>OKWJ01002183.1_pt1 | contig 10871 bp, 16 predicted proteins | sample 1607121 | NCBI WGS metagenome assembly OKWJ01 (sample SAMN04414080, study PRJEB24778) | human gut metagenome | material: faecal | host: Homo sapiens | reverse complement strand
GTAACAAGGGTTCAAATCCCTTTCTCTGCGCCAGCGTATAAAAAGGATATTTTCGCAAGGAAATGTCCTTTTTTCTTATTTTTCGCCCTGCTTTTGGTCATCTGCGAAACAGAAGAGCCGAAAGCAGGGCGTTTTTTCGTTAAAATTTGGGTATGATTTGGGTATGCTCGTCTATAAAACGCTCAATGATGCCGCAAACTTTCCCGGTTTTTTCCTTCAAAAGCTCCTGCTTTTCCGTTTCAGACAGGTTCCCGTTCAGAAAAATTCCGCGATCTAAATTTTCAGGATGCGTATAGATGCGCAAAGTGGTTTGGATGTTCGAATGTCCCATCCAAAGCGATACGGTTTTGACGTCGATTTTATTGACGCAAATTTGGATCGTTCCGAATGTATGGCGTAAGTCGTGCAGCTTGAACTTGTCACAGTGCCTTGAAAAAATTTTGTATACCATTGCTTCGCAGAACGGAAAGAATTTGCTTTCCGCCGGCATAAGCTGCAACAGCTTTGCCGCCAAAGGGAAAAGAGGAAGGTAGCGGTCAGAGCCTTCTGTTTTTGTCCCGGGAAGGTGCAGAACATTATTTTCAAAATCTACATCTTGACGGGTCACAGCCAAGGCTTCGTTCCTGCGGGCGCCCGTAAGATATACAAAGGCAAAATAACATTTCTGCGCTAAGGTCGCGTGCTCGTCTGCAAAAAGGGAAACAAAAAAGCGCTCCTGATCGGTAAAGGGAAGTGCTTTGCCCTGGTTCATTTCATGGATGATATGGTCGATAGGATCGCACGGATTTTTTTCTATTATCCCGTCAAGAACGGCTTTTCTGAAAATATTGTTTAACAGACCTTGAAGCAGCTGCGCCTTTCTCGTCTTTTCGATGGAAAGCAAAAAGGATTCGATCTCTTTCGGCGTATACTCGGCGATCGGCTTATCAAAATGCTGCCGAAGATAATTGAAATTGTACTCAATTCCCTTTATTGTATGCTCGGCGAGGTTTCTGCTCTTTTTGTAGGGCAGATAGGTTTCTTCGTAGAACGCAGACAACAGAGGGGATTTTTTCTTTTTTGCAGGTTTTTTCAGGAGATGCGCTTTGGCAAGGCTGATCTTTCTTTCCAGCTTTGCGCGGAGCTCTTCGACGCTTCGTCCGTAGACGGAGCCGAACAGCGGATTGCGGAACTCGATCAAACCGTTTTTTCGTTCGCGCACGTTTCCCGAAATTTTAAGTTCAATGATCATTTTTTCAACTTCCTCCTTTAAACTTGGTTTTTTTGGAAGCTGAAAATCATTCCCGTTTTTTTGGTTGTACCTCCAAAAAGCCGAAAACGGCTTTTCAGAAGTTGCGTTATAGAGAATTTGTACGGGTTCCTCGCAGTGCTGCCGTTGGTTGCGGGCGGCGAGCGCTCCGAGTGCTTGTGTTAAGAGCTGATTTTAAAAAATCGAACAGTTCTTCATCGGTCATTTTTTTGTCCCCCTTCGTTCAATGATTGAGAAAGATATTATACACCCAATCAAAGGAAAAGGGAAGAGGGGGTCAATTTTTTTCATCACCTCCGCCGAACGGATTTTTTTGTTGTTGAAAATTTTGAGCTTGTTTTCATGCTCTTCTTTTCAGATTCTTTCCGCAATATACTTCCCGAGCTCGGTGAGCGCTTTACAATAGCGGTTGCTGATCTTGTCTGCAATCTCGGCGGAAAGTTCGCGGCCGTAGTCGTGCGCGGGCAGGTTGCGCGAAGTCAGCATGTCCAGCCAAAGCGGCTCGTCTGCTAAAATGCCTTCCTGGTAGGCAAAGGCGATCACGCCCTTCGGGGAGAGGATCTCCAAGCGGTAGCCCTGGTCGGTCATGAACTCGCGCAGCGTTTTCCACGCAAGCTCGAAGGTGAACTCAAAGCGCTTGATGAGCGCGTCCTGGTATATGTCGTCGTCCGCGTTCTTTTTATAGGCAATGTTCGCCTCGTTCAGCCGCTTCACGGCTTTGTTGAAGTTATCGTACTTATTTTCCAGCTTTGTCATAGATCAGAATTCCCTCCTTTTCAATGTTTTGTAAAAATGCCTTGTCGCATTGCTCTTGCACAAAAATCAGATCGATCTTGTGCAGGGTGGGCAGCTCTTCGGCTGCGGCGGTGCGCAGGGCGGTTTTTTCATGCGCGGGTATGTCCCCGAACACGGCAATGTCGTAATCGCTTTTTTCCGTGCAGTCGCCTCGCGCGCGGGAGCCGAACAGCACCGCTTTTACAACGGAAGGGGAGCCGCTGAACAGCGCGGCGAGCTCCCGCAAAACAGAATTGTCTGCAACCATGTCAAATACCTCATGTCTGTGCGATGCCGGCGGGCAGTCAGTTTATGGTCCCGATCCAGGAAGCGGCCTGCTCGGTGGGGAGGTCCCGCGCCTCTTCAAAGATACTTTTGAAAAGATTAAATAACATTAGCTTATTTCGTGGGGCAAGGCGACGGTAGTAGTCCAGCAAAAGCTGCTCGTCATTAGAGAGCGTGGAAATAGAAGGCGGCTGCGGGGAAGCGGCTGCCTTTTTTTGATATATGGGGTTCCCGAGATCATCTTCTCGTCCGCGCAGATAGTCAATAGAAACACCAAAAAAATCGGATAAAGCCGTTAAAGTACTTGCGTTTGCATCGTTTCTTCCATTTTCAAGCATGGCGATACTTGATTGAGCGACATTTATTTTTTGAGCAAGTTCTTTTTGGGTTAAATTATAGGATTTACGAAGATATTTCAATGTATCTTTGAACATTGCGGTCACCTCATATAAAATTTTATCAAAAATTTGATATAAACTCTTGACAAATCAAATAATTGATAATAAAATGTGTACAACTCGTAAAAATCAAACTTTTGATTTTTAGAAAGGAGGTAAATCATGGAGCAAAGCAAAAAGGCCCCGCAGATAGCGGAGCCGAAAGAGGAGCAAAAGGAGCGTATAGTCAACGTAACCATCGCGAATATGGTGCGTTACCGAGATATGTTGTCTTCGTTCGTGTATGAACTTGACCGCGCGATTGAACGGTTTTGCATTCGGAACGGAGCCAACACTTTGGAATACGAGCGGAGTTGTTTGAAGTTAATGGAAGCAGAAAGGGATTCTCTTCCGGAGGAAATCTCGAACGAAGCATATCAAGAGTTGTACGATTACGTTGAGCGCTGCCTTCAATATAGTCCGTTTATCACGGTAAAAGTTTTGAATAAGCACGTCAAAATTGTTCAGCGCTGATTTTTTGCGTTTTGTCGCTTTTCTCGTTTTTCTTTTTCCCGCTGCTTAATATACAGGAATTCTTCTTTTGTTTCCAGATTTCCTGTAAATCGGCTTTGAAAAAAGATTATATCGTTGATTTTGAAGATTCCTAAACTTGCATCGAATTCTGTTGCAGAAGGTTCAAATGGAAGGGAGGAAGCACGTTTTCCGACGACTTCAACATTTAAGCCCGGTTTTATATTGCGGATGGCTTTGTCATAAGCCTCTTTACCGATATAGGCTAACTTGAAGTACCCTTTTCCTTTATGATGAATTTCTAAAACTACTTCGATGTAGTTACATTGTACACCATTCATGATTACACTTTTCGGCTCGCATTCTTTGATAAAGCAAAGTTGGCGCGGTCGATTAAGAAAAATTTGTGTTTCTTTATCCATAGCAGTATTCCTTTTTGAAATGGGGTATTGATATTGTAACACATATCAAAATGACGGTCAATATTTTCTAAAAAATAAATTTCGGAGGTGAACGATGGAAAAGCAAAGAGAGGCGCGTTTGCGCAAGGTGTTGGAAAAGCTGGTAGACCTGCAAGAGGAAATCGGCGAGGTCCGTGCAGAAGAGCGTCAGGACTATTTACGCTTGTTCGACAAGGGAAAGCCCGATGCAAACGCAGAGCGCAGGTTAAATTACAGTGCTTCTATGCTGAGCGAAGCGATAGAGAGCCTGTACAATGCGGGGCGCGAAATTCTATGCGCCGTTAAAGGAAAATCGATCAAAGACATTGAAGCGGAAAAAGGAGGGGAATGCTCAAAATGTTCGGCATGATTTTTTCGCTGCTTGTCTTGATCGACCTGATCACGGCCACAGAAGTATTTCGGGTCATGTGCCCGCGGGAGGTTTGAAGTGGAAATTGCGATCCTGATACTATCGACTTTTAATTTACTTACGCTTGCCCTGATTTTTTTCTTCTATTCATCGGAAGCGAAGTTTGTAACAGGTTTGCAAAAAAGGATACTGGAGCAAAGAGAGGAAATCCAGCAGTTGCGGAACCAGGTAAATGGAAAGCGGGGGACCATTGAGCATACGGACCGCCACACAGACGACTTTTTCGAATAAACACAAAAACGGAGGTAGAAAAATGGAGCAGATCATTGCCAGCGGGAACGCGGGCATGGCGGCGCGGGAGCAAACGTCGCCGCTGGAGAGTTGGAGGAAGGAGCAGTACTTTGAAGTGCATCAAAAGATCGTCGCGTGCGGCAGGATTGCCGGCGACAATCTTCTGCAGATGGCGCAGCAGCTCAAGCGCATGCGCGACGAAAAGCTGTACGAAGAGGCGGGCTATGCCACGTTTGATTCGTACACGGAGAGCGAGCTGAACCTGCGCAAGAGCCAGGCATACAAGTACATAAACGTTTTGGAATCGATGGGCGAGGAGTACATGCGCGAGAACGGCGCGCTCGGTATCTCGAAAATGAACCTGCTCGCGAGCCTGTCGGACGAAGAGCGGAAAGAGGTACAGGCAGTGGAGAGCGCAACGGTCGCCCAGTTGAAAGAGCAGATCCGCCTGTTGCGCAGCGAGGCGGAGGAAAAAGACAGCCGCATCGCGGAATTGGAATTCAACCAAGCTGCGGAAGGGATGACGGAAAATTCCACCCGAGTGGAAAAATCGGATGAAGCGGAAACGGCGCGGGAGGAAGCCGAGAGAGCGCTTGCGCACGCGCGCGAGACGCTGGAAGAAAGCAACGCAAAGCTGGAAAAACTGAAAAGCGAGCGTGACGCGCTGCGCGAAAAACTGAAGAACCAGCCCGTGAAGGAAGTGGAAAACGCGTCGACGGCAGCGGAGCGCGACGAAGCGCGGGCGGCGCTCGCGGAGAGGGAAGAAGAAGTACGGCGTTTGCAAAAACAGCTGCAGATCGCGGGGAACGCGGAGCTTTCGGAGTTCAAAATCCGCTTTACGGCATGGCAGCAGGAAGGCGACGCGCTGTTCGGTCTGCTCGGCAGGATGGACGAGGAGCTGCGCGAAAAGAGCCGTGCGGCGCTTGCGGCGGTGCTCGGGAGGTGGCAGGCATGAAAGGTCCGGACTTTTTGGAACAGTGCCGCCGCGAGATCGAAGCGAGCGCGGAGCGAGAAAAGCTTGTGTCACTGTTTCTCGCCGTGGAACAGCTCGTCGGGGAAACGCCCGGCTGCGACATCGACGGGCAAAAGACGCTTAAAGAGTTGTACGGCAAAATGGCGGAGTTTGCGCAGAAAAATCAGAAGACAGGATACTACGCCTTTGTGCCGTCGGAAGCAGAAAAATTCATCCGCGGCTACCTCGGGCTCGGCGAACGCAAGCCGGTACGGCTGGAGGACTTCCTATGACGGGCGAATACGTGTTTGACGAAGCATTCCGCCCGGACGGGTTCGAGGAGAGCGTGCGCGCGTGTACGTCCTTCGGGGTCGCGTTCTATCTGAAGGGCATAAACGCCGAGACGGAAAACGACGTCTTTGCAGGAAACACGATCGGCGCCAACGAAGTATTCGTGTGGTGCGCGAAGGAGCAGCGCGGGTTTTCGTTCGAGGCAAAGCGCGGGCAGAAGGTAGACGGCGAACCGTGCCCGAACGAACGGTACTGCGAGCAGACGTGTTACATGAAAAACGCCGTGTACGAGCACAAGGGGCTTGTGCGCGGGAAAACACCGTGGGGCTTTTACCAGCGGACGGACAAGGGCGTCGTGCTGCGCGTGTTTTGGTTCCGTTTCTTCTTTTCGGGTGAGAGGTACGAGCTGCGGCGGGACGGGGAGATGCACAGCTCTGAAGTGCTGCGCATCTTCTACAACAAGGACCGCACGACGGAGATCTATTCCACGCTCGCGGTGCAGTACAATCCCCATATCGGTCTGTTCCTGTACGAAAAGACGTACTGGGAAAAGAAAAAGCTGCTGATGACCTATGCGGACTTTTACCTGTATGATACAGGTTTTGCGGGCACGCTGCTGGAAGGGTATGAAACGTACACGGAGTACACGGACGAGGACCTGAAGGAACCGTTCCTGCAGGCGGCGCTGTTCCTGGCGCTGTTCAAAACGCCCGCTTTGAAGGAAGTGCTGAAGGCGGGATATGACGGCATCGCGCTGGACGCGGTTGGGCGAGTAACAAGCGAACGGAAGGAGCGGGAAAGAAAGCCGCTTGGCGGGGCGCTGAAAGCGAATACGATCCGCGCGTTCTTCGGGTTTGAGCCGTCCAAACTGGACAAGCTGGGCCCGAACACGAAGAAGTCGCTGCGGCTCAATGACGTATGGACGCTGCGGAAGATGGTGAAGAACGGGATCGCGATCACGGCAGGATCGCTTTTGATCTGCAGGAACGATCGCTTTTCCGAGCTGTTGCAGCGATACGGCGGGAAGGAGCTGCGCGAGGTGATGCGCTATCTGCAGAAGCTGAAGAGCGGGGCGCATGCGGTCGGGGATTACCTGGACTATCTCGGGCAGGCGGAGGCACTGCAGATGGATCTCGGTGACAGGTCGGTGCGGTTTCCGAAGAATTTCGAGAACGCGCACGCGCGGCTGTCCGATGTCCTCCGCGTGAAGAGGAGCAAGGATCAGAGCGCCGCGTTTGAAGCACGGGCAAAGCGGTTTGCGGGGTACGCGTTCCGCCAGCGGAATTTGTCTTTGCGCCCTGTGCGGACGGTGAAAGAACTCACGCTTTGGGCACAGCGCTTTTCCAACTGCGCGGCGGGCTATGCGGAAAAAATCATACGAGGCACGAGCATGATCTTCGTGCTGGTAGACAGGGCAGCTCCGAAACGTCCGTACTACATGCTCGAGTGGGACCCGAAGAAGCGGAAGATCGTACAGGGCAGAACGAAGGGAAACGGCAGAGATTACAAAGACGATCCCGCCGTCAGCGCGTTTTGCGGGAAGTGGCAGGAATTTATCAAAGAGAAAACGGCGCGGCACAGAAAAGCTGCCGCATAAGGAGGGGAGCAATGGTCGAAGCGATCGTTATACAGGAGAAGGGCAGCGGAGCGTTTCACGCCATCGAAACGGAACGGGCAAAGGGCGATGCAGTATGTATCATAACGTCAAACGGCTTCATCGTTTCGGAAAAGACATATTTTACGGATTCGCCGTTCATGCGGGAGGAAGAGGACAAAAAGAACTTTTTCGCAAACTGCCTGATGCTGTTGTCCGAAAAATTAGCGGAGGAGATCGGTCTGCAGGGGCTGATCCGATTGCAGAATGAAAGCATTTTGGCGGCGAAGAAACAGGAGCGGCAGAGAAATGCAGAAAACATTTGAATACGCGGTGGGGGATTCGTGGTTGCTGCTCTACGACAACGTAAAGACCGTATATACCGTAACGGGCTGTTCGTTCAGGGAGAAGGATCAGAAAGAGATCTACCTTGTCGACATCGACGGGCAGGAAAAGCGCGAGCTCACAAAAAACAAGCTGCATTATCTCCTGTTCCGCTACATGTTCCGCAAGCTCAAGTGCGGGAAATACGAAAAGTACGACGTGCAGGTCATCACGGAGGAAGCAGTACGGAAGTACTACGCATTCCTCCGCGGGCAGGAGGACAGGCGGCTGGAAAGCATGCGCGAGCGGCTGGACGGAAGCAAGGAGTACATAGCGGCGCGGGGAGAGGTCAAGGCGCTCGAGATCCAAATTTCGAAGGCAGAATTTTACGCGCCCGACCCATTCCGCATCATGGAATTGCAGACGAAACTGGACGCGGCGAAGAAGAAGCGGGACGCGCTTTTACAAAAGCTCGGGATCGCGCCGACTGAACTGAAGCGGCACTATCACTGCGCGGCGTGCAAAGATACAGGGTTTGTCGGGGCAGCGTTTTGCTCTTGCGTGAAGGAGCACGAGCGCGATATAGAGGAGCTGCAGGCGCTCACACGGAGATAGCGATATGGCGGAAAGGATAGAAGGCTCGGCGGGCGTTCCGCTGTTGGAAACGGCGGTGCGGAAAGAGGAGCTGCACGAGATTGAAGAGGACGCGGACCGTTCCGCGTGCGAAGAACTGAACGCGCTTTGCCGAAAGATGTCTTTGCGGCTCGCGGCGTACGTCAGGGACGATCCCGAATTTGAAAGCAGCGTGCAGGCGCTGCAGGGCGCCCTGACGGAGTACGAGGCGCTGCGCGGGCGGCGGTTCCGTGCAAAGCGAGCATACAAGCAAGTGCAGAAATGGCGGCAGGAACTGTCCGTGTATTGCTATTACAACGACATCAACCTGCTGCTGTTGCAGAGCCCGCGCGCATATGCGTGTATGCTTTGCCAAAATAAGCAGCTCGTGCGGACAGAGGACGGCGAAGAAATTTGTATGTACGCACAGGAGGATGAGGGGGAATGATGAAGGTTGAAATTTTGTACAAAGGGACGGTGAAACGATATGTTCTGTCAGACCGGAAAGCGGCAGAGCGCGTGCCTGCCGCCGCGGCATTTTACAAAGCGATGCTCGGCGATGCCGTGCGCATCGTGGTAAAGCGGGGTGATCGCCCTCCATAGAGTAGCTCACACGCGCCCGCCGCACCTCCGAGCGGGCAGGAAAGGCTTCCGCGGGGCTTTTGCTCCGCCCCGCGGAAGATATACATAAGGGGCAGAAAAACGATAAATAGGAGAGAAAAACAATGCAGCAGAGAGAAAGAGGCAGGCTGGATAACGGCTGGAAGATCCTTTCGTTCTTCCTTGTCGCCGTTATCATCATAGCCGCGATCCTGATCGGCGTATTCACGGCGACGGGCGACATCAGATTCGGGCAGGACGAAGAGCAGGACAACACGGCGGCGATCGGCGGCGAGGACGGCGAGCTGGTCGGCGGCGGGTCGTATGCGTTTCAGGACATGACGTTCGTGTCGGCGCGTTCGCTGACGACGGATGTGTCGGGCGGGAGCTACACGGGCGAGAACGCGAGCGTCGTACTCACGGCGACGGTGAAGCCGGAGAACGCGACGAACCAGCAGGTCGACTGGACGGTCGCGTGGATCGACGCCGAGGACGAATGGGCAGCCGGCAAGACGGTGACGGACTATGTGACGGTAACGCCGAGCGAGGACGGGAGCAAGACGGCGACAGTGACCTGCCTCAAAGACTTCGGCGCGCAGATCGGGATCACGGTGACGTCGCGGCAGAACCCTGCGGCGAGCGACACGGCGACGGTCGATTTTGCGAAGCGCGTGACGGGGTACAGCATCGCCCTTTCGGGCGGCGACGAGGACGCGAACTGGGACATCGCCTCGAGCGCCGTGCAGAGCTATGCGTGGGAGCTGTTCGATGCCGTGACCTATGTTGCCACGCCGACCTACAGCAATTTCACGGTGGACGACGTGTTCTCCGTGACGGAAACGCTTGCGGTGAGCGGGCAGGAAGTGACGCTTGCGGGCGGCGAATTCGCGGTACTGGACGCGGCGGTCGCGGCGTACAACGCGGACGAGAGCGCCGAACTTGACGCGGACGCGCTCTCCAACGCGGAGAAGAACGCGCTGACGGCATGGGTCGCGACGGCGGGCAACTTCACGTTCGAAGTGACGGGCACGGGCACCTACAGCGAGTTCAGCGGCAGCATTTCGTTCACGATCGCGGGCGGCGAGATCTTCGTCGAAGAGATCGAGATCAACGAAGGCGGCATCATCATTTAATAAGACGCGGGAAGCCGCGCGGAGGCACTGCCCTGCGCGGCGGTACCCGTACAAGGAGGACGAAATGAAAGCGGGAACATTTACAAAATTTTGGGCGGTGCTGATGACGCTCGTGGTGATCGCGGTCGCGATCCTCGCGGGGGTATGGTTTTCAAACGGCACGCTCACCTACAACGGCGGCGGCGAGGACGAAGAGGAGACGGTCGCGGTCACGGAGGACGGCAGCGAGCTTGAAAGCGGCGGCACCGTCCCGATGCAGAACATGACATTTAAGTCGGCAAAGACGCTGGCGACGGGCGCGGACGCGCAGAACGAGGAATACGCGAGCGTGACGCTGACGGCGACGGTGACGCCGAGCTGGGCGACGCAGGATTTAAGCTGGTCGGTCGCGTTCAACGACCCCGCGAGCGAATGGGCGACGGGCAAGACGGTGACGGACTATGTGACGGTGACGCCGGGCGAAACGACGCTTACGGCGACGGTACAGTGCCTGCAGCCGTTCGGCGAGCAGATCGTCGTGACCGTTTCGGCGGACGAGTTCGACGACGTCTCCGCGACCTGCACGGTGGATTTCCAGCGGCGCGTGGTCGATGCAACATTCCTTTTCACCGACGCGGAAGGCGAAGAGCTGACCGCGCATATGTCGGACGGCGTCATTCAATGGAAAGACGGCTGGGATCTGCAGACGAATGTGAGCTTTACGATCGAAGAGATCGAGCAGATCGGAACGGTCGGCGAAACGCTTGATACGTACTACCTCCCTGTAAGCTATTATTGGTTTACATGGGATCAGACGGCATTCGACAACAGCGGGGCGTTAAAGGAGACCGTCACGACTTTGCCCGACAACATGACTACGCCGAACATGTATTCCAAAATAAACGGGACGCGTTCGGAGAACGGACAAGGACTTCCCGTTGAGTATTTTAGGCTTAGTTCAGCGTACTCATATGCCCAGTATTACGGCTCTTCGCTGTATAACGGAAACATGACGGGGATTCCGGGCGGTTCGATTGAGACGGCGTTTATGGAATACGTCGCAGAGAAC
>OKWJ01002178.1_pt1 | contig 10904 bp, 8 predicted proteins | sample 1607121 | NCBI WGS metagenome assembly OKWJ01 (sample SAMN04414080, study PRJEB24778) | human gut metagenome | material: faecal | host: Homo sapiens | reverse complement strand
TTTCTCCCGTTCTGCGAGGTATTCGTCGAGCGTGATCGGAGACGGGCGTTTGTGGCCGGTGCGAAGCTGAAGCTCACGGCCAAGACTTTCCTGGCCGCGGAGCGACGCATTCCAGGACTCGGGAACGGGGTGTTGCAGGGCATTCTCTTTCGGGCGTGTATCCACCCCAAACGCAGGTTCGCCGCGCTGGATGAAGGAGATGCCAAACGGCTTTTCGGGACATCGTTAAGCTTCGTCCGAAAAATACCGCCATGTGCGCCACTGGCTGTGCAGGCCGCAATGCGGGCAGTAGAGTTTGTAAAGTCCTTTGCTGTACTTGCGCACGTGCAGGTTGCGCGTGTGGCATTGCGGGCAGCGCGAGGTGTTGAGCCGCTGCTCGTAATACTGGAAAATCACGAGGTTGAACAGGCTCAATAGGATGCAGGCGCATCCGACAGCCCCTGTGTCGCCGAGAAAGAGCGGGACGAGGCAGCCGATCAGGACGGAGATCATCACGACGAGACCGATGCCCTGTATCGCTTCGTTGGGGAGCTGGCGTATGCGCCACATCGGACGCGTAACGAGGATGCCCGCTACGGCAGGCAGGAAACTGATCGGGAGGAGCAGGAGATAGGCTTTCATGGTGGGTATGTACGCCTGTCCCGCAGCGCATGGAATTAAGTTCGGATTCGGAAGGTGAAATAAAAAACGTGGGACAAAACTCTGATTTGCTTTCTGAGGCTCTGGAATAACCTGGCAACCAAATACAGAATGAAGCCCACGTTAGAAACGTGAGCGTCAAACTTCATTCCTTGGTTGCTCTTTAAATTTTCCAGATTTTCAGAAAGCAAGGTTAAAGCTAACGCTTTTTATATGTGCGCGCCGCCGCTTTTCGTGCGGAACCGGCGTTTTTTAGTCGTGTTACTGCAACTTTGTGTGTTATTTCATTGGCGGTTCAGGTGTTAGTGACATACAAATATACAAAAAACATCCGGAATTTCGGATGTTTTTCGGCTTGTGTGTTTAAAAATTGGGCTGTTGCATTCCCTTTCCGAACCCGGTTTCACGGACTTTTCCGCGAATTCCGGCAGGCCGGAAAGAGTTCGGTTACCTGTTCTGCCGCTGAGCGGCCATGTAGGCGTCGGCTTTCTCCTTCATGCGGGCCGCGCGCTTTTCGCTGTCGGGGTGCGAAGAGAACATCTTCTGCACGGTGGAGGCTTTGGCGCCTTTCGACAGTTCGACCAACTTATCGAGCGAGTTGGCCATGCCGTAGGGGTCGAACCCGTGTTTCACGCAGAATTCGAAGCCGTGTTCGTCGGCTTCGTACTCCTGCTTTTGCGAGAACTGTGCATCGGTGAAGGCCGCTACGACTTTGCCCAGCTGCGATTCGCTCAACCTGGCCAGAGCGCTGCCTTCGGCGGCTCCGGCGGCATTGCGGGCTGCGGATGCGAGATAGGCGTTTTTCATGGCGTGTTTCGTGTCGGCATGCACGACGTGCCCGATTTCGTGGCCGATGATGGCCATCAGTTCGTCGTCGTCCATCAGATCCATCAGAGCGGCGAAGACGCGGATCGAACCGTCGCCGCAGGCAAAGGCGTTGACGTCGGTCACCAGGTAGACCTTGAAATTCAGCGGAAGCCCGTCGGCGTCGGTGATACCTTCGGTGAGCCGCTTGAGGCGCGCACCATAGGTCGTCGAATCGGCGGCCACGGGATTGTTGGCGTCCATCCATTCGACCGATTCGCGGCTCAACCGGGCGATCTCCTCGTCGTTGAGCGTGACGGCCTTGGCCACGTCCTTTCCGGCGTTGAGCAGCTTCCCGGCGTCTATTTTCTTACCGCCGATTTTGAATTGAGCGAAAACCCCCGCGGGGCAGGTTGCGGCCAGGAGTGCCGCCGCAAACAAAAGGAAAAGTTTCTTCATATCGTATCCTGTTTTCAACGTGGGCAAAGATATGGAAAAAATAGCTTTTTCCGTTCGGAAAAGACGCCTGTATATCGCGACAGGCTTTCATACGAAGGGGTGCACGAAAGTCATGCAGCCCGTTGCCGAGGTGCGTCCGGCTTGTATGTAGGCAGTCCGTCCGTCGGGATCAAGGGGCGGTTGGCCGGAAGATGCAAAAAACGGCGTTCATGCGAACGCCGTTTCTTGTTGCTGTTTCCGAGGTGCGGAAACGCTATTTCATATATCCCTTGATGTAGTGGTGATGCGATCCCCAGCGCTCGAAAGCGGCCCGGTCCAGCTCCTCCTGCGCCGAAGGATGCGCGATGGAGATCAGCAGGCGTGCACGCTCCTGCAAGGTCTTGCCGTAGAGGTCCACGGCTCCGAACTCGGTCACGAACCAGTGGATGTGGTTGCGGGTCGTCACCACGCCGGCGCCGTCCAACAGCGTCGGGCAGATTTTCGACACGCCCTTGTTGGTGATCGAAGGCATGGCGATGATCGCCTTGCCGCCCTTCGAGAGCGATGCGCCGTAGACGAAGTCGATCTGTCCGCCGACGCCCGACCAGAATTTCGTGCCCAGCGAGTCGGCGCACACCTGGCCCGTCAGGTCGACTTGCAGGGCCGAGTTGATGGCCACGAAGCGGTCGTTCTGCGAGATGATGTAGGGGTCGTTCGTGTATCCGACATCCATCATCAGCACGCCCGGGTTGTCGTCGATGAAGTCGTAAACGGCTTTCGAACCCATCAGGAAGGTCGAGACCATCTTGCCGGGGTCGGTTTTTTTGGCTTCGCCGTTGATCACGCCCTTCTCCACCAGCGGCAGCACGCCGTCGGCGAACATTTCGGTGTGGATGCCGAGGTTCTTATGGCCGCCCAGCTGGCTGAGAACCGCATTCGGAATGGCTCCGATGCCCATCTGGAGCGTTGCGCCGTCCTCGATCAGCGCGGCGCAGTGCTTGCCGATGGCCGTCTCGACCTCGTTCGGCTCGGAGAATTTCGCTTCGATCAGCGGGGTGTCGTCCTGCACGAAGAAGTCGATCTTCGAGGAGTGGATCATGGCCTGACCGAAGGCGCGCGGAACGTATTTGTTCACCACGGCGATCACATAATCGGCGCACTCCACGGCCGCCAGCGTGGCATCGACGGAGGTTCCGAGCGATACGAAGCCGTGTTTGTCGGGCGGGCAGACCTGGATCATCGCCACGTTGCACGGAACGGCTCCGCAGCGGTACAGACGCTGCGTCTCGCTCAAGAAAATCGGAATGTAATCGGCATAGCCGCTCTGGGTTACCTTGCGGACGTTCGCACCCACGAAGAAGGAGTCGAGCTGGAATACGCCTTCGAATTTCGGATCGGCGTAGGGAGCGGGACCCTCCGTGTGCAGGTGATGGACGTGCACGTCCTTCAGTTCTCCGGCCTCGCCGCGTTTGCACATGGCGTTGATCAGGCACTGGGGAGCCGATGCCACCGAGCTGAGGTGGACATGGTCGCCCGATTTGATGACCTTGACGGCCTCTTCCGCAGTCGTAAAATGGATTGGGTTAGTCATTACTGCCAAAAAATTGTAAGTAGTTGTTAGTTTTATGGGTTACTTGCGTTTCACTTCCACCTGTTCGTATCCCTCGACGATGTCGCCGACGCGGATGTCGTTGAACGACTCGATGTTCAGACCGCAGTCCTGTCCGACCACGACCTCCTTGACGTCGTCCTTGAAACGTTTGAGCGAGCCGAGTTTGCCGGTGTAGATCACGATGCCGTCGCGGATGACGCGGATCGGGGTCGAGCGTTGCAGCTTGCCTTCGCGGACCATACATCCGGCGACGGTTCCGACCTTGGTGATCTTGAAGATTTCGAGCACTTCGACCGAAGCGACGATCTCCTCCTTCATCACCGGTTCGAGCATGCCCTCGATGGCGTCCTTGATGTCGTTGATGGCGTCGTAGATGATCGAGTAGAGGCGGATTTCGATCTCCTCCTTCTCGGCCAGCCTGCGGGCCGAAGCCGACGGACGCACCTGGAAGCCGACGATGATGGCGTTCGAGGCGGCGGCCAGCAGCACGTCGGACTCCGAAATCTGTCCCACGGCGGCGTGGATGACGTTGACCTGCACGGTCTCCTTCGAGAGCTTGATCAGCGATCCGGACATGGCCTCGACCGATCCGTCCACGTCGCCCTTGACGATGATGTTCAGCTCCTTGAACGAGCCGATGGCGATGCGGCGGCCGATCTCGTCGAGCGTCACGTGCTTCTGGGTCATAATGCCCTGCATGCGGGCCAGCTGTTCGCGTTTGTTGGCGATTTCGCGTGCCGAGCGGTCGTCGTCCATGACGTTGAACGTGTCGCCGGCCTGCGGCGCGCCGTTCAGTCCGAGCACTTGCACGGGCGTCGAGGGACCTGCCGCTTCGACCTTCTTGCCGTTCTCGTTGAACATGGCCTTCACGCGGCCGGTGTAGGTTCCCGAGAGGATCACGTCGCCGACGCGGAGCGTGCCGCTCTGCACCAGGATCGTCGACACGTAGCCGCGGCCCTTGTCGAGCGTCGACTCGATGACCGTTCCCTGCGCCTTTTTGTTGGGGTTGGCTTTCAGGTCGAGCATCTCGGCCTCCAGCAGCACCTTTTCGAGCAGCTTGTCGAGGTTCAGGCCCTTCTTGGCCGAAACCTCCTGGTCCTGGTATTTGCCGCCCCACGACTCCACGAGGTAGTTCATCTGCGAGAGCTGCTCCTTGATGTGGTCGGGGTTGGCGTTGGGTTTGTCGATCTTGTTGATGGCGAAAACCATCGGCACGCCTGCAGCCTGCGCGTGGTTGATCGCCTCGACGGTCTGCGGCATGACGCTGTCGTCGGCCGCGACGATGATGATGGCCACGTCCGTCACGGCGGCTCCGCGGGCGCGCATGGCCGTGAAGGCCTCGTGTCCCGGGGTGTCGAGGAAGGTGATCTTCTGCCCGTTCAGCACCACGCTGTAAGCGCCGATGTGCTGGGTAATGCCGCCGGCCTCGCCTTCGATGACGTTGGTTTTGCGGATGTTGTCCAGCAGCGAGGTCTTACCGTGGTCGACGTGTCCCATGACCGTCACGATCGGCGGACGCGGGACGAGGTCTTCCTCGCGGTCCTCGCTGTCGTCGGCGATGGCCTCCTGAATCTCCACCGAGACGAATTCGGTCTTGTAGCCGAACTCCTCGGCGACCACCACGAGCGCCTCGGCGTCGAGACGCTGGTTGATCGACACCATCAGACCCAGGTTCATGCAGGCCATGATGACCTCCGTCGGCGCGACGTTCATCATCGTGGCCAGCTCGCTGACGGTCACGAACTCCGTGACCTTGAGCGTCGAACGCTCCATTTCCTCGCGTTCGAACTCCTCGTTCATGCGCTCGGCGACGGCCTCGCGCTTGTCCTTGCGGTATTTCGAGCTTTTGCTCTTGGACCCCTTGGCCGTCAGACGCGCCAGGGTGTCCTTTACCTGCTTCGAAACTTCTTCGTCGCTCACTTCCGGGCGCACGATCGGTTTGGGAGCGTTCTTGCCCTTGTTGCGGCGCCCTTCGCCCGGACGGGGCTGGTTCTGACCTCCGCCGCGGTTCTGGCCTTGTCCTCCCGAACGGTTGCCGTTGTTGTTCTGACCGCCCTGGCCCTGACGGTTGCCGCCGCCCTGTGCATTGCCCTTCGGGGCTTTGCTGACGTCGACTTTCTCCTTCTGGAGGCGTTTGCGCTTATGCTTGCCGCCTGCGACGAAGCCCGACACGTCCATCGTGCCGAGCACCTGCGGACCCGTGAGGGTCACGGTCTCCGGACGGAAGATATTGTCTTTCGGAGGCTCCGGCTTCGGAGCTTCCGGTGCGGATGCTGCGGGTTGGGGTGCCTCGGGGGCTTTCGGGGCCTCCTCCGCCTTGGGCTGCGGAGTCGGGGCGGGAGCTTCGGCCTTCACCTCGGGCGCCGGAGCGGCTTTCGGCGCTTCGGGAGCCTTCGGAGCCTCCTCCGCCTTGGGCTGCGGAGCCGGGGCCGTCTTGGCCTTGGGTTTGGGCGAAAGGTCGATCTTGCCGAGGAATTTCGGCTGCTGGATCTCGTCCTTTACGCTGATGACATTGCTTTTGATGACGACCTCCTTTTCTTCCTCGCGCTCCTGCTTTTTGGCTTCTTCGAGGGTGATGGTCGTCTGTTTCAGGGAGATGCGCTCACGGATCGAGTCGCGTGCGCCGGCAGCGCTGCGGTTCGCCCCGAACTCCTTCTCCAAAACGGCATAGGTGTCCGCATCGACCAGCGTATTGGGCGATCCGTCGCTCTTGATGCCCTTCTTTTGCAGGAAGTCCGTGATCGTGTTCAGACCGACGTTGAACTCCTTTGCAACCTGAATGAGCCTTAATTTTCTTTCGTTACCCATATTTTGTCTGTTTCTCTTTTTTCGGTTTGGATTATTCGAACTCGGCTTTCAGAATCTCGACGACCCTCTGCGCCTGTTCCATTTCGAGATCGGCGCGGGCGGCGATCTCCTCGACGGGCAGTTCCAGCACGCTTTTGGCGGTGTCGCAGCCGGCGGCTTTCAGGGCTTCGATGATCCATCCGTCGATTTCGTCGGCGAATTCGGTCAGCGCCACGTCCTCCTCCTCGATTTCGCGGTAAACGTCGATGTCGTAGCCGGTGAGCATCTTCGAGAGGCGGATGTTGAGACCTCCCTTGCCGATGGCCAGCGACACCTGGTCGGGTTTGAGGTAGACCGAAGCGGTCATCTTCTCCTCGTCGATGGTGATCGAGGAGACCTTGGCGGGGTTGAGCGAGCGCTGGATCATCAGCGACGGGTTGGCCGTGTAGTTCACAACGTCGATGTTTTCGTTGCGCAGCTCCTTGACGATCGAATAGATGCGCGAACCCTTCATGCCGACGCAGGCTCCCACCGGGTCGATGCGTTCGTCGTAGGACTCCACGGCGACCTTGGCGCGCTCGCCCGGGATGCGGACGATCTTCTTGATGGTGATCAGCCCGTCGAAAATCTCGGGAACCTCCTGTTCGAACAGCCGTTCGAGGAACTGGTTGGCCGTGCGCGACAGGATGATGCGCGGCTGGTTGTTGTTCATCTCCACCGACTTGACGATCGCCTTGATGGTGTCGCCCTTGCGGTAGAAGTCGTTGGGGATCTGCTCGGCCTTGGGGAGGATCAGCTCGTTTTCCTCGTCGTCGAGGATCAGCACCTCTTTCTTCCAAACCTGGTAAACCTCGCCCGTGACGATCTCGCCGACCTTCTCCGAATATTTCTCGTAGAGGCTGGCCTTTTCCAGATCGAGGATGCGCGATGCGAGGTTCTGACGCAGCGACAGCACGGCGCGGCGTCCGAACGACTGCAATTTGATCTCATCGGCATAGTCGTCGCCGATTTCGTAGGTCGGGTCGATGGCCTTCACCTCCGACACGGCGATCTGCGTGTTGGGGTTCTCGACGGCGCCGTCCTCGACGACCGTGCGGTTGCGCCAGATTTCGAGGTCGCCTTTCTCGGGGTTGATGATGACATCGAAATTCTCGTCCGTTTCATACTGTTTCTGCAACGCATGGCGGAAAACGTCCTCCAATACGCCGATCATCGTCGATTTGTCGATGTTCTTCAGCTCTTTGAACTCGGCAAAGTTGCTGATGAGATTGAGATTGTCCATTGTGTCGTTATCTTGTTTTTCAGTTTCGTACTATTTGAAATCCAGCCACTCCTTCGTCCATTTGACCTCGGAGAAAGGGTAGGTGCGGGTGACCGTCACCAGTTGTTTTTTCTTTTTGCCCTCTACGGCCTGCTTCTCTTCGTAGGAGAGGGTGATGCCTTCCTCCGTCGCCTCGTCCAGCTTGGCCAGGATCTTGACGCCGTTCGTGAGCAGCACTTCCGCCGGCCGGCCGACGAGTTTGCGGTACTGGCGCAGGCTGCGGAGTTCCGAGCCGATGCCGGCCGACATGACCGTCAGCGAGAAATCCTCCTCCTCGCGGTCGAGTTCCGCCTCGATGGCGCGGCTCAGTTCCGCGCAGGCGTCGATGCCTACCGACGTGTCGCTGTCGATCGTCAGTTCGATGTCGTTGCCCGGCGTCGAGGTGCACTCCACCACGAACAGGTCCGTGCCTTCCAGGTGGCGTTCCGCCGCTTCGATTATTTTTTTCGTATCCGTCATAATAATTGTTCGTGCCTAAGTATGAAAGAAGGGGACTGACCGTCCCCTTACCTCCTGCTTCTGTCTTTCGACAGCGCAAATATACGAAAAAAAATCTATATACCAATATTCAAAGGCAAAATTTACTCCTCTTTCGATTTCGATTCGTAGGGTTTGATGATCCCGCGTTTCGAGGTGCGGATGAATTCGATCAGCGCGTCGCGTTCGGGGCTCTGCGGAATCTGCTTCTCGACCTCGTCGCAGCCGTTCAGGTAGTTCAGACCGCTCTGGAAGAGGATGCGGCAGGCGTCGTGGATCTCGGCGATGCGCTCGGGCGTGAAGCCGCGGCGCGAAAGCCCGATCTTGTTGATGCCCGCGAAGCGCAGCGTGTCGTTGCGCACGATGACGTAGGGCGGAAGGTCCTGTCCCAGCAGGGTGCCGCCCTGAATCATCGAGTGCGCCCCGATGTGGGTCCACTGGTGTACGGCGGCGTGTCCTCCGATCACCACCCAGTCGCCGACGTGAACCTCGCCCGCGAGCGATACGCGGTTGGCGATCACGCAGTTGCTGCCGATGACGACATCGTGTCCCACATGCACGTAGGCCATCAGCAGGTTGTTCGAACCGATGCGCGTGGTTCCCGTCGAGGCGGTGCCGCGGCTGATCGTGACGTATTCGCGGATGTCGTTGTCATCGCCGATCTCGCAGGTCGTGATCTCACCGGCGAATTTCAGGTCCTGCGGCAGACACGAAACCGACGCGGCGGTGTGGATGCGGCACCGGTTGCCGATGCGTGCGCCGTCGTGGATCACGGCTCCGGGGCCGATCCAGCAGTCGTCGCCGATCACGACATCGCCGGCGATATAGGCGAAAGGCTCCACCGTGGCGTTCGCCCCGATCTTCGCGTCGGGGTGGACGTAGGCAAGGTTGCTTATCATCTCTTACTTTCTGTTTTTGACTACCTGCGCCATCATCACGGCCTCGCAGGCGAGCGTCTCGCCGACGAACGCCTTGCCTTCGACCACGGCGACGCCGCGGCGGATGGGTTCCAGCAGGTGGATTTCGAATTGCAGCGTGTCGCCCGGTACGACCTTGCGCTTGAATTTCACGCCGTCGATCTTCATGAAGTAGGTCGAGTAGTTCTCGGGGTCCTCCACGCCGCCCAACACCAGAATGCCGCTGCACTGCGCCATAGCCTCGACGATCAGCACGCCCGGCATCACCGGCTCCTCGGGGAAGTGGCCCACGAAGAACGGTTCGTTCATCGTCACGTTCTTGATGCCCGCCACGGACGAGGAATCGCAGTGGAAAATGCGGTCCACCAGCAGGAACGGCGGACGGTGGGGCAGCATGCGGCGGATGTCGTTGATGTCGTACAGCGCCGGTTTGCGGCAGTCGTAGGTGAAGCGGGGTTTTTCGCCGGCCTTGCGGATGGCGTGTTTGAGCTGCTTCATGAACTCCGTGTTGGCGAAGTGGCCCGGGCGGGTGGCCCACACGCGGCCCTTGATCCGCACGCCCAGCAGGGCGAAGTCGCCCAGCAGGTCCAGCAGCTTGTGGCGCGCCAGTTCGTTGTTGCAGCGCAGTTCGAGGTTGTTCAGATAGCCCGACTTGATCTCGATGTCGGGTTTGTCGAAGAGTTTCTTGAGGTGCTCCAGCTGTTCGTCGGGCACGGGGTTCTCGACCACCACGATGGCGTTGTCGAGGTCGCCGCCCTTGATGAGGTTCATCTTCATCAGCGGTTCCAGTTCGTGCAGGAAGACGAACGTGCGGCAGGGGGCGATCTTGTTCGTGAAGTCGTCGCCGGGGTTGAAGGTGGCGTACTGGTTGCCGATGACCTTCGAGTTGTAGTCCACGTGCACCGAGACGGAGAATTCGTCGTCGGGGTAGAGGATGATCGCCACGCCCTTTTCGGGGATCGTGTAGACCATCTTTTCGGTCACGTGGTAGAACGTGCGTTCGGCGTCCTGGTCCGTCAGTCCCGTTTCGGCGATGGCCCGGGCGTATTCGCGGGCCGATCCGTCGAGGATCGGGGTTTCGGGGGCGTCGATATCTATGACGGCGTTGTCCACGCCCAGCGTCCAGAGTGCCGACATGACGTGCTCGATGGTCGAGACGCGGTGTCCGCCGGCTTCGATGGTCGTGCCGCGCGAGGTATCGACGACATGGTCGCACAGGGCGGGGATTACGGGTTGCCCTTCGATGTCGGTGCGGCGGAACACGATGCCGGTGCCGGCTTCGGCGGGATTGATGGTCATGGTTACTTTCACGCCCGAATGAAGGCCCTTGCCCGTGAACGAGATCGGGGCTTTCAGCGTTTGTTGTTTGGTAGACATAAGCGGAATTTCTTGTATATTTCGCGCAAATATATTAAAAATTTCGGTAAAAAGCCTTATTTTTGCTCGAAATTCCGAACGACAGCAATGACCGAAAATCCGCGTGACAGCAAACCCCAGGCTCCCCGCCGGCCCCGGCTCCGGCTTCCTTTCGACAACCGCAGGGAAGATGCCGGAACGTGGGCTTACGACCATCGTATCGGGTTGTGCGTGACGCTGATAGCCTATCTGGCGCTGATGATCGTCTTCGTGTCGTCGAAGATCGTCGTCGGGGCCCGCTCCCACCAGCAGGGAATGTACGTCGATTTGCAGTCGCTCGCCGAGCTGGAGCAGGAGAAGGCGCGTCTCGAACGCGAGGTGCGCGAGCGCCGGGCTCAGGAGGAGATCGACTGGCGGAGCATCCGCAACCAGGCGTCGAACGAGAACGCCCTCAACGAAAAGCTCCGGGACGACCGCGGAACCAACGCCGCGGCGCTGAACCAGGCGGCGGCCGAGGCCGAGGCGCGGATGCAGGCCAACCGTGAGGCTTACG
>OKWJ01002169.1_pt1 | contig 10949 bp, 9 predicted proteins | sample 1607121 | NCBI WGS metagenome assembly OKWJ01 (sample SAMN04414080, study PRJEB24778) | human gut metagenome | material: faecal | host: Homo sapiens | reverse complement strand
TTTGAAACTGTGCGCTGTGGGGCGCATGGTCGATCAAAAGCTGCTCCCGGCGCAGGACGGTAAAGGTCTGTTCCATATCCATGTCTCTATTACCTCATAAAATAGTAAGGCAGGGCGGCCCCGAAAAGAGGCCGCCCTGCGTTTTGCTTAGTACCCTGTTTTGGGCAGTGTGGGAGGCGGCGTGACCGTCAGCTTGCGGATGATGGTCACCCAGCTCGCCTGAGCGGTCTGCCATGTGCTCTGATATTTACCGCCCACATCGGCCCGGTTCACCAGTTGATAGCCGTTGACCGCCGTGGTGAGCACTTGGACGGTCAGCGTGGGATTCTTGACGGACTGGAACCCGACAGGCACCTTGCCAAAGTCGAAGTAAATGTCCGTAATTACCTCACCGGCCTGCATGGGGATGGCGTTGAGGGCGAAGGAATAGTCGCTGCTGGTCAGCAGGTTGGAGGCCAGCACCCGGTAATCGCTGTAGTTGGTCTTATAGAGAATGCGGTAATTGAGCCGGGTGCTGTAAGTGCCGGTGGTCAGTACCGTGGCCCGGGCCGCATCGGTGGGAATGCGGTCATGCCAGAAGAAGGACTCCAGCGGCACATTGCTGGTGTTGGCAGCCGTGATGTCATAGCGCATCTGGCTCCCTGCCAGCACCTCAGCGTTGCCCCGCTTGGTGATCGTCACCCCAAGGCTCACCGGCTTGTCATAGGCGGATACCTTGATGATCTGGCCGGAGTATTCCAGCGTCTCATCAAAAATGGTGCCGTCCAACTGCCAGAAGGCCGGGGCTGTGACCTCCCGGATCTTATAGCGGGTCAGCGGCAGCGGTTTGGAAGCGGCCACGCCTCTGGCGTCCGTGGTGATGTAGTCCACCACCTTGCCGGAGCGGGCCTCGCTGATCTCATAGACCGCACCCTGAAGCGGGGCGCCGGCGTTCCGGTGACCGGATTGGCCTCGGCGGCGTATTTGTATATCTGGATCTGACCGGTGATGGGGGTGTTCTCCCAGTCGATCTCGATGGTGCTGCCGGACTTGACATAGACGGTCTTATACTCCTTGTCCAGCTCGTAGCCAGGGGCCGCCTCCAGTTCACGGATATACAGCTTGCCCTTGCCCTGTACGGCCAGATCGTCAATATAGACATAGCCCCGATGATCCGAGGTATATTCACCCAGCGGGTTCCTGTTTGCATCATACACCAAGAACCTGACTCCGTAGATGCCCTCACCAGTCACACTGTCCGTTTTGTGGATAATGACGCCGGAGAAGGCTTTGTTGGTGATGGTCAAAGTGGTAGTGCCGCCATTTTTGACGGTGAAGTAATGCGGCGTATCGTCCAGTTGGAACTCCCGGGGACAATCCACCTCCACAGCGTAATAGGAGCCATCCTCCAAAGAGAGATAGGCCCTGCCTCGCTTATCCGTGGTGATGGTGTCCACCAGGGCGCCGCTGATCTCCCGGATCTCAAAGGTCACATTGGGGATGCGCTCCGACTTGTCGGCGGCATTGACCTTGAGCAGTTCGACCCCGCCCACAGCGTTGTTGTAGAAACGAAGGGTCTGCGTGTCGTTGGGATTGACCGTGACGGTCTGGGAGCGGCTGTCCGGGTCGATGGTGAAGCCGGACACGCTCTCCAGTTCCGTCACCACCACAGTGCCAGTGATGCCGGAGAGAGTGATTTTTCCGCTGGCATCGGTGTAGTAAATGCCGTTGGAGGACAGCGTACCACCGCCATCATCCACATAGCGGCCATCCGCATATTTGATCTCAAACTTGACCCCCTGCAGCGGAACCGTCTTTGTGCCGGTCCGCCCCAGCTTTTCAATGACCAGGTTGCCCAGAGGTTTGTTGCGGAACTCCAGCTTTACTGTCTGGCCCGCCCGGATGGTGGCCGTCTGCGGGATGTCGTCCAGCAGGAACCCGGACTTGGCCCTGGTCTCTTTGACCACCAGCGCCGTGCCGGGGGCGATGCCTCCCACCAGAAAGGAGCCCGAGGAGTCCGTCACATACTTACCGTTGGCGTTGCCAATTACCGATCCTGTGCTGTCGGTCACAAAGAACTCCACCCCGGAGAGCGGGGTATTCTTACCGTCGTCCGACACCTTCGTGACCAGCAGAGCGCCTTTGGGCGCATTGCCGAAATACAACTCCACCACATCCTGATCCTCGCCGGAAATATAGGCGGTCTGGGGTGCGGTGTCAATGACGTGGCCCGAATCGCTGGACAGTTCCTCGACGATATAAGTGCCTCTTTTGAGCCCCGTGACGGTGAAGGAGCCGTTTGCGGAGGTCTTGTAGGTGCCGATAACGGTGCCGCCGGTGCCGGAGGTCCCGCCCAGATATTTTACCTGAAATACCGCCCCTTCAATGGCTTCGCCGGTCACACTGTCATATTTGTAGACCACCAGGGCCGAGAGAGGGGTGTTTTCAAAACGGAAGGTTTTGCTCTTGCCGGCTTGGACAAAAGCCTCTTGGGTATCCGGGTCAGCAATGGCGTACCCCGGCGCGGGGGCCAGCTCCTGCACTTTGAACCAGCCGTCCTTCAGGCCGTTGTCCGGCCCGGTCAACTCGATCCGGCCCGCCTCATCGGTAGTAGCGATGCCCAAGTCGTTCAGCTCGCCGGTAGATGTATGATTGCTGGCGTACCAGACCTGTACGGGCACATTTTCGAGAGGATCATGGGTGACTTCGTTTTCCTTGATAATCTCGATAACAGGGCGCTTATAGTTCTCGAAATACACATCCCGGTCCCGGTTGGGGAAAAGGGTCACCAGCTGGGATTCCTCCGCCAGCAGGTAGGGCTCCGGCACGGATTTTTCGATGACCTCCACCACTCCGGGCAACAAATTCTCTACGACCGCGACGCCATTTTCGTCCGTTTCTACCTCGGCAATGGAGTGACCGTCCGCACCTTTCACGAGGTAGACCGTGTGAGGGATTGGAACGCCGGTGTCCGCGTCCGATTTGTGGATATACAAATTGGGCCGCCGGTCATTGGTCAGGGTGATCGTGCTGGTCTGCCCGGGGAACAACTCCACATGATGCTCTGTATCGTCTGGAATGTGATTTGGCACCGAGGACAATTCACGCACGAAAAAGACACCTGGCTCCAAATCGGATATCAGGATCTCGCCTGTGGAACTGGTGGTGCGGTCCAGATAGTGAGAGCCGTCCTCGATCTTCGCAATGCGGAAGGTCACCCCGGCCAGACGGGAGCCATCGCTACTCAGTTTGATTAACTGGAGTGAGGGCTTGATATGATTGGTGAAAACATATTGGGCGTCCTCATTGGGCCTCAGTTCGATGATGCGCTGGGCTTCGTCGATGATATAGCCATCGCAGGACTTCTCAGTCACCACGTAAGAACCCGCCGGGAGCATGGAGAGGTCGATCTCTCCGTTCTCGTCCGTTCGGAACTCCTGGGGGCCGTAGGTGCCCTCCACAGATTCGATTTCAAAAACTGCGTTGGGAATCGCCTTTGAGGGGTCGTCTGAGTCCACCTTCACCAGCCTCAACCCGGGCTTGACGTCGTTGAAGAACAACAGTTCCTTGATGCCATCGCCGGCGTGTAACTCCACCTCCTGGGGCGTGGTGTCCAGAATATACCCCTCATCGCCGGTATCCACCTCGAAAGCACGATAAGTGCCCGGCTCCACATTGGTGAGCAGGATCTCACCGAACTGATCAGTCTGGAAATTCCCCAGGAACTCGCCGTCCCGATAGACCGCGAAGGTAACGTCAGGCATTGCGACCATATTTTTTCGATCATACTTGATGATCCGCAATCCTGGTAGTTCTTCGTTGATGATAGGGATGGTAGTCGTTTCGCCAGCCACTACAGTCGCCGTGTAGACGGTATCATCCAACTGCCAGCCGACCGGGGCAGTTTCCTCTTGGATCCGGTACGCACCCAAGGGGATCTCGTCAAAAATGGCGACGCCCGCGCTTGAAGTCTCCTGTGTGAAGGTCTGCCCACTCTCAATATGCTCAATGGTGATGACTGCTCCCTGCAGTTTCTGGCCGGTATTGGACCGTTTCTCAATTCTCAGCGTGCCATAGGGGTCGTTAAAAAATGTCACCTCGGCCACTTCATCATAGACCACGGTGACATTCTGGGCGTGCTCTTCACTGATAACATAATGGGATGCCGCATCCCGTTCAATTACGGTATAATTTCCGCTCTTTTTCAGCGGAATCTCAATACGTCCATCCCCGTCCGTCACAAAAACGCCAACAGAATCGCCGTCTGGACCAATGACTTCGAAACGGCACCCACTGATGGGAATTTCTGTCCCCGTCTCATATTTGAGGATGCGTAATCCCGTTTCGGGCGGCTCCTCATTGGAATCAGCGTAATTGCTGTAAGTGGAAAGGCTCATAGTTGTCGTGGGGTCGGTATCCACGACATAGTTCTGGATATTTCCGTATTGGTCTTTCTCGGCACAAACTGCATAGTACACCGCATACTTGTAGACGTTCGTGCGGAAGGAGAGCTGGACGCTCCCAGTTTCCCCCTGCACACTTTCCAACGGATACAAAACCTTGAACTTGCCGGCATAGCCGTCTCCGGTGCCCTCCGTGGTAATGGTGGTAATGTCCCGATTGTCCATATCCACGATTCGGGTTCCTTCGGGGACAGATGCGGGATCTGTAAAGAATACTTCCACAGAATAATCACAGACCCATGTTTTGCTCCAGAAGGTAAAAACCTGCTGTTTATACTGTTTGCCGTCAATGGTGACCTGATAAGCCGTATCCCGATCCGGTGTGCAGGTAATCTCCGGCGACAGCACCTCCGTCCAAGCCGTCCCTCTGGCGTAGATGTCCTTGGCCGCGGCGAGCATTTTTTGGGCGCGCTGCAGCTCCACTCCGGTCAGAGAGGAATTGACCTTGAGGTTGTTAATATCCCAGTTACTCAGGAGGTAACACCAGAGGGCCATCTTCGTGGCATAATAACCCTGATATTTGTTTTCAAGGCCAAGTTCCTCCAAAGAACGGGTGGGATAGCCGCTGGCCACAATTCCCAACACCTTGGGATCTGACGTCTTTTCCTCCGCCAGATATTCAATGCTCTCTCCGACGCCAACCGTCTGCGGCACGCCGTAGATATTTGGGTTAACACGGTAGGCCGGAATCTCTCTGGTTTCCCCCTTCGCATTGACATAGTTGTAATAGGTATAGATCAATGTTCGGACCCGACCATTGATCATCAGGTAAGAGAGTTCGGTCCCGCCGTTGTAGATGTCGATCTCGCCAAGGGCCTCCTCAACGGAATCTGCTGCCATGGAGGTTGTCGGCAAAATCGAAAGGGCCATAATCATGGCCAACAGGATCGAGAGAAGTCGTTTTTTCATGGTATTCCTCCAAATTTGAGCAGAAAAAGCCGCGAATCCATTTAGTCTCAATGGATCCACGGCTGTTCTTCTTATGAAATTTGTTTTGGAAACACAAAAACGGTATGCTATGGCATACCGTTTTGTCCTCTGTGAAGTTGTCGTGCGCGTTAGTGGGCATGGATATTGTATTCCGTCCGCTGAAAGACGCCGTCAATATAGACATCCCACACTTCCATACTATAGGTGCCGGCCGGGCACGAGTTGAAGAAATCAACAATCTCTTCAGCCCGCCAAGGCCAGAATACCTGGGGATAAATGTCACCGGCGATGGTCAAATTGATTTTTACCTTCGGCTCTCCGCTTGGATGGGAGAGCGGGGCGCCATTCTGCCACGTCTCGGGATTATCCCCAATGGCATTATATAGCGTGTAAAGCATACGCCGGGTCTCATAGAGGTTCCTCACAAACAAGTACTCACGGCCATTGACGGAGTAGTGCCGCGTTTCCGGTGCTGGCAGCTCTGGCTGAGGAAGTAGCGACCAGTCGCAGGTCGGCTCGGGCAGGTCCCCTACAGGGCCGGAGGCAAACATATTCTTGTCCCAGCGGCTCACATCCGTGATGGCGTAGTTGGTGCCGTCATCGCAGCGGATTACATCGCCCTCCTGCGGCACATACCGCGAACCGTCGGAAGGAGGATTGATGGAGCCATCTTCATTCAAGGTAATTCCCCCATCAAGCGATTCCTCCGGCATAGTAGCATTTTCGCTATGCAAAGCCCGATAGAGTAGGATCGCCATATCGCCGCGAGTCAACACCTGCTTTGTTATGAACTCGGACGGTGCCAGGCCAAGGCTCACCAGTTTGCTGCAGGCAGAGGAATAATCCCAATCGCTTTCGGTGTAACCGAGGTACCGCAGAACCACAGTGCATCCAGCCGCCGAGGTGACTGGGTCTCCTGCTCCAAAGACCCCACCGCCATAACCTGCCATGAGGCCGTTATAGTTGCAGAAACCAACATAAACTTGCGCCCAGTTCGGGACATCTGTAAATCTGCATGCCCGAATATAAAGCTTCTGTTCCGCTTCGAGGTATTCAGGCTTGACGGTGATCCTCGCCAGCAGCACCGCCAGTTCTGTGCGCGTCAGGCCGGAGTCCAGCATCATGTCTCCGTCCTCTGCGCCCACCATGATCCCGCGCTCTTTCAGATAAGCTGCGGCAATTTCAGGTTCTGTGGCTGTCACCGCCGCCAATGCGGGGCAGGTCAGTACAAATGCCAGAACTAAGCTCAGACACAATGAGCATACCCTTTTCATACTATCGGTCCCCTTTCAGGTGATTTTGCTCTATTACACCAGACTGAGACTGATTTTACAACGCACATCCTGTAAATCAGGTAATTTCACGTGCTTGCACACACCAGCGCATCTCCGGTACGTTACGAACACAGGTAATCAGCGTGATCATGTTCTCACTGGATCGGCCAAGTCTTGAGAAGTCGGTTTCTTCGATCTGTCCCACATAGAAAACCTCATAGGTTCGCGTGCCGAGTTTTGTGGTGTAGGTGATCTTATCTCCGTCCTCCAGAGTATGGATCTGTCCAAAATGATTGGCGACGCCGCGGTTATGGCCAGCCAGACCGACATTGCCATCCCAGCAGGACGTTGACTTAAAATGTCCGGCACCTTTAGCAAGGCTCTCCAGGCTCTCGTCTTCATAGACTTTTACGGACAACCCCAGGGAGGGGATCTTCAGCCTTCCCAGACTGCCATCCTCATAAAAAAGGCCATCCGGCAGGGTGAACTTGTTACTGCTCAGGCTGGTATCCTGCGCCGGCGTGCTGTCATCATAGGAAGCCGGTGGGAGGTAGATTGTCTCCCCGCTGATGGTGCTCCCGGTCGATGTGCTGGCCTGGGGAATCAGAGTTGTCCCGGCCCCGGGCAGGTAGGATTCTGGGCTGCCGAATGGCGGTGCAAAGACAGCGGTATTCTTACTGCGGTCGATGTTGCTGCTCTCCGTGGCCCCACCACCAACGACAATCACTTGGTCAACAGAGGTGGGGGGAGCATACATGGGGCCGTCCGAGTCGTCAAACTCATACTCCGCTGCCAGTGCCGGGGTCGCCATCATCGCAGCGACGGCTATCAGCAGCATTGCTGCTTTCAGCCAGTTCCTCATACATTTTTCGCTCCTTCCGTTTCATGATAAAGTACATTCCTCCAGTGCCAGCGCCAAGGGCCGCCAGCGCGGGCAATGCCACTATCAGCCAGTTCATGCCTCCACTTTGGGACTGTCCCCCATCCATAGGCTCAACAGGCGTGCCGGTGAAAATGACGGTATAGCGGATCACTGTAACGCCGGTTCGGTAGACCTCACCTGTATAGTTGGCTGTGGTCGTGTATCCCGTCACATAACTGACCGTTTTGCTCCCACCATAGGTACAGACAGCAGTAAAGCGGTCACCAATCTCATAATCGTCGGCGTTGTAGGTGTTGTCCGTCTGCCACTGGACATCCTGGAGTGTCAGGGTTCTGCCACCCTCAGTGATGCTTTTTGGCAGATGGTTGAGATCCTGGTTCGCCAGATTGGGGTAGGTTCTGGTGGCAGTGACTGGCTGGGTGCTGCTGCCATAGCCAGCCGCCTCGGTCTTGATGCTGTCCAGATCAAGGGTGAGAGTGCCGGTAAACCCTTCTTCCGTGGTGACCTCCTTCTCCTGGGGCAGCAGTGACAAGATTGTGTCCATATCCTTTTTGTCGCTGTCCACCTGCTCCTCCTGGGTGATGACCTGCGTCTCACTGCCGATGATGACCTCCCGCAGTACATCACTGCATTCGTACAGGAGGCCATCCCGCTCAAACTGCCCCATGGGAAGCGTGGAAGGGTCGGTGTTGGGCGAAAGATCATACACCTTGCGGATCTCTTTGTTCTCCTGGTCGAGAATAATGTCGACTGGGAGCATAGCGTCCGGATCCGTAACATCCACGCTGACCGCACCTACAGGCAGCGTCAGCATTGTCAAAAGCAGAAGCGATGCGGTGAGAGATAAGATTTTGTTCTTCACTGACATATCCTCCTCAGTTCTGATTTCGCTCTGTCTGGAATCATGGGGTCGAGGGCGTGTACTGGCCGCCCTGAATCAGCGGCTGCAGGTAGGCGACCACAAAGCCCAGGGTATTGAGCACAATCCAAGTCACGACAATTCTTTTCAACCAACTGGTCGCTTCAGCGACGGCCCGCTCATTGCGTGAGATCATCCGCACCAGCAGCGCAACTGCTGCAGCCGTGACGGCAACAATGGTAGAAATGCCCACAAGTTCGCCATAGACGTCAGCAATGATGGTGGAGAACCGCGTCCACATGGTGTCCGCTGCAGCGGCCGGCTGGGCGAAAAGCACCATCATATAGCAGGACACCATCGCCATCTGGAACCCATTGCGCAGCCGCTGTGATACCCTCACCCACCGGTTCCATCTGCTTTCATCTTTTTCCATTTCCTTCCCTCCTTTTCGTCATAATTGCAGCAAAGAGCCGCCTCGAAGCGACCGTTTCCAATCGTTTCAAGGCGGCTCCCTGCCGTCAGGTCCAGTTTTGGACGATATCAGGATAGCACATCTGCACTCCCCTTGTCATCCGCACCGACCTTGCCAATTTTCTGACTTTTTTCTGCCATAGAATAGGACATCACCCCTCCAGCAGCGTCAAAAGCTCCAGCCAGGCGTCCAGACAGCCGACCGGAGCCGTCCAAAGCCGGATGGAGAGGATGTTAACCGCCTGCTGGCGAAGGCGGTAATAATGCCGCTCCGAGATGTCCAGACGGTACAGGATATCCGAGTGACTTGGCTTGTCCGGCGTGATGAACGTCTGAAAGATGATATTATACATCAGCTCCCCGTTGCCCGGCTTATGGCGCAGGACGGTCAGGGCCTCGTTAATCCGATCAAGTAGGAGCCGGGACTTCCGGATACTGAGCAGACGGTGCTCCAATTTCGCATTCCCCAGCGCTACCTGCGTATCCACCACACTGAGCAGCGCGTCTAAGTCCTTCAGTGGCTGATCCAGTTCCTGAGCCACCTCACTGGGAAAGCACTCCAAGGCCCAAACGATGTCCCGATAGTGCTTGAGCATGACCTGGGTATTGTGGTACATATTCCGACGCAGCTCCTGCTCCGCAAGCCGCGCTTTCGCATTAGGGATGTCCGGATCACCCACAATTCCTCTGCGCTCCAGCAAATTGCGCAGCTGCTCTTTGGGAATCACGCTTTCCTGATTCGGCAGTTCACCACAAAGGGATGCCTTCAAATCTGCCATATTCAATACCTCCATCATCCTGATCCGCAGGCCCGGCCCGCGGCAAGGTTCCGCGGAATAATTCAAAATTTGGCGTCGCTGGAGATATCCCTTGGCAGTCCTCCCTAACATACTCTAAAATCTTACCCAGAGAAAAATACGCGCGCGTATTATAGCAGTCCTCAGATGCAACACGGCGCTCAACCTGCTCCCGGGGCAGCACGGTACGGCTATACCAGGCGACCAGTTTGCAGATGCGGGCATGATCGCTCTGCTGTTTTTCGTGCGTATTGCCGTCTTTTTTGCGTATTTCTCGCAAAATGCGCTCGACTTCATCTTGGGATGGCAGGGTGAATTGTTCTCCAGTCGGATAGGCTGCGTTGAAGATGAGGCAGCCGAAAGCACCAGGCAGCTTATACAGCGGGAAGGCATCCGCATGTTTTCTGAAAAAGCGCCAAACCTTCGTCTTTTCCCATCCCCAGCGCCTGCCAAGGGATTCCAATGTCAAAACAGCGCCGTACTGCCCAAACTGGACAGCTGGCGCTGAGTAGGAAAACGCATTGCTCGGCTCCTGCCAAACAGTGTGGCACCAGAGATCCAGCCATGCGTCTGCCTCAGCAAATTGATACTTGCGCTCTATAAGCCTCTGTGTGGCGTTTCTGGGCAGGCAGAGGAATCCATACCCCTCCGTCGCATAAACCGCTTCACGGCCCATACATGGCTCGCCAGAGCACCTTACGACCCAGTCCGTGACTTGATAGGTCAGTTTCTTTGTCTTCGCATCCAGCGTGTAAGAAATGTAGCCAAGTTCTGAGAGTTCGTCTATTAGTCCCAGGGCCTGTTGCCGTCGCTTAACCCCCAGGATGCTTTTCAGGCCGACAATACCTCCTGCCCATCCTCCGGCGTTTACCTTATTGATATAACCACAGTAGTGGGCCTGCCCATTTCGGAACGCTGCGCGGGAGGCCATGCGAGTCCAGGCGCCCATGATACCCTTTCCTGATGGGAGCTGATTGCGGGGCAACTTGACCCATTGATATTTGAGTAGGCACTTCATCTCGTCGGCCTCCCTTCTGTATAGATTGAAAAAAGCCCCGCTCCGTGCTACACTGATAAACACGAAAGCGAGGCTTGATTAAAATGCTATATGCCTGTGATAATTGCCATTACCTGTTCCTTAGAACGTCTGAGGATACCTGCCCGGACTGCGGAAAGGCCATGATCCGGCCGGCAACTTCTGAAGAGCAGGAAGAATATAAAAATCGTGAGAAAGAAAATCTGTGGACAGAGGATTCAAATAGCTGCCGTGTGTAGCCGGTCATTTCACCCCCG
>OKWJ01002165.1_pt1 | contig 10969 bp, 10 predicted proteins | sample 1607121 | NCBI WGS metagenome assembly OKWJ01 (sample SAMN04414080, study PRJEB24778) | human gut metagenome | material: faecal | host: Homo sapiens | reverse complement strand
AGAAAGCTTCTACAGCTGCCAGATGCGTACAGAATTTTTTCTTTTGAAAGAAAGCACAGCTACAAAAAACAGCATCGTCGTCTAAACTGTACCGCAAGCTTTCTTCTTCCACCCGAAAATACAGGTATTTTTCTTTTACTTCCTGAAGGGAAACTTTCCCAGCTTCATAGAGAAGGCTCCCTTGTGAACGAACCTTCCCAGGAATTAATTTTGCCATGTTTACCACCTTAGATTAATCCCTTTATTATACCATATTTCAAAGTATAGTTAAAATTTATTCGATCAAACTTATTAAAATAGACGTTTTCGGGCTATTTACTATTCAATGATCCCCACTTAAACAGTCCTTAAAGTTCCTAAAAAGTTCACAAAAAAATACCCCTCAAGGGGGCAATCCATTCACGAGTTCAGCAGGCAAGATCTATCACCCTCACACGGTGCTTTTTTCTCTTCAAAAGCGGTAGGCTACCGCGCACCAATGGGTGCTCGATGTCCTACCACCTAATTAGACTATAACATAACTTATCTGCTTTTTTATGCTCTACGTCTATAGATTTTCCATTAGTCATTTCCTTGATCTTGCGAATTCCCTTTTATTAAGGCGTTTCCAATCATCATGTACAATGTTCCCAAGCACAAAATTTGGTGAAAGACCAAAATATCCCAAAAACAGCTAACCCTTTTACCAATAGAGAGTAATAACTTTCTTGGACAATCTCTCCATAAAATGTCATCGATGATGTCATGATCACCCATTCCCAAATAATTAGAATGAGTGAGGCGCCATAAAGGATAGCCATCCCCCAAAAGATCAACGAATTCTTTAAAAATTTTCTCATGACACGCACCAGTGCCCATAAGCATAACAAAGAAACAAACAGTAGTAATTCTGTACTTGACATCATTTCACTTCCTTTTCAACCCATTTAAAGTCATTAGACTTTTTCTTCTACTTAGTTAATCTTTCAGATGTTTATATAAAAAAGGACCCTTCTTGTCTCTTGCAGTTGACAAAGAGTCCTTTTTACTTATGTTTCAATCATGTTCGAACTTTACTGAACCTTGACCATCCCATTTTCTTCTATCGTTTTTTTCGTTTTAATATAGTCAGTTAAGTCCTTCATTTTCTTATTGGACTTAAAAACTTTGTTCCAAGTTTTTAGGTCCAATTTTGAAAAATCTGTCACTATATGGATCTGCAAATGGCCTGACTTGGACTTTTCAACAGTATAGTCCATTCCCTTGATATGACCATAATTTTCAAGCAAACTATCTTTTGCTGAGTTAAATTCCAATGAGTCAGAAGCATCAATATCGGGCAGTTCTTTCCAGAACTCCGTCTTAAGAATCTCATTGTTTTTTACAGTTAGAATAGTCGTCTCATCACCATTTCCATAAGACCCCTGATATTTTTCTTGACGCGTCGACTGACAAGCTGTTAAGAAAACAATGATGAGGCTGGTAAGCAAAAATTTCATCAAAACAGTTATTTTTCGCATATTTCCTATTTTCGTTTCCGCGCGATCAAATGGATCGGAGTGCCTTCAAAGACAAAAGCTTTCCGAATTTGGTTCTCCAAGAAACGGAGGTAAGAGAAGTGCATCAGTTCTTCTTCGTTAACAAAGACCACAAAGGTTGGTGGCTTGGTTGCCACTTGGGTCGCATAGAAGATCTTAAGGCGTTTTCCTTTATCTGTCGGCGTTGGATTGATAGCAATGGCATCCATAATCACATCGTTCAAGACAGCTGAAGGAATCCGCGTATTTTGACTCTCACTGATCTGTTTGATCATCTCTGGCAACTTGTGCAAGCGTTGTTTAGTTAAGGCAGAGACAAAGACAATCGGCGCATAAGAAAGGTATTGGAATTGATCGCGAATGTCATCTTCCCACTGCTTCATGGTATGGTTGTCTTTTTCAATGGTATCCCATTTGTTGACAACAATGATCATACCTTTACCAGCTTCGTGAGCAAAGCCAGCGATCCGCTTGTCATACTCCCGAATCCCTTCTTCGGCATTAATGACCATCAAAACCACATCTGAACGGTCGATGGCACGCATGGCACGCATGACAGAATATTTCTCAGTGTTTTCATAGATTTTACCAGATTTGCGCATACCAGCTGTATCGATCATGGTAAATTCTTGGCCATCTGCATCGGTAAAATGGGTATCGATGGCATCCCGTGTGGTTCCAGCAACAGGGCTTGCGATAACGCGGTCTTCTCCAAGGATCGCATTGATCAAGCTTGACTTCCCAACATTTGGACGACCAATCAAGCTAAATTTGATGATATCTGGATTTTCTTCTTCTGTTTCATTCGGAAGATTTTCAATGATGGCATCGAGCACATCCCCAGTTCCGATCCCGTGGACAGAGGATACCGGTAGTGGCTCACCCAGTCCCAAGGCATAAAAGTCATAGATATCATTGCGCATCTCTGGGTTATCCACCTTGTTGACTGCAAGAATAACCGGTTTATGGGTCTTATACAAGATACGAGTGACATATTCATCCGCATCCGTGATCCCTTCTTTTCCAGAAACAACAAAGACGATCACATCTGCTTCGTCCATGGCGATTTCTGCTTGATGCTTGATTTGCTCCATAAATGGGGCATCTACGTCATCAATCCCCCCTGTATCAATGATACTAAATTTTCGATTTAACCACTCAGCTGTTGCATAAATGCGGTCACGAGTGACTCCTTCTACATCCTCAACGATGGAAATCCGCTCACCGGCAATCCGGTTAAAGAGAGTCGATTTTCCGACATTGGGACGGCCTACAATCGCAATAGTTGGTAGGGCCATGATTTCCTCTTTTCTAATGAAAGGCGAGACCTCGTTTCAAGAAGGTCTCTCTTCATTTCTATAATAGTTTGTGTTTTTCTAGTAGTTTTTTGGTTTCTTCTTGTTCTGGTCGCCCAAATTGAGCTGCAAGGCGCTCGCTCCAGCTGTCCGTTGCACGCGCTCCAGCATAATCTGCCTGTACCTTGTCATAGGCAGTCACAACTGATAAGTCTTGTTCTTGGTATTCTTCTTCAAAAGCAACCTGCTCCAAGGGTAAGCGTGGTTTCACCGCATGCTGCTGATTAGGTACTCCAAGGGCAATCCCAAAAACAGGGTAGGTATAGTCTGGCAGACGGAAGAGTTTTGCAACTTCCTCTGAACAGTAGCGCAACATGCCAATAATGACCCCACCATAGCCGAGACTTTCAGCTGCCAATAGCGTATTTTGAGCTGCTAGAGCCGCATCCACTGAAGTGATCAACAAGTTATCCACACCTTCCGGATGAAAATCCTTCTCATGAAGTTTGACAGCTTTTTCAGCACGGTTTAAATCCCCAACAAAGAGGAGAAATACGGCTGATTGGCGAATCGCTTCTTGAGGAAGCAAGTCGTAGAGAGCTTCTTTCTTTTCCTTGCTCTTCACCACAATCACAGAATAAGATTGAAAGTTTTTCCAACTTGATGCCATCTGCCCAGCTGATAAGATTTCCTTGAGGTCAGCTTCTTTGATAGCTTCTTCCTTAAACCGGCGAACAGAAAAATGAGCATTCATTAAACGTATGGTTTCATTCATCGGCGATTGACTCCTTCCAAATGGATTTCCTTAGCTAAAAATTTCACGCGCTCCATGACACGTTTGGCCTGCCAGGTTTCATCACCATTGCGCGACGTTGCAAAATGGCGTTCCAACTCTTCAAAATTAAAGTTAGAGGTAAAGAAGGTCGGAAGATTTTCCTGCATCCGGTGCTGTAGAATCACTTGTAAGATTTCGTCTCGCACCCAGGCTGACATCTGTTCCGCACCGATGTCATCGAGAATTAAAATTTCGGCTTTTTTCACCTGATCTACGGTTTCTTTGACCAAGCCCGAACTGATAGCATTTTTGACATCGATAGCAAAACTTGGAAAATGTAGTAGAGTGGTAGAGGCCTGGCGTTTTTCTGATAAATCATGAGCCAGGGCTGCCATCATGTAGCTCTTTCCTACTCCAAAATCACCATAGAGGTAAATTCCCTTTTGATACTCGGGATAGTTAGCTACAAAATTAGCTAATTCCTCAAAGGCCACAAATCGTCCCTTATCATCGAGCTCTACCTTGGCTAGACTCGCTTCTTTCAAAGTTGAAGGGAGATTGATCAAGTTGAGACGTTGGTTGATTGCAGCACGTTTTTGAGCTTCGATTAACTCTGGTGTCTCCTCATAAGTGACATCCGCATATCCTTCATTCATGGTGAGGATGGGCTTATAACCTTTGGCAATGTAATCCGAATCTCCCAATAAGAAATGGTTGCGCTCACTGATGTATTGATTAAATTTTGAAATACTACGACGAATTTCTTGCTCAGTCAAAGACTGGTCTTTGATAAAGGCAGCGACTTCTTGGTCTGCCAAGATCTGTGCGACCAAATCCTCATAGTTAAATTGACGCGCACGATTCATGTGAGACATAGTTTGACCTACACTTTCCATCTACTCACCTCCTTGATTCAGTTTTTCTAACAGGCGTTGTTTCTCTTTAGCGAGATCCACCTTTTCTTCTTGACTGGTTTGATTTTGATAATGTGGTTGACTCCACTTGGGAACATTGTTTTGCTTGCCCTTGGCTGATGTAGGACTCGTCCCCTTGTTTCCTTGAATCTTAGCCTGTTTCTGGCGTTCTCGAACTTTTAAAATCGCTAGTTCTGCACTGTTGACCCCTTGATAAGAAAAATCATTTCCTACCTTCAAAGCATACTTTTCATTGAGATTAGCAGACTGAGTCTTATTAAATGTCAACAATAAGATGATATTGATCACCTCATCTAGTAAGCCTAGATCAGCTAACTTGGATAAAGTCTTGCGTTCGCTCTGCGTAATGGTCGCATTGCGCACCTTCTTAATCTCCGCTAGAAATTGTAGGCTGGATTTTGCCTTCGCTTCCCTCAGAATGGTTTCTTCCTGACGGCTATAGGACATGCGTGGTTGCTCTTGGTTGGCCTGAGCCAACTTTTGCTTCATTCTATTTGGAGAGACAATCCGGTCTACAGCCGTTTCTTTGGCTAGGAGATAGGTTTCATACCAGGTCCATTGCTGCTCTTCTGCGATGGCAAAGAGAGCTAAGGTTGCTTCTCCTTCATCCGCAAAACGGAGTCCATCACGCCCCATCATTCGCTTAAACATTTCCATATCAAACTGCTGTTTCTTACTTGGAAGAACGGTCGCCTCACCAGCATCTAGTCCAAAGACTTGAGAGAAGGAAACTTGCCGTCTAGTTCCTAAAGAGCGTGCTGGGATCAGATCCTCAACAGCCTTTTCCCCAATCTTTTTTTCACGCAAGCGCTTAAAAACAGCATTCGAAAAAAATTCTTCCGACGCAAGAGGAGCATGTAACTGGATGGTGATCCCAACTTCTTCCTCATAGAGATCGATCAACCCCATGGCAATTAAGCGATCAAAGGCGAGTAGCAACTGTGGAAATCCTATATTCAAATGATTGAGGATTTGAGCAAGCAAATATTGTTTTTCACCCTGATCATAAGAGGCAAGCAGATAACGATAAACCGTTACCGTTTCCATCTCCAAAATAGGCAGGTAATACTGCTCCAATGCAGCCCCTGCCGGTGGAAGAAGATTATTTTTTAAAAATGCGAAAGGCGTATTGGGCTTCATCTATTTTTCCTTTTTCTTCTTGGTTCCCTTCGTAATTTGTTTCAAGAGGGTCTCTAACTCACCGACATCCTTGAAACTCCGGTAAACACTAGCAAAACGGACATAGGTGATCTCATCTAGATCTGCTAACTCATCCATGACCAACGAACCAATATATTCACTGTTGATTTCATTATCACTTTGGCTGCGAACCTTTTGCTCGATCCGGTTTACAATTTCTTCAATTTCGTCACTAGAAACAGGCCGTTTTTGAGCCGAGCGGATAATACCGTTAAAGATTTTATCACGAGAAAATTGCTCGCGTGTCCCATCCTTTTTGACAACCACTAGGGTCCGCTCTTCCACTCGTTCGTAGGTAGTAAAGCGATAATGGCATTCTTCGCATTCCCTGCGACGACGGATGGTGTTCCCATCTTCAGCTTGTCGACTATCCACCACACTAGACTTACTTCCACCACATTTTGGACAACGCATTTGCTACCTCCTTAAACTGTTTTAACACTTCATTTTACCATAAATTGAATCGTAAAGAAAGCAGAAGAACAGGAGAATCCTCTATGCTTGCTCCTCATTGATCCATAAAAAAGAGTCGAAGGACGATTCGAATAAAATCGTTTTCCTTTCGACTCTCCGTTTATATTAAAGTGATAATTCAGCCTCTAAGCCATAGTGATCACTGACATGGGGTTTATTTTCCCCATCAAAGATGACACAAAGACGCTGGATGTCCCATTCTGGACTTGCAAAGACGTAATCGATTCGCAATGGAATTTGATTGTCTGTCCAGCCATCAATTCCAGGACCTACAGTATAGGTACCCTTTGTTTCTTTAGCTTCAATAAAGCTATCTTGGAGCTTTAGGGAACTTGATAAAATCGTTTCATACCCCTCTTGGCCAGCAGGATTATTGAAATCACCAGCTAGAATAAAGGGTTTTTCTACTTGGTTAAAATACTTTTCAATTCGTGGCCACTCAAATTGGAAACCTTTGTCCCACCAAGAAAGATGAACACTGCCAACAACGATCTCTTTTCCATCCACACTGGTATGGGCAACGGCCACTCGACGGGTATGGTAGTCCGTTGGATCATCCATATTGGATACTAAAATCTCATCTGCCTTCAAGGGTTGACGTGAAAGAACTGCCACCCCTTCATTTAGGTGATCATAGCCGATATGGTTGTAGGCCCAAGTCCAATAGTAGTGAAGCCCTTGGGCAGCCAACTCTTCAACCAATACGCGAACAAAGTGATCCTTATGAATGGCCACGGCTGATGGCGCGGCTTGATAATACTCATCTGTTTCGACTGTTTCTGAGGCCATTTCTTGATTGACCTCTTGGAAACAGATCACATCATATTGCGCTTCTAAAATTTGTTCCTTGAGGGTTTCAAATTTTTGCTGAGCATTCTCTTCCATCCAACTATGGGAATTTAATGTTAAAAATTTCATCCCCTGATTTCTCCTTCTCTCCAAATCAAGAAACGGCAAGAGGCCGGGTGCACTGCCCCAACCTCATTTTCTTTGCCGATGTCTTTTATAATTCTACTGTTGCAACTGGTGCATTTGCTACCAATTTACCAGTATGTTCGACCTTAACAGATTTAATCGCATCTGCATTTGTGAAGACAACAATTGTTGAAGTTTCACGACCAGCTGCACGGATTGCATCAAGGTCTGCTTCTACCAAGAGGTCTCCAGCAGCCACTGTTTGACCTTCAGAAACTTTAACCTCAAATGGTTTTCCTTCAAGACTAACAGTATCTAGACCGATGTGAACCAAGACTTCCAAACCATTATCTGTTACCAAACCAAGGGCATGTTTGGTTGGGAAGACACTAGTAACTTTACCAGCAACTGGTGAAACGATGTGGCCATTTTCAGGCTCAACTGCAAATCCGTCACCCATCATTTTTTGTGAGAATACAGGATCTTTCACATCTTCGATGTTGATCACTTCACCATCTGCAACGGAATGCACTTCATCAGTTACCCCTTTAAAGGTTGCTTCAGCTTTTTGAACTGCTGTCATTTGGCTAGGAAGTGTTTCAGGAATAACTTCACCTGAATCAAGAACGTCTTGGATATCAGATTTCAATACGTCAGCTTTAGGTCCGTAGATTGCTTGGACCCCTTGTCCTTTCATGACAAGACCCATAGCGCCTTCAGCTTTCCATTGTTCTTCAGTACCGACTTTTTCAGCATCTTTAACAGTTACACGAAGACGAGTCATACATGCGTCAACATCTACGATATTCGCACGTCCACCAAGAAGGTTGATGATGTTAATCACTTGTGAGCTTGCTGAGCTTGTAGCAGCTCCAGCTGTTGCACCATCTCCTGAAGGGGCATCATCATTTTGTTCGTAGTTTCCATTACGTCCTGGAGTCGCATAATTGAATTTCTTAATCATGAAGTTGGCAATGAAGTACATGATAAATCCAAAGAGGACTGTTACCCATACAAAGTTAAAGATATCTAGTGCCAAACCAGCGTTGATAGCCATTGGAGTACGTGTCAAGAATTCGATTGAACCGAATGAGTGAACACGAAGGTTAACCAAGTCAGCCATTGCAAAGGCAGCACCTTGAACAAGAGCATAGATGATGTACAATGGTGTAGCAATAAACATGAACATGTATTCAATTGGTTCTGTTACACCTGTCAAGAATGTTGCAAGGGCAGTTGCAAAAAGCATCCCTTTGTATTTTTCTTTTTTATCTGGATCCACATTGCGGTAGATGGCAACCACAATACCCATCAAAATACCAAATGATCCGATCATTTGACCAACTTTGAAACGAGCTGGTGTGTAGGCATGAAGCAAGTGTTGATATTGGCTAGGATCAGCTTTCTTCAAGTTGACAAGGTCTGTTACCCAAGCCAACCAAAGTGGATCTTGTCCAAATACAGTTGTTCCTTTGGCAGCACCTGTAAGAACTTGGTAGCTACCACCCAATTGAGTATAGTTGATTGGAATGGTCAACATGTGGTGAAGACCAAATGGCAAGAGAAGACGTTCTAAGGTACCAAACAAGAATGGTGCCAATACTGGAGCAGTGGATTGGGAGTTAGCGATCCAAACACCAAATCCATTAATTCCTGATTGAACTACTGGCCACAAGGCTGACAAAACCAAGGCTGTAAGTGCTGAACGTACGATAACAACGAATGGTACAAAGCGTTTCCCGTTGAAGAAAGAAAGGGCTTCTGGGAGTTTACGGTAGTTGTAGTATTTATTGAAGGCAGTTGCTCCAACGAAACCTGAGATAATCCCTACAAATACCCCCATATTAAGAGCTGGAGCTTCAAGAACACTGATAAAGTAGTCCGCAACTTTAATTGATCCACCGAAGATTGTGTGAACCGTAGCAGCCTTATCAGCTAACATTGCAGATGTCACTCCGAAAACTGCACCGGTAATACGGTTAATCAAGATGAAAGAGAGACCAGCTGCAAAGGCACCCCCTGCACGTTCTTTGGCCCAGCTACCACCGATAGCAAGGGCAAAGAGGATGTGAAGGTTACCGATAACCCCCCAACCGATTTGTTCGAGAATCCCACCTGTAATAACAAGTGGAGACACATTCGGGTTGATCATAGGGATTGATTTCCCGATTGAAATCATCAACCCAGCAGCTGGCATGACAGCGATAACGACCATCAAGGCCTTACCAAACTTCTGCCAGAATTCAAAGCTAAATAAACTTTTGAATGATCCTTTATTCATCATTCAACCTCCTTATATTGTTTAAGGCTTTTGTTTTGAGAAAACGTTTGCGCTTAATTTGTTTCTAGTATACCATATTTTAAAAATTTGTAAAGCCTTACATTCATTTTTTTCTCCAAATTTTATCTTTTTTTATCTTTTTTAAGCCAAATCCTTTTTAAAACCCAGCCTTTCCAAACGCAAACGTTTCCCTTGGGGCATAAAAATATTCGAACCCTCTAAGGGTTCGAATATTTTATTCTAATGCGTCTTGCATGGCATAGCCAATCCCACGAACGGTCTTTATATAGCTTTTTTGACCTGGTAGATCAATTTTCCCACGGAGATAACGGATATAGACGTCCACAATATTAGTCTCACCTGTACTCTCGTACTTCCAGACACTTTCCAACAACTGATCTCGTGTCACCACCCCTTTGCTTCCCATCAGAGTCGCTAAGAGATCATACTCTCTGCGGGTTAAACTAATCATGTCTTTCCCACGATAGACGGTATGGTGTTCCACATCAATGCGCAAATTGCGGTATGATGTTGGGATTTTCATCTGGCTACAATGTTGGTCAATATAATCACGTCCTCTAAAAATGGCTGTGATCTTATCTACCAAATCGCTGATAATAAAGGGTTTGACCATATAGGAAACGGCAAAGCGCTGAATACTCTCTTTGTGCTCAGCAATTTTTTCGCGGCTATCCAAAACAATCAAAACAGAAGCTGGGCGAATCCGACTGATTTCCTCTGCGAATGTTTCACCAGACATATCTGACAGATCGTAATTAAACAAGATCAGATCATATTTGGTCGCAGCAATCAAGGCCAGACCCGCTTTTCCATCCTCGACCACATCAACTTGATACCCCTCTTTTTGAAGTTCCAAATCAATAAAGCGAGCGATTTGCTTCTCATTTTCTACTAGTAGAACTCGTTTGACCATAGAGCAAGATTATTTTTCGTCGTACCAAGAATAGTGGAAGGTACCTTCTTTGTCTTTACGTTGGTAAGTGTGAGCACCAAAGTAGTCACGTTGTGCTTGGATCAAGTTTGCTGGAAGATCAGCTGAACGGTAGCTATCGAAGTAAGTAATGGCTGCTGAGAAGGTTGGTACTGGTACACCTGCTTGAACAGCAAGAGCTACGATGTCACGAACAGATTGTTGGTACTTAGCTGTCACATCCAAGAAGTACTCATCCAATAGAAGGTTAGCAAGATCTGCATCACGGTTGTAGGCATCTGTGATCTTTTGCAAGAAACGAGAACGGATGATACATCCATCGCGCCAGATAGATGCGATGTCAGCAAATGGCAAGTTCCAGTTGTTTTCTTTAGAAGCAACACGTAATTGCGCAAAACCTTGTGCGTAAGAAATGATTTTTGAGAAGTAAAGGGCTTGGCGGATCTTTTCGATCAACTCAGCCTTGTCTCCTTCAAATTTGAATGCAGCTGGTTTTGGAAGAACCTTGCTAGCGTGTACACGTTCTTCTTTGTAAGCAGAGATGTAACGGGCAAATACTGACTCAGTGATGAGTGACAATGGCACACCAAGGTCAAGCGCTGATTGGCTCGTCCATTTACCAGTT
>OKWJ01002161.1_pt1 | contig 10979 bp, 7 predicted proteins | sample 1607121 | NCBI WGS metagenome assembly OKWJ01 (sample SAMN04414080, study PRJEB24778) | human gut metagenome | material: faecal | host: Homo sapiens | reverse complement strand
AGAATGTCGCTTATGTGGCGTTTGATGTCCGCTTGTAAGGTTGCGGTTTCGTAGGATAGCTTGTCCCGTTCTCGAACAGCGGACAAGCGGCTTTGCAGCTGGGTTAGCTCTTTATCATAGCGCCCGTTCATCAGTCTCATCTCCTCCTTTGTGATGGTTTCTGCGAAGAATGCGTCCAGTGCATCCTCCTTCCGCTGGGTAATAATCTGCATTTGGTAAGTCAGTTGTTCTTCCGTTTCGTCTCCTCCCTGTTCCGCTATCGTCAGGTATTGTCGCGCGACAGCCGCAACACTTTTGATATATGCCTTATGGTTGTCTCTGAGGCCGTCCAATGCCATTTGAAGGCAATCCATAGCAAAGTCCTCACGGAGCAGCAGGCCGATCTTACAGCCCACAGAATTGCCCTGCGGGTCGATGTGTGCCGTTCCCTCATTGGCAGCGGTGAAACAGCTCCAGCGGCGATAGAAGCTTCCGTCTTTCCGCTGTTTCTTCCGTGAAACAAAGCTATGACCGCAAAGACCGCATTTGATCTTGCCGGAGAACACATAGCGATTGGAGTGTCCGGCGCCTAACTCCCCATGAGGGTTTCTTTTTTTCATTTCTGACTGGACAATGTTCCATATATCACGATCAATGATCGGTTCGTGGTGGTTTTCCAGCGTGACCAACTCTTCTTCACCGTGATTGTATCTCTTTTCGTGGGTCAGATAGTCCGGCGTATAGGTTTTCTTCTGCACCAGATCCCCTACATACTTCTCGTTTTTCAAAATCTTTACGATATGGGAGTTTGACCACTTTGGATTACCACGATAAGTCAGATAGCCTGCTTCCCGCAATTCACGGGCAATAACAGACGTCCCCTTCTTTTCAACGCCATACTTGTGGAAGATCAAACGCACCAACTCGGCTCCCTCCAGGTTCACCGTCATCTTCCCATCCATCACATCGTAGCCCAGCAGCGACCTTCCGAACACCACACCGCGCTCCATTTGGCGAGTCTGTCCCCATTTCACGCGAGTAGATGTCTTGCGGCTCTCCTCCTGCGCAATACTGCCCATGATGGACAGGCGCAGTTCTGCATCCGGATCTCGTGTGTCGATGCTGTCATTCATGAAGATCACGCCGACTCCAAGGGCTTTCAGCTCACGGGTATAGCCAATGGTATCCAGAATGTTGCGGGAAAAGCGGCTAACTTCCTTTGTGATGATGAGTTTGAATTTTCCCATGTGCGCATCGGAGATCATACGGTTAAACTGATTCCGTTTCTTCGTGGATGTACCGCTGATGCCCTCGTCAGCATAGACCTGATACAATTCCCAGTCTGGCTGGCGGTCAATATACTGGCGGAAATACCGCTGTTGGGCTTCAAAGGAATTGGCCTGATCCTCGTTATCAGTGGATACACGGCAATAGCTTGCGACTCGGATCATAAAAATCACCTCCGCCTGCATGATGACAGACGAAGGTAATTCTGACAAATGTACGAAACTTCTCAACTTGCTTGAAATGTCCATTTATGGGGCAAATACTGAAAAAACAGCTCTATTTTGCCATCTTGGTAGACGGTCAAATGGTCCAAAAGGCTTTTATAAAAGACTTCGCTGAAATGTTCACCGGATAACGTATCTTCCAGCAGTGTATGAATGCGCTCGTCTAGGCACGGGGTATCAGCGGGCTGTTCTTTTTCTTGCTCCAGAATGGCTTTCAGCCGCTCCTGCAGCGTTTCAAGTTCTTGGTCATAGCGATGGTTCATCTGCTTCATGTCCGACTCTGAGATCACTTCCGACAGATAGGAATCCAACACCTTTTCCTTCTTTCTCAGGATCTTGTCGATCTTCTGCCGAAGGCTTTCCGTGGTTGGACTGCTGGAGTTTGCCTGAATGACTTGAACAGCTATCTTTGCAACACTGTCAATCAAACCTTTTTGATCCATCTGAAGAGACTGCAAGCCTTGCTGGATCATGTCCATGGCGGCATCTTCGGAGAGCGTTCGGCCCACATCACAGCCAAGCTCATTGCCCTGGCAGTCCGTGTGATGCTTCCCCTCGTCGTTGGCTTTGCGGCACCGCCATGTGCGCCGGATGCTGCCATCACTGCGGGTTTTCTTTCTGGATGAAAAGCTGGTGCCGCATTCGCCGCATTTGATCTTCCCGGAAAGGACATAACGGTTAGAGTGACCGCCAGATTCCCCATGTCGGTTCCGCTTTTGCAGTTCTTCCTGCACCGCATCCCAAAGTGCCCGGTCAATGATTGCCGCATGATGATCGGTATGGGAAATCAAGGGGACTTCGCCGTGGTTATACTTCTTTTTGTGTGTTAAATAGTCTGGTGTAAAGGTCTTTTGCTGCACAAGGTCTCCGACATATTTTTCGTTCTTCAGGACTTTGACAATGTAACTATTAGACCATTTCGGGTTCCCTGTGGCAGTACGATAGCCTGCTTCCCGCAGCTCCCGCGCAATGACTGATGTTCCTTTCTTCTCAACGCCGTATTTGTAGAAAATCAGGCGGACGATCTCGGCACCTTCCGGATCAATCGCTGCAATCTGCTTGTCTTTGACCTGATAGCCAAGCAGCGAGTGGCCCATCACATTTCCCTGCTCCATACTGCGCTGCTGGCCCCATTGCACCCGTTTGGATGTCCTTTGCGACTCATCCTGGGCGTTGCTGGCAATAAAGGTCAGCCGGTTCTCAGCGCTTGCATCCAAGGTGTCCACTCCATCGTTTAAGAAGCGGACGCTGATTCCCAGTTTCCGCAGTTCCCGGGTAAAGGTCAGGGTATCCAACACATTTCGGGAAAAGCGGCTGGTTTCCTTGGTGATAATCATCTGAAACTTTCGTGCAAAAGCATCGTCCATCATACGATTGAACTCTACCCGCTTTTCCGTAGAAGTCCCGGAAAGTCCTTCATCTGCATAGATCTCATAAAGTTCCCAGTCTGGGTTTCTCTGGATATAATCCGCGAAGTATCGCTTCTGGGCTTCAAACGAATTTGCCTGATCTGCGTGATCGGTGGAAACGCGGCAATAGGCCGCGACTTTCATCATAGAATTTCATACCTCCCTTTTGAACGTCATTTCAGCGCAGTAATAGTGGACAAATTCATGCATGCAGCCGTTTTTCAGCATAGCGATACTGCATTTCTGACATCTGTCCTGCTTCCACAAGGGCCGCCAGCATCGCCATTTGAATGGCACAGAGGAATTCTCTGTCCGTATTCTTCGTGATCCGATGATCGTTTTCAATGGACATCAAAGTGTATTTTGTCATGTGGCTCCCCCCTATCACTGCTAATGTATGAGCTGTTTTTGCAGACAATGTTATTTGCCGTGTATCCCAAGTATCGTTCCTGGCCCCGTCTGCTTCCAGCGCCGTATTCTGCGCCTTGATACGCTGCGGCATCACCGGTCACGGCGTATTTCCCCAGAGCAGTATCCTGCTTGCACGGTCATGCGATTGTCGCGGATAATCTTTTGTGAAATTATTCCGCCACAAAAAGCATAGCTTTGCTTGACTCCGAAGTCAACACGTGGTAGATTGTTTGTGTGGACGATAATCTTCCACATTTCTGATGCGTGCCTTGGTCACAGATTAAAGGAGTTTATGCGATGCAAGCGTTTTATAAATTCAGTTTTGACCGCGCTGCGGACAACATCTTAATCATTGATGCCGGTACTAAACTTGTGGAAGAGCATCTTTGGGACTTCCCCATCACATTTCTATCCACAGATTTCCAGTCTTTACTGGATCAATTCCGGCGGCACGATGTGTCTGAGCAACAAATTCGGGAGGAGTTTACCGCCACCCACACATTCCTAGAGTTTTCTCTGCTGCCCCTTGCCTTTGAAGAAAACAAGCAGAGATGGATAGAAGTGCTTTTAGAGAAATTGATCGCATTACAGAATGATTTTCGCACTATCGTTCAGAATGTATTTGTTCCAAGTCAAGAATCTCTTTCTACTCTTCAGCGCATGTGCCGCTATCTGGATACGAATAAGCTGCTCGCCGCACGCTTTTATAAAGCGGCTGAATGCAGTAAGGTAGAAACTGTCTACTATGTCGGCGGAAAAGAGTTCGTTCCCCAGTTATCCTGGCAATCCTATGATTACAGCCAAGAGATTCATTCTCTCTTGATGTTCGGCTCTGACATTTTGGAAGCTGCGTTATTTTTGATTGTCCAGCGCATGGCGGAGCGGAATCTCGCCCTGCGCCAGTGCAGCCATTGCGGACGCTATTTCCATCCTTTCTCTATACGATCCATTTATTGCGACCGTATTGATCCCCAAACGGGGAAAACCTGCAAAGAACAAGCCTCCAAGCTGAAATACGAAGAGAAGATTGCCACCGATGCTGGTCGCACCCTCTTCCAGCGGAGAAGCAAAACCTATTCAATGCGCGTTTCACGCTCTCCTGCTATCTATAAGAAATCCGACTATTTAGTTTGGAAAAACAAGGCTACAGAAGCGCTTGAAGCCTATGTTTCCGGCGAAATCACTTTCGATGATCTGGATCTCCGTTTAACCTTGCCGGACAAAAAATGAATGCTGGTGGTATATCAATGAGCAATCGAAAGAAAGTCGAAAAAGGCAACAAAAAACTGTCTGGCAAGGAGTATGCCGAACAGTAAAAGGAGACCGTCTGAAGATCAGCAATGGTTTGAGATTTCGACCGCTTAAGTGAAAATACAGCCTTGCTGATTGTTTCTGCACATGCTAAAATAAAATCACAACTATGCGACAGGAGGAAATGTCATGATTTATGTATTGAAACAATTTGATATGCCCCTGTTGCGCTTTTCTGCAACGACGGATACCTCGGAACCAGAGATTGAAATTCTCTGGCATGATCCCGACCATGCAGATAAATTGCCACTGGATCTACAGCTTACTCCAGAGAGTTTGAGCAAGTGGCTGCGGCATCGCACCATCCCCAAAAATCGTGCGTATGTCCACTCTCTGCTGGCAAAGTGTGGCTTGAACCTGAACCGTCCCATGAGTATTATCAATGTCTGTAAGGCACTTTCTCTTAACGACTGTTATTGGGTTGCAGAGGACGGCGATGACAGTTCTTTTGATAAGATTAACCTCTATGACAACCCATTCAGCAATGTTTTAGCCGCTCTTGCCTTCACCGGCTATGGTAGCAGTATCCGTTCTTCCATGACCTCCAGCCCGGAGTTCACTACAAATGGTATGCTGCGGAAATGCTGGCGGCGAATCAGCGGCAAGATCTATCTCTATAAGGGCGGTACGGACGGCGCCGCAAACGCCGGTAATGAACCTTATTCTGAATTCTACGCCGCCCAGGTTGCTCAGGCTATGGGTATCCAAGCAATTCCGTATAATCTCTCCAAGTGGAAAGGAACGCTTTGCTCGACCTGCGAGCTGTTCACAGATAAGGAACACGCCTTCCTCCCTGTCGGTCGATTGGTAACGCATGGTGGCTTCAAGGCAGTTACGGAGTATTATCAGCAGCTCGGCCCGAAGTATGTCTCTGCGCTGGGCGATATGATCATTCTGGATGCACTGATTTGTAATGTGGATCGTCACTACGGAAACTTCGGCTTCCTCATTGATAATCAAACGAACCAAATTGTTGCACCTGCTCCCCTGTTTGACCACGGCAATTCCCTGTTCAACTTTGCTGGGCAGGATGCCTGGGAAAGCGACTCCGCTCTGGAGGAGTATATTGATACCCTCCAGCCCAGCGTGTACGATGATTTTATCGAAACAGCCAAGGCGTGGATGACACCAGAACATCGTGAGCAGCTCCGTCATATGCTGCAGTTCCGTTTTAAGAAACACAGCCGCTACAATCTTCCTGATAAGCGACTACGGATGATCGAAAAGCAAATTCAGAAACGCTCCAGATTACTTCTGGCGATATAACAGGAGACGTCAAAAGTCCCCGTGTAGAACTTAGAATTCCGCACGGGGACTTTTGCTTTTTCAAAAAATGAGTTAAAAAACTGATTCCTAGTGGTAGGGACACTTCCCACCAAGCGCATTTGGAGCAAATTTTCAACTTGTAGTACGAATGCCCCGCTTGCCAGTAGCAAGCTATATTTGTTCAAAACAATTCCTCAAATTCATTTTTTGTGGTTTCGATCGCTTCGGAAATGCACTTTTCTAAACGCTCTGGGTCTCGACGAGCCATATTTCCTACGACAATTTTCATCAAAATATTGTCAGGATTAAGGTCTTGTTCTCCAGAAAGATACACATCTCTTGCTAGAACAGATATAACTTCCTCGTGATGTTCAGTAGGCTCTGATTCCGTGTCTGAAATAAGCCACGTTTGAATTTCTCTGCTTCCGCTCTCAACTTCATAATCTTTTTCAAGGAGTTGATCCACTATCTGCTTATACAAAGGTAGTGGTAAATAGTTTGCAAAATTCATCTGTCTCAGTTTTTTTGAGATATCTAAAAGTGATTTCCAATCCGAAATGATTCGAATAAGAAATCCGATCAAACCGATTGTTGGAAGTTTCTCAACCGAACAAATGCCGTAAAGGAATTGATCATCTGTCACCAAGACGCTATTATCAGTTGATTTTGCTAATGCAATCGATCCACTCTCACAGAGCAGTTTTTGGTTTGCAAAGAATCGACTGAAAGAAACGGGAAATTCCGGATTATTCGGAATATAATCTAAAGATTCCTCTGGTACAACAATTGAGTTTACCAATCCTTTGGCTCGAACTAAAAAAGAATGTCTGATTCTACGCTCATCTGGACTTCGTTCAGACAAAGCAACTTTCCCTTCGCGATAAAACATTGTTGCTCGTTGCTTTTCATCAGAGATAATAGCTATTTCTTCATTTATGTCATCTACTAGCTGATTTTTGACCTGAGGTGCACACATTATTCTATGTTGCTTTAGGTCGTCAGATTGAATATTCAAATGAGCTAGTGTTAAAATTGCATCATACGATAAAATAAAGCAAGGGGCGTTATTACCGTTATCAACTGTTGCGATATTATTTCTAATCTTCGATTTGTTCCCGTATAGAAGATATTCTAAGGCATTTAGCATTCTTTTTCCCGTGATTGATGCAAAGCTTGTTAATGGATAACGAATCTCTGCCCGATTATACTCATCGATAGTTTTCTCAAGAGCATCCGAGGACGATTTCAATACAGGTAGTATTGTTTCTAAAAACTCATCTGCAGACGTAGTCGAAATTTTCAATACATCGTCACGATTCTGTAATGTAGTGAAATAGTATTTTAGAAATGTCTCATCAGTGCTAGAAATATCATGCACAAGGAATGAAGTGCCATTAAAATTTACCTCATCACCCACTTCGTGATACAGAAGTGCCGAAACATAGCTATCCTCAACAGAATAATGACTGCACATAGCAAACTCTGTTGGCGAACTTATTCCCGCTAAAATATCTGGTGAGTGAATCGCGATAGAAATTTTGCATTCTTTTGATTTAAGAGTACAAACAGTATCAGCTTTAATTGTCTCTGGTTTATTCTGCGGTACCATCGATGCGGCTTGCCAATACCCATTAAAGCTATACTGTATGTCGTCGCCTAAGAACATGGATCGTAAAAAGTATTGTCTTGCGCTCACATAGTTTTTTCGCTTCATATAAACTACGCCAACACAATGCTGGGATTGTGTATCTAAGCATCTTTTCAAGTTTTCGAGATATTCATCTTCGGTGTAATCGTTAGTTTCAATACGCAGACCGATCAATTTATTTAGTGAGTCACGATCATTGAAAGAATCATATTCTGTTTGAAAACATTTTTTTGCTGATTCGATCTGGCCAAAATGATAGTGTGTAACACCTAGGTTATACCACAACCCTCTACGTTTCCATCCGCTATCCACAAGAGATTGAAATACTTTCTGTCCAGCTAAGACGTATTTGTCCATTTTGCCTTCACCTAAATAAGCAGCTAAATGAAACCTGCACTCGTTCGGAAGGCGTAATTCAGTTAGTGATATAAGTTCCTCCCAACACTGATTCTCCCGAAGAATGCGAATCAGCATTAACCCGTTTTGGGCGGTTAAACCTTCATTTTTCTTCTCCATAAGCCAGACAATATTATCATTTTTTACTTGTCCATCTGGCAAAAATCTTACAATCAAACAACGGAAAGTATAATCATCTTGATAAAGGTCTCGGTAGGCATTTAGAAACTCTAAAGCAGCTGCTACATCATTCTCAAATGATAGAGAAGTCTTTAGCTGTAGAAATGAGCTGTCCTTTTTGTATAAATAACCATGCTCGTTAAGAAATTGAGTAGCTATACTTTTGTCAATCGAAGACAAATATAGCCTTAATGGAACATACTCTGCAGCTTCTTCGGTATAATGCAACAGAGCATCGAGGTTCACCTCAGAAGGATTGTGATTGATCTGGCTGATAAAATTCGCGCGCTTAATAGTGGGCGTTTCTCTTATCTCTTCTGGACAGTGTGTGATAATCTCAGAAAACCTAAAATAGTCTATCGTTAGAAAAGACAGTATTCCACCCCAAATAAAAGCTTGCAATGATAAATCAAGCAATTTGATATGCTCAATGTTTTCTGCCAGAAAAGTATAATCCTTTCCTTTTACCGTTGCCTCCAAATCGTCGCCTCCAAATACAGTCGAGGCTGCAATGTTATGTGTGGAGGCAATTAAACGATAGTAGAACTCATCTGTGTACAAAGGGTAGTCATTTCCATCAGGTGTTTTTAGCCCAATAAGCTTGTTTATTTGAATATGGTTAACAACAAACTGTGAATAAGTTTTTCCTAATTCAGCGGGCACTTCAAAATCTGCCGTTGCTCCAACCGGAACAACCATTCTCTTTTCAAGTTCGCCTGAAATAAAAAGGTCGCAAAATGCTTTGACTGTATCGGAAGTGCAAAATTGTACAATAGTTTGCAATTCCTCTTTTAAATGGAAAGCAACAAACAACTTTGCTAACTCATCCGCCCATTTTTTCGAAGGAAGAAGACAATATGCATCTAAGTGATTTCGTAAAGATGACCTTGAGCAGTATACATCGTAAGTAATTCTATATCGAAGAATAAATTCTTCATACACTTCAGATAGCGTAGTTTTATACTGACTTAGCATTCTATTAAGCTCATCAAAACGGCCATCCACGATCATATCATCAAACATCTGTTGAAGAATACTTAGATTATCGCCACTGTTTCGATAATACTCAGAAATGAAATCAGCATTTGCCAACGCTTTTGATGCTGCTTCCTCAGCATCTTTTTTCCATTGTTTCAAGCAACCAACTGTATAGGTAACCGTATCTGTATCAATTAGCCTGGAGTGATACTGGCACATCCAGATACAATTCTCTATTCCTTTTCTCTCATCAGGTGTCATAGTTTTATCATATCTTGGCCCACCTTCGGCGGCAGCACAAATATGACATGCGACACCGATTAAGGAGACGCTTTGGTTATCCTCCATTGATGCACCAACGGTGGCGTTGGGACAGTTGGGAAACGAGCAATGATAGCCCACTCTTTCTGCTGCTTTTCGAATAGTTGCTTTTGTAAAATCATCTCTTCCAGTTGCCATATATCTCCTCCGGTAAGTATACACGCCTTACAATTCCCTCATAACCTCAACGAACTCATCCATTGTGTACGCACCACCGATGCCAAAATCGCGGTTCTTAAACACCATGAAATAGCGATAGTTGTCACCGGCTTTCATCTGCCAGCTGCGGCCAAGTTTCAGCTTACGCTCGCTGTCACTGTTATCGCGGTCATCGCCCTTGTACTCAATTAGGACGAGCTTTCCGGAATTGGTCATAACCATGAAATCGGGATAATGATTGATAAAGCCATTCAAACGGAATCCTTTCCGCTCAATGATCCTGTGCCACCATTTCACATTAGGCAGACCAACAACAGCATCAATCAACTCATGCTCACCATTATTCATATCATCCTTCTCGGCCTCATAGAGAGACTTAGGAATGGAATCCGTTGTATCAGCAGGTGTAATCACATTGGGGAGCACATACATATCCTGGCAGACGATTTTGCCGCTGTCCAACCAACGGGCAAACTTATCCTCGCGGTATGCTTCTTCCAGTCCTCTGATTTTCTCCTGAATCTTGATGGCGTAGGTTGTGTATGCAGTTTCCATGGCGGACAGCTCGTCCGCGGTCATGCCAGACACAATACGGCGCACATAGTCCTTGATTTCCTCGGCGGCATAGCGGTTGTTGCGGTTAATCTGGCCGCAGATCAAATCCGTGCAATGCTGTATTTTCTGCTCAGCAGGAAGCTGTGCCAGGCGATTGCGAATATACTCGCTCAGCTCGCTGTCTGCCCGCTTATATTTGGGGACAGCCTCACCGTTTTCCGCAATATCCACGCGGTACATCTCACCGGTTGCCAGTTCAAAGCTGACATTGGCATCCTGACCGGCCAAAGAGAAGCCTTCGGAAAGATTTTCAGGCTCCAGCAACTCATATTCACCACCAAACAAATCTGGCGCAAAACGCAGGCAGAACTGCGGAATACGAAGTCCAGACACTTCTTCTGCCAGATGAGCCTGCATTGCATTTTGTGTCAGCATATCTCCAAGTTCGCCTCCCATAAATCCAGGATCAGAAGTATCATTGACTGCACTGTTGTAAGCCTCAGCCTGTGCTTCAGCCTGGCGTACCATGTCTGTAATAGACGGCGTTGCGGCGGCATCGCCTGAAAGAGCAGTTCTGACTTCCTCGGTGTTCACATCGCTGAAATCATCTTCAATGGCTTCCGGCTCAAGAGAAATCTCGGTTTGGACAGGCTCTGGCTGTACGGGAGCCTGCGTAATCTCCAATGCGTCACCGATGCGGTAATCCTTACGGCTGAAACCGGCCTTGTTCAAGCCCTTTACGATCTTTTCCAGCGTTTCGTGGAAATCCTTAGAGTTCGTCAGTACATAGGAGGTATTCAGCAGCGGTGCTGCATGCTGCTTTGCATAAGGCTGACGGAGAATTCGGCCCAAAAT
>OKWJ01002159.1_pt1 | contig 10989 bp, 9 predicted proteins | sample 1607121 | NCBI WGS metagenome assembly OKWJ01 (sample SAMN04414080, study PRJEB24778) | human gut metagenome | material: faecal | host: Homo sapiens | reverse complement strand
CTGAAAAGCAAGAATTTAATTGTATTGACATTTTCTTACTTTATAATTATAATATAATTATATGTCAAGGGATTGAATTTTATTCAATAATTTTAATGATATTCAATGTGAATTGTAATGAAATGAAAAATGTGTAATCAAAAGATTAATGTGATAAAATGGTAGTGCAGAAAGTGAAAAAGAACTTGCCTGTAGTGGAGGAGTAGAATGGAGAGTATGATATCATGAGTGAAGCAGTAGAGGAATATGCAAAGGAATATGTAAGGGAAAAGCAGGCGGTCAATGTGAAAAACATTATGGAAGATACTGGATTTACCGTGGAACAAGCATTAGACGAGGCAGATTTGCTGGCAGAAAATAGTAACGAGAGAATGACACATGAAGAAGTGTATCGCGCGCTGAAGAGCAGAGTAACAATTCCTTTTACACTCCATGGCATAGAAGAAATGCTTACAGTAGAATACAAACAAGGCACAGATCCCAGGGAAATTGGCTATGATGCCTTTCAGGGATTTCCGATAGATAAAATATGTTGCATAGGTTATCCAGTAATGCATGGTTACTTTGAACATATGAATGCGACCGGTTATCGGAGATCCTGTGGGTTCATTCAATTCGTGGAAAGAATTGAAAATTATGGGGAAAACAGAGAGCTTTCCATAGATGTCAGTGATGAAAATCTGGAAAAAGGGAATCCATATTTTGCGTATGGTTATCCGGCAGAAATATTTGATGCTCCTTGTTGTAATTTGGCTGGATGCAAGCATTTGAAGTGGACTGCCTATACTTACCTGGTGGATCTGCCTTCCCGAATGAATGGAAATAAACTCGAATTCCTAGCGGGATACTCCTGGGGATATGAGGAGGATGAAAACGGCCCACAGAGGTTATTGCCGTTAGAGGTGCTGACGAAAAATGAATGGAAAAGGCATGCAACCGAAAAGGGAATAAAATATTGATTTCTAAAAATTCCCTGTTATAATCTAATTGAATGAGGAAGATCGTGGTCGTTCGGTTCACGGTTGGAGTTCCCAAACGAGAGTTGGTTCGCTTTCCCGAATAGGCTATAAAGCTGAAAAACAAGGAACCTCATAATAGATGTAGTAATGCTCCTGATTTTATCAGGAGCATTTTTGCTAATATCAGCGTTTTTTGTAACTCAAAATAGAGATACTTCAAAACAAAATTGTAAAAAAGCCTTTAGATCCAAATACGGCACCTAGATATATGAAATACATTCCTTTTTGGGCATAGTAATTTGCCGGTAACTTTCAGATTACAAAATACAAAAAGCTCCAAACGTTGATAAACAGCGTTTGGAGCTTTTTGTATGTGGGGAAGTAGGGAGGAAAAGGGAAAATCGTCTTGACAGGGAAAAGGAAGGTGTCGTAATATAAAATGAGACTGCAAGTATCACGACGACATGGGTAATCGGGGATACGGATAAGGAAGCGAAAGTAACAAAGGATAAATTCCTACAAAGGGGACAGCTATGAGAAGGACAAAAGAGATGAAAAAGGGATTGAAAAGAGGTCTGGCAATTGCACTTTCGGCGGCAATGGTAGTGGGGATTGCGCCGATGGCACCGGGAAATGTGAGTAGGGTACAGGCGGAAGAAAGCACGGAGTCGGGGCTTAAGGCAACGGTCTATGCGACGAAGGATCAGCTGATGAATTTTTCACCGGACAACAGTGCGAAGTTAGTGTTTGGTAAGAATGATCAGGAGAACGCACAGGAATGGTATGTTCTGGGAAAAGATAATGGAGTGGCAGGGGATAATACGGTCATTTTTGCGACAGAATCGATGAAAACAGGTGAATTTGATTCGCATAACAATAGTAATACATACATAGAAGGCAATAAAGAATATCCGGTACATCCGAATCATTATGGAGCCAGTGTGTTAAGACACACATTACAGGAGATGGTAAGTGCGGATAGTAATACATATTTTTCTGTAGCTGAAAAATCTTTAATGCAGGAGACAACCATTACAACGAAAGATGTATTGAATCAAAAGGATTATACTACTTCGGATAAGTTGTATGCTCTTGCTTCAGAGGATCAGGATTATTATGATAAGATATATGTAGGGAGTAATAATGACAAAAAATTAGATGTACATTCATATAGTAATGATATGAACTTTTGGTTACGTACTCCATGCGAAAATAGGATCATGGTAAACCAAGCGCTTTGTGCGTATCCTAATAGTGGTTGGGTTGGAGGAACAACAGTTCAACTAAGTAACGGTGTTCGCCCTGCCTCCAACCTGAACCTCTCCTCCGTCCTCTTCGCCTCGGCAGCTCCTGCCTCCGGCGGTGCGGCATACGGCGAGATTGCAGACGGAACGGCAATGACTCTGCGTCTGGATGGAAGCGATAAAAATATCGGTACGGTAAACTATATTATTGGTTCACGAGAAATTATTGCAGTCAAGGGAAGTACCACCAATGATGTGGTGCTGATGGTACAAGGAAATGATGGAACGAAGGACTGGTATTACCGAAGCGCACCTTTGGAGAGTTCCGCATGTACATATAATGCCACTGATATTATGACCCAATTGGACATGTCTTCGAGTGACTTTTCAAAGTGCAAGATCTGGCTGGAAACCACGGAGGACAATGTAACCTACGCAGTGAATGCTGCGAAGAAAGAGATAGTTAGCATAATTAGTGCAGACATTAAAGCCCCGATAGAGGGCGAAGAGCTTAGCAAACAGATTAGCTGTTATGCGGAAGGAGTTGCAGAAGCGAAAATTACATGGGATAAAGAAATAGCAGGTTATTATCCGGACACCTGCAAGGCACAGATCACCTTTACCCCTGCGGATGGATATATTTTTACGGAAAATACAGTTCTCAATATAAATGCCGAAGAACGAATGATGGGAAAGTACTAAATCCGGATGGAACGCTCACTATAACCGTAAAGTTTGAGTTCGAGAAGGATAAGTTGATAAGTATTGATTTTCCCGAGCCCATCACGGTAGCAAACGGCACTGCGTATGAAGATATGAACCTGCCCACGCAGGTTGCCATCGAGACAAAAGGCAGCACCATCAATAAAGCAGATGTTACCTGGGATACCAAATCACCTGTAAGCGGAAGCTATGATCCGGCGGTGATAACCAAGCAGACAGTAACATTAAAAGGTAATGTTTCCGGTTTAGACAATTTGGATATGAAAGAAGTAGATCCGGTTACATATATTACCATCACCATTTGGGCCATGGAGACGGTTGAGGCGCCTACGGCAAGTGTAGCAAGCGGAACTTATACGAAGAATCAGAGTGTTATCTTATCCTCCGCCACCGAAGGAGCCACAATCTATTATACTACCGACGGAACGGAGCCGGACAAGACGAATGGGGAGATATATACCGTACCGATCGCTGTGACGGGAACAGCAGGAGAGTGTGTCGATACCACGATTAAAGCCATCGCGGTCAAAGACCGTATGCAGGACAGTGAAGTACAGACATTCACCTATACTATTGAACTCCCGGAGCCGACTCCTACACCGGTGCCGACCCCTACACCGACACCGGGGCAGAGCGGTAATTCCGATAACAGTGGTTCCGGCAGCTCCACAGACAGCAGCGCGGATGTGAAGATCGTGGACTGGGAGCAGGTAGCAGCGGATATGCGGCAGCCCCTTACCGGAGAAGGAAATCTGAATTATACCGTCCGGGGTGAGAATCGGGTCGCTACGTTGGTATTACAGCAGCTTGCCGGTCTGAGACAGACGCTGGCATTCCACAGCGGCAACGGAATCGCTCTGAGCATCAGCGGGCAGGACGTAGACAGAAATGCGCTGAACAATCTGAACTCCATGAACCTGACAGTTGCGGACGGAACACTTTCCGATAAAATATGCAGCACCAAAGAGACAGGAAGTCTGAAAAATCTGCAGTTGTCCGTATATGACAGCGGTGCCTTTGCAGTGCTTGTGAATCTGCATGTAAATGTGGGCGCTGAGTATGCAGGCAATTATGCGAATCTGTACCGGTACAATGCGCAGACCGGCAGCCTTGACTATTGCGGTTCTTATCGTGTGAACGCAGACGGACGGGCAATGTTTGGACTGAAACTGGGCGGAGAATATCTGGTCACTGTGACCCGGGCGATTCCGCAGGAGACAGCGGTACACACCGACGGAGAATATATTGTAAAAGCGGGCGATGCCCTGTCACGGATCGCGGTCAGGTACCATATGCCCCTGGCAGATCTGATCCGCAAGAATCCGCAGATTAAAAATATCAGCAAGATTTATCCCGGTCAGAGGATTCGTTTGAATTGAATAATGAACGAAACAGGTATAATAACGAGAGACGGCTATCATCATCAACAGTCGTCTCTTTTTTTAATTTTTCACTCCGAGAATTTGCAACGACAGCGTCTAATATATAAAATAACGTTGCAGCGATTATTTTTCAGGAAGGAGGGTGTTATGGATACGGACAACGTCATAGAAGATTTATATCATAACCACGCCCGGAATAGGAGGTTGAAATAATTCTTGGAGTATATTATCTTTAAAGTGTAAATACCAACGATATACCCAATAAATGGAATTGATATTAGGAATCTGTGGCGAATGTGGAATGGGAGGGAACAATATGAATTATTATATCAGTGATCTGCATTTGTTTCATGAAGCGGCAATGCGTTTTGATGACCGTCCGTTCCGGGATCTGGAGGAAATGCATACAGAGATCGTAAAACGGTGGAATGAAAAGGTGAATAACGGCGATACCGTGTATATCCTGGGGGATGTGAGCATGCGCGGTAAGAACGAGGATCTAATCGCTCTGATGGCAATCCTGAAAGGAAAAAAGGTCCTGATCCGTGGCAATCACGATGATGTGTCCGACCTCAGATACCGACAGCTTTTTTCGGAAGTCTGTGATTATAAGGAGATTCGGGACTCCATTGCCGGGAAAAGCTATGAGCTGGTATTATGCCATTACCCGATCTTTAGTTGGAAGCACATGAGCCGCGGCACCATTCTGCTCTACGGACACACCCATAACAGCCCGGAGGACGATTATTTTCAGAAGTGTCTGGTCGGGATGAGGGATAACGGCTGCCGTCACATTGGTGACAGTACCATACAGGCGTACAACGTGGGATGTATGAAGCCTTGGATTGACTATGAGCCGAGAAGTCTGCAGGAGATCATTAAGATGAAGTTTGTGGAAAATGGAAACTGATAATATAAAAACAGCAGATCCCGCCAGATCTGCTGTTTTTCTCTGTGTATATGAGCGTGAAAAACACACTTCTATCATAAAATAAAGGATACTTTATTACTTAGAACTTCTCAGCGAAGCTCTTGTAATACTCGTCAAAAAACTCGTTAACCTTTTCCATAATCTTCTTCATAATATTCACCCTTAACCTTTCCAAAACAAATGAACTGTTGACTTTGTTGTTACGTTTAAGGGGTCAGGCCTGACTTCCTTTTGATGATTATAATTTACCATATTGCGCTTATAATGTGAAATACATATAATAGAAGTATAATAATACCCAAAAGGTATAGCAAAAGAAAATACAGCATGTTACACAAATAGAATGATTAAGCTGATTTTTGGAAAAAGCATGGAAGGAGGATGCTGGGAAGATGGAATTGCGACATATCCGGTATTTCAAGGCAGTGGCGGAGGAGAAAAGCTTCACAAAAGCCGCAGAGCAGCTGGCGATCGCGCAGCCTCCCTTAAGTCGTCAGATCCAGGATCTGGAGGTGGAACTGGGGACGACATTGTTTCTTCGGACGCCCCATAAAGTGTCCCTGACAGAAGAGGGAGAGCTTTTCCTGCAATATGCGAATCAGATCCTGGACCTGGTGAACCGGTCGGAGGAGGATGTCAGGGAGCGCAAGGAAGGACTGCAGGGGACATTATACATTGCGTCGGTAGAGGGCTGCGGTCCCAGACTTTTCGCGGAATGGATCGCGGGATTCAGGCAAAAACATCCCCATGTGCAGTATAATCTGTGGAATGGTAACACGGATGATGTGAATAATCGTGTGACAAAGGGATTGTGCGAGATCGCCATGATCACGGCACCTTATAATACAGAAGAATATGAGGTGCTGCCGGTCTATGAGGAACCCTGGGTGGCGGTGATACCTAAGGGACATCCGTTGTACGCGGAGGAAAATGACCCGGTGAAGCCTTCGGAACTGTTACCCTACGACCTGTTGATCCCTTCCCGAGAGTCCCGTAAGGGAGAGATCGACAAATGGTTCGAGGGAACGGGGCATGCACCGGTGATCCGGGGGCGCATCGCTCATATGATGAATGCGTATGAGCTGAGCCTGCACGGAGTCGGGATCTCTATTTATCCGGCATCCATTTCTTCCCTGATCCGGGACAAGGATGTCTGTGTGCGGGAAGTGGAGCATCCCGATGCCCATGCGTCCTATGCACTGATCTGGAATAAAAATCATACCCTGTCCCATGTGGCTGAAGAATTTATTGCTTACGTAAAAGCAGAATCCGGACAGCAGATGTGCTATGCCTGAATTAATGCAACAGATACGTCATTCACATTCGTGCCGGTAGCTCCTGTGATGATGAGCCCATCGACTGCTTTTAGTGCGGGATAGGCATTATTATTCTGTAAAACAGTGAAGACATCCAGACCGTGCGCTGCAAGAGAAGCACAGGTGTCGCCGTCCGTATAGCCGCCTGCGGCATCGGTGGGGCCGTCCGTGCCATCGCTGCCGATGGAAAATACACAGCAGCCTGCCAGCCCGGATAATTCCGGTGCCGCCGCCAGGGCAAGCTCCTGATTGCGTCCGCCGGTTCCATTGCCGGTGAGATGAACGATGGTCTCACCGCCGGCGATAAAAGCAAGCTTCTGCCCCTGACCTGCATGTGTGCGGGCAATGGAGCCGAGAAAGCTTCCGGCTTCCCTGGCTTCGCAACAGAGGCGATCCGTTAGGAGGATGGGAGTATAACCTAATGTCCTGCAGGCATCGGCAGCAGCCTTGCTAAGCTCTCGGACGCTGCCGGTGATCTGCGTAGTAACATTGTTCAGTATTTTCGGAGTCTCCTGTGTCAGGCAGGCGTTCGCCTCCTTCGACAGGGAAAGCCGGTATTTTCGGGCAATGGCAATCGCCTGCTCACCGGTGGAACTGTCCGGTACAGCAGGACCGCTGGCAATCATATCCAGGGGATCTCCTAAAATATCGCTGAGTACGATACTGAATATCTTCGCCGGAGCACAGGCGAGGGCAAAACGTCCGCCTTTGACAGCGGAAAGCCTTTTGCGGATCGTGTTCATCTCGACAATATCCGCTCCGCCGGCGAGCAGACTGTTCGTGATCTCCTGTAGCTCTGCGCCGGGGATCAGCGGTTTTTCGAACAAAGCACTTCCCCCTCCGGAGAGAAGGAACAGAACCGTGTCTTGGTCGGTGAGATTCTGCACCATCGTCAGTACTTTTTCTGTGGCAGCGAAGCTACTCTCATCCGGTACCGGATGACCGGCTTCGTAGCAGGTAACTCCGGGAATCGTGCCGCGGACATGCCCGTATTTTGTGATCACAATGCCCTCATCTACACGACCAAGCGCAGCGACAGCCGTATGCGCCATCTGCCAGGCGGCTTTTCCGACAGCCACTAAGAGGATCCGACCTCCCTGTGGGCAGAAAGCTTCAGATTCCAGTGCACGGCGGACGGCTGCGTCGGGCAGCACGGCTTTCAGACTGGAGGCTATGATCGTATCGGCATCTTGACGTAAAGCAGTATTCATAAAAATTCTCCTTGTATAAAACTTTGTTACAATATAAATATTGCATTATGGGTGTGACCAAAAGACAGAGTTCGCATTTTCATACAGAATAGCTTGTTTTTCGTATTCTGTTAAAAAAGAAAAGTCTGCGATTGTGTCAATCATATCCCGATAGTGGAACCGACATAAATTAGATGGTGTATCGGTACCAAACAGTAAGCGTTCAGCACCAATCGTTTCAACTGCGCAACGAAGAAACTGTCGTGTAACGGGAAAAGGAGGTTCATCTGGACCTACATTATGCTGCAGGGATGCCAGGTCGAACCAGACATTCGGTAAATGCAATAATTCCAGCCCCTCCTGCATTTTAAGCAGTTCGTTTTGCTTAGGGGCTAACAGATGGCAGATGACAAATTTCATTTGCGGATGTCTCAGAATCAGTCGTCGGAGAGCGGGAATCTGGCTGCTGGGGCTTCCGAGTTTTCCGATATCTATCACGAATATCAGATTGTGTTCATCGGCAAAAGAAGCTTCCCGTTTCATAATCTCGTTATCTAAGGAGAATACTGGGTGGTTTGCCATGAGACCGGATCCGGTACTTACTTCGAATTTCACTACTTTGATATTGCATTCTTCAAATAAATGATGAACGATAGCATCCCGGTTATAGCTATACGGATCATAAGCCGCAGCAGCGAGAAAGCGGGAGGGATATTTTTGTTGAGCATCATAGCTATAGAGATTTTGAAATCCTAAATAGCCGCCCTGCAACAGGACGGCTTTTTCAACATTATGGGTATCCATGATCGACAAAATGCGCTCAGGAGTCACCTGATCGGTATTCCACTCAGTGGGTATGATCTGACAAATAGATCCATCAGAGTATCTGGCCTGACCGCCGCCGCAATATCTCAGTTCTCCTTTTGCACCGGTTCCGGCGATATATTGTACTAAATGTATATGTGAATCAATAATTTTCAAAAGGATTCCTCCGATGCAGGGAAATTACAGTAAACCGGCTTCTGTCATAGTTTTTATAAATCCCTGGCGTGCATCACCATCCGGGGTGGGGAGGGTAGGAAGATAGGGAACACCAACAGACTGTCCCCGCAGGGCTGCCATATCTTTGGCTGCGACAGGGAAACTGGCAGCATCCATAGACAGACGCACGGGATTCAGGCGAAACTGTGCCTCCAGGCTACCGGACAGGTCACCGGCAATAAATTTATTATATACATCTGTGATGAGTTCCGGCATGAAGTTGGCCGCTGTACATACGCCACCTACTGCACCGTGGCACAGACTGGCATAGAGTAAAGTGTCTTTGCCGCCGAATACTTTGAAGTGTACATTCCGGGTACGGCGAATGAACTCAGAAGTCTGTGTGATATCTCCGCTGGTATCTTTCATACCCACAATATTAGGAACATTATGGGCTAATTCGTCCACCAGCTGTGCGCTCATGGTATAACCAACCCGTCCGGGATTATTATACAACAGAACCGGGGTGTCCGGAATACTTTCAGCAATGGTTTTGAAATGACAGTATAATTCCGTGTAAGTGGGTTTTAAAAACATAGGCTGAAGTACGCTGACTGCTGCGGCACCGTTTTTAACTGCCATTTGAGCAAGACGGCAGCACTTTTTAGTACTGATGGCACCGATACCGAAGTAGACGGGAACCCGTCCGGCTGCCTGATCGACCATGATTTTCAGACCGCGTTCCATTTCGTTTTCTTCTACCATGTAGAATTCACCGTTAGATCCGAAAGCAAGAATACCGGATACGCCTCCTTCGATTACATAGTCTACCTGTGCCCGCATACCTGCTTCGTTTATTTTTTCATCTTTGTCGATTATGGTTAGAATAGGAACGACCACACCGCGCATAAAATCTGTATTCATAGAAAACCTCCTTAACGACCGATATGGATATCAGCCAGATATTCATAGTATTGAGCAATAGCACTGTGATCTTTCTGACCACCGTCGTGATTGTGCAGCCACTGGAGAATTTCCTGTACTTCCGCAGTCATGGGAACCGGTGCTCCAACTGCATGAGCACAATCGAGAACGTTGTTCAGGTCTTTAATATGCAGATCAATCTTAAATCCTGGCTTGTCATTGCCGGCGATCATCATAGGAGCTTTGGCGTTCATGACGGTGGAGCCTGCAAGACCTCCTTTGATTGCCTGAAATACCAGTTCCGGGTCTACACCGGCTTTCTGGGCTAATGTCAATGCTTCTGCCAATGCCTGGATGTTACAGGCTACAATGATCTGATTGGCAAGTTTGGTGGTATTGCCGGCACCTACGTCACCGCAGAGAACGGCAGAGCTGCCCATGGTATCCAAAATAGGTTTATAGGTGTCAAACACAGATTGTTTACCACCTACCATGAAGCTTAAAGTACCGTCAATGGCTTTGGGTTCACCGCCGGAAACGGGAGCGTCCAGCATTTCGATTCCTTTTTCCTGAAGTTTGGCATAGATTTCTTTGGAGACGATGGGGGTGATGGAGCTGCAGTCAATAAATACGGCGCCCGGATTCATGTAGGATGCCACGCCATCTTCTCCCAGCATAACTTCTTTTACCTGCGGGGAGTTTGGAAGCATAGTGATGACAACATCACACTGTGCACCGATTTCCTGTCTGGAAGCGGCTTTAGCACCTGCGGCAACCAGTTCCTGCACGGAAGCCTGACTCCGATTGTTAACTAACAGATCGGTGTATCCCGCTTTTAATAGGTTTTTTGCCATGGGTTTTCCCATGATACCCAGTCCGATAAAACCAATTTTCATTTTTATTTCCTCCTGTTTTATAAAATTATTTATTTTTGTAAGTTCTCAGGTAATAGGTGCCGGATTAAAAATGCACATATCATTATGAAATCCGTACTGATCACTGTAGGGCTGTTTGAGACCGCTGGCGACATCCAGAATCATATGGAAAATCTCTGTACCGACATCGGCAATGGTGGCTTCTCCGGTGGCTATGTGACCGGCGGAGATATCGATCAGATCAAACCATTGCTCTTTCATTTCATTGCGGCTGCATACTTTGATGACTGGAGCAACGTCCAGTCCGTACGGAGTGCCACGACCGGTCATGAATACCTGAAGTCCGATTCCGGAAGCAACTTGTGAAGGACCACAGACGATATCGGAAGCAGGGGTGGCGGCAAATATCAGACCATGTTTTGTGGGCTTTTCAGCGGGGGAAAGAACTTCGACAATGGGGCTGG
>OKWJ01002158.1_pt1 | contig 10999 bp, 8 predicted proteins | sample 1607121 | NCBI WGS metagenome assembly OKWJ01 (sample SAMN04414080, study PRJEB24778) | human gut metagenome | material: faecal | host: Homo sapiens | reverse complement strand
TTATGTACAGAAAAAAATCTCAGTGCTTCCTTTATATCACGCCGATACTGAATGATATAATCAATATATGCTCTGTAGGCATATTCCGGTTCATCCTTCACATATTCCGCATGGTTTTCAAACAGATCCCGAAACATGGCATCCGCTTTCTCCAGCATCCAGTTTCTTTTATAGAATTGAAGAATTTCCAGCCATAATTCCAGAGATGGATTATTTTTCCAGCTTTCCACCACTTTTGCTTCTGCTTCTTCAACCGTATGACTATTTTCAAACAGAAAGTTTTCAAAAGCAGTTATCGCTTTCTCATTCCCTTCCGCTCTGATAAATACCAGATGTCTTTCCATGTCAGCCGTCACGTTCCAGCCAAAGATACGTCTTCCCCATCCATATAGATTCATCAGCATCGCCACAACAGCCATCCGCTCTCTCTGGTCGATTTTCTCTATATTATTCTCGACAGCAGCAATCAGGCGCTGCATATCCCTCTCCAGACATTGCGTTCTTTTAAGCATTGCCGGATTTTTAAACTCAAATGTCCGCATCATTTCATTCATCGCACCCAGGCTGTCAATAAGCACTTTATCCGCTTCCGACAAGGCAGAAAAAACAGATAAGTCTATTTTTCCACCCTGGCATAAAGTTCTTGCATACTTCAGCTCAAGGTCGCGCTGATCGATTTCTCCAAATAACGGTCCATATTTTTTCAGGAGCGGATAAATCGTTATTATCCGATATGTATCCTGCAGGAAAAAGAACGTGTTAAATAACACGCATCCTTCCCTCTTCAATATCGCTGATAAATATAATTCATCCGCTTTTTCCAAAATAATCAGAAAACACTCCCGTGCCTTATATAAGGCAGCACGGTTTATACGCTCCGTATCTACCGTACCATCCTCCCTTGTCGCCTCCTGGATTGCCAGAAAATAGTATGCGCACGCCAGACTTTCCAGCACTGCATAATCGCTCCCGATCCGATAAGCACGGTTCAGGCAGCGAACAGACCTGGTGTATTGTTTATAGCGCTCCCCATATACAAATCCTATCATCTGATAAATTAATGCTTCTTCATCCGGCTCGGTAATCTCCAGTTTCAGATTCTCGTGCTCATCGACCATATGCCCCAGCGTATCTTCCGCCGCGGCATTTTCTTCATACGCTCTTCCGAGATCATAAAACACTTCCGCCAGTATACGTACATTCTCGCTGTCTGTGCCATCTCCCAAAATTTTTTTGGCATATTCCATCGTTTCTTTATAATTCTTTTTTCCAAAATTGTAAGTCAGCCACCGCAGCGGATCATGCCCCTTTAAAAGTCCCCGTTGCCTCATCTCTTCTTCAAGAATATGATATTCATCATCCAGATAACATGCTTCAAAGCAGTAAAGCATATGCTGCATGTGATGTTTTATCATATGCGCGCTGCACTGGTCGAACCGCTCGTCCAGCATCGTTTCCTTTGCAAAAGCTATCGCCTTCTGGAATTTTATATCATCTATGTAAGCACGCACTTTTTCCGTCTGCATGCCAAGCCAGTCGTCGTACATACTCTGTTTTTGCGGAAGCCGGGTTGTCCCATCATATAGAAGCTGCGTTTTCCCACATGCAACGTCCTCTTCCGGAATCCCGATAATCCGGGTTTCAAGCAGTATATTAAAATGGTTTTTCATAATACTTCTTATTATCCCCATTTTTACTGACGACACCCTGCCGCGATACACCGTTTCTCCCTCGCCAGACGATAGCAGTCCCAAAACGCTGAAATTCTCCTCTTCTCCATGCCAGACAGGCGCTCCGGAAAAGCCTTCCAGCTCATAAACTCTGTTGCCCTGATCAAGATATCCATCTTCCGCTCTGAAGGTAAATTCTCTTCTATCCGACAGACTATGAAGAACGGTTCCACGTGTCGTATCCATTATTTCCAGCAGTGGAATTCCCTGCTTTATCCCACCTGGAAAACCCTGTGAAAAAACCTTATCGCCTTTTCTTGCCTCTGCGATCAGATAAGGCGTTGCTTCCAACGGCAATGCGTCATCTTTCTTTAGATAGATGACAGCCGCATCAACAGAATGCTTTTTAATATTTCCTGTTTCTGTTATTTCATCAATCGGAGAATATACAACCTGTTCACGCCCCGCAAAAATACAACACTCCCGATAGTCTTCCTTTTGTCTGTCTATCGGGAGCAAAAAGTGAACCTCAATCGGGTCTGTCAGCGCTTCCAGCACATGTGCGCAGGTAAACACGAAGAACATAGAGCCATTTCCGGAATAGTATAAAACACCGCTGCCGCATGAAGTTCTCCTTGCATCCGTAATAAGTGCAGAATACTCCTGCGTCCTCCATTCCAGATCTTCCAGCAGCCTCATACCGGTGTCTCCCATAAAATCTCTTCCCCCTCCACAAAATGTACCTTATATTTTTGATCTTCCTCTGTTAAAAATCTGCTCCACCAGTTCACAGATCCATAGATATTTATATTCCCATACCATTTGAGCAGTTTTGCAATCGTCTGCTTGTCCGGATGCCGGAGACCTTCCGTGCAGATTATGTAATTTCTGCAATTGACTCTGCCGCTCCACTCCTCGGAAATATTTTTTACCGAGCCATGATGCGGCAGTTTAACCAGGTCATAGTTTCCATCTTTGATGTTTGCCAGCACATCCGCTGACCATGCATCTCCCGTAAATAGCATCCTGCAGTCACGGTAAATAAATTCAAATACAATACTGGCATGATTGTTTACACTTGTATCGCTGTATTTTATCGGGAGAGCCATCAGCTCCCGGAAGCTATATCCATAATCTGATGTCCTTCCAAGCGGTACAGAATCCTGCACATTCTTCTCTCTGTGCAGCGCAGATTCCACCGGCCACAAAATCCGAAACACCGCACCATCTGTTTCAAAAGTATTGCCTGCCACAGCCGGTTTTACAGGTATACCGCATTTTATCAGTCTCGTATATACTTCATCGTTTTGCCGGACAGATAATTCTGTCTGGCCGGAAATCACATCCCCGTGATTCATCCACACTTCTGTAACCGGCAAGTTTTCATTCCTGCGCAGATTACTGAGCAGTCCTCCAATATGGTCGTCATCCACATGCGTCAGTATAAGCGCATCAACACACTCTCCGGCAGCAGACATCTCTGCGCAGATACCGGCAAGCCTGTTTCCAAAGCGCATAACGCCCGTATCTATTATAATATTGCGAAAATTTCCAGATGCGCCGACATATCGCAGGCGCATACAGTCGCCCCTTCCGGCATTGTAATTAAAAATCTGCAGCATAGGTTCTGTTTCTGTCCTTCCCCCTTTACTTCCTTCAGCCTTCTGCAAGGCAAATCATGCTAACCAATAATCAACAGCGCACCAGCCTCTTCTACATCTGTCTGGCTCGTTGCTCTCGGGAATAAATAACCTGACATTTCAGCCAGGCTACCCTTTCTTACTTGATGTTATTGAAAAAAGCATTCAGGTAATACGATAGATTTGCTTCAATCATCCTGACATATCCCGGATAGCTGAAAATAACTCCAGGTTCATCCAGTCCCTCTGTATGACCTACACATGAAAAGCCATTTCTGTCTGCTCCGATATAGGTATCTATTGACCTCATCTGCCCATCCTGATTTTTCAGAATGATGTTCATTAACATCAATCCATCTCCGATATCATATAAATCAACTTTACGTTCAGAAGCTTTGTACTTTATCATTCTTCAGCATCCTTCCCTTACTTTAGCCTCTCCCGCAGGACCTCCACCTTGCACTCATGTCGTTTATCCTCATCATCCTTGTTATAGGCAATCCCCCCCGCAAGGATACGTCCCGTGTATTCCGGATTCTCCCCGAACTTTCTACGCTTCACTTCGGTCGGCGCTAAAACGTGCGCCACTGGCGCACAGCGCCCTTCAAACCGGAGCGCATACTGACGGTCCTTGATTTGCCGTATCGCTTCGTCCGCTGTGTGGTTCACTTTTAATTCAATAATAATACAGTCATCATTTTTCACGAACGGATAAAAGATAAAGTCAACATAGCCAAGGCCCGCTTTGTCCTCGCGTTCAATACGATAAGAATCCAATGCTTTCAGATACACCCACCGGATAATAGACGCCAGCTCCGCCTCATTGCTGTATGTCTGCAGCGGACTGTGCGTATTATGCGCGTACTCCATCAGCTCCGTCATGGTTTTTGTATCGCCGGCCTTCGTCGCTGCGAGCATCCGCCCGGATTCTTTTGTCAGCTTATATACATTTCCCAAAGAAGGCTCCCGCTGTACCACCTCCGCAAACTTATCCATCAACTCTTTGTTCGGGATGGAAACGTACCCGTCCTTATAATTCAGAAAGCCATACACTACCATTGCTGAGAATATCTCATCCTTTGTTTTCAGCTCCATAGATGTTGCGGCATATTCCTGTACTCTGGCCGGAACCGGATTATCCGCTACCATAGCGGCGATATCATCCTTGACAGCATCCGTATTGGCACCTATATAATAGAATATCTCATCATAAGGGCCTGAACTCGTCCAGTAGTTTCCCAACTGGTTGTCACTCAGCGCACCAACTACAGATCTTGGGTTATACAGCTTCTGCCCGCCTGCCGTCTGATATCCGTCATACCACAGTTCCAATTCCTCACGGGTCACAGCCGGATCTGGCTCTGTCTCCAGATACCTCTGATACAGAACATCCACTTCCTCATCGGTAAAACCGAAATATTCACTGTATTTTACCCTGGTGGCCATAGAATACTCAAAAAACATATTCAATTCTGAGCCGCTGGAATATTTTGCAATCGGCAGGATACCCGTCATGTATGCCATCTCCACATAGGCTTTATCCTTTAAAAGATTGCTTAAAAATTTCGTGAATCTGGTCTTGTCTTTCTCAGCAGCAAAATCCTGGTGATAAATATAATCCCATTCATCCAGCACAAAAATAAATTTCTCCCCATCACAGTATTCATGCACCTTCATCAAAGCATCCCATATGGCATCGTCTTTTTCTATTTCTGCATCAGGGTATGCTTTTCGCAAATCTGTCAGTAATCCTTTTTCAAACCGTGCAATATACTGACTATAGGAATTACCTTCTTTTGGCATCTCATTAAACATAATATGGATGACATTGTGTTTATTCAGATGTCCTTCATACCAGTCATACTTTGAAGCTTTCAAATTTCGAAAAAGCCTGCTGCTGTCTGCGCCTTTTCCGAAATAAGAAGCAATCATGTTAGCCATAACCGTCTTACCAAACCGGCGCGGTCTGGTGATCGCTACATATTTGGGCCCCTTTCCCTGATTAGGACCAGCTTCTTCCATTTCATTCCCTTCCAGTTCCACCAGCGGCACAAGTTCAGCAAGTATATCCGTCTTATCCACAAAATAAGTTGATGCGTATTCTCTGCGGAATAAACTATATGCACTCCGGCTATTTAAATAAATACCCATTCTATCCACACTCCTTTCCCGGCCAGCCGTTCTGGATCTGTCTAAGCAGTTCTGACTTGCCTGATCTCCCCATCCTGAAGCTGTCAGTTCTGCCCAGTCTCACCCGCCTTCCAACAGCGTATAATAACCCTATTATGTTTATCGTACCATAAAACTTCCCCTGTTACAAGATGGTTTGTGGATACATTATCTGAATTTTCAGTCACTTTTTAATGTATGTTTATAAAAACATGTTCAACCACTCTTCTCTTTCACATTCTCTGGCACATCGATCAATCCAAACCGATAGAACATTCCGTAAATGTAGGTCACACCCCGGATATCGCCGAGAGCCTTGGGACGGTTCACAACAGCACCAACTTCATGTATCCTGCCAAACGCCAGTAAAACGGAACTCCACGTCAGACTTTTACTGCTTTCACGTCTGTCGATGAACAGCTCCTTCGTATACGCTCCGCTTCTCCCCTTCTTCAACTTGTAGGAAAAGGGAAGCCCGGAATATGTTCTGAACTTATAGCCCTGGAACTCAATCACCGCCTCCCATAGAGCTTCTTCACTCAGCTCAGCCAGCAAGTTTTCAAGAACACGTTTCCGTTTCCTCATCCGGCGCACTCGTTCAGCTCCAACACTCAGATTCGCACGATCCGTCTTCTGCGGGAAGTACACGCCTTTTTCATAGGGCAGATACGAAGTAACCGAGGCTTTGGAGAGATTCAGCTCCTTCATAGTTGCGGCAATCGCATCTGTGTGTGACAGACCAGAGGCCTGGTGAAGCAAGAACACCTCCTGCACCTTATCAGCTACAGCAGACTCGTACACACCCGCAGTGATTAAAAGCTTGCGTCTCATACTTCCCATATTCTCACACCCCGCCTTTTATTTTCGTTACAATCTATACAAGTCATACATTGCCCCTTCCAGATTTATCTCGATTGCATCATAATGAAGGATATCGGTTTCCGGATTCTGTTCAAATTTGTCTGCCGCACAGGAATAGCGTGCTTCAGCGCAGTCCGGCCGGTTCAGTTTTACATATATTCATGCCAATAACTTTATAAGTACAACAACTTCAATATCGTCAGACGAATACTATATTTTATGGATTGCTCCATATAACCTGCATTCAAACAAATCAGGCTTATCGCCTATTTTCTTTTTCAATTCTGTCCAGATTTTTCCAGTACCGATATCCGCAGCTTTCTCCGTCAGATATCCAATTACCATAAATCCGGCAATCTCTTTTGTTGCTGCTGATACAATGATTGATGCCAGACTCATATGTATTCCTCCACGTTCTCTACTTATGATAGGTTTATCACCAAGTAATTGCGCCCAACGTCTCCCCGCTACCAAGTTTTCCTTTTATAAATTATCATATAAACAAATCCGTCTTGTCAATAACGTATGGAAAAATATAATAATAACAACCATCCCCAGAACTATTTCCTGGTTGCATCGCTCCAGCCCTCTATATAATTCAACCAGCTCATAATATCCCTCCAACGTTTTACCCATTTCCACTGCACCTATTCTATCTCTTTTGACATCTGATATTTCAAGCAGGTAATCCGTTGTCACATTAAAATAGACTGCCACCTTTTTAAGAGTTTCCTCTTTAATAGCTGCAATGTTCCTTTCATATTTACTAATCTGCTGTGTTATTTCTAATTCTGTCGCCAAGGTTTCCTGTGTTAAGCCCCCTTTTTCACGAAACTATTTGATACGATTTCCCATAATCAATCTCTCCTCTGCTTATCAATAATATCATGCTAACTCAAACAGCATATTTTTATACAGATAATAGGAGTAATCAATTACTCAAATATCATTTTCTCTTGCATTACCATAACAAAGAAACAGCGATATTATTTCGTAGATGTCTCTCATCTATGAAACAACACTTCCGCCGGACTGCAATTCCATTATCCTGATCAATAATGGATAATACCAAATTATCTATATTATTGAAAGACTGATAATAAGCAATTATCCAACAGGGTAAATACATTGCAGCAGGAGATGAGAATGAAGCTTATTGTTTCCATTGCCAGTTATGAAAAAAGATTTCCTACTTTACATCTATGTTTGGAGAATCTTTTTTATCAATCAGTTAGGCCCGATAAATTATTACTTTATTTAGACAGGCCATACAAAGTTATTCCGCAGGAAATTCTTCAATTGCAGGAACGCGGTCTGGAAATTCGTTTTGCTAGTGTTGATTTGAAATCTCATAACAAGTACTTTTATACAATGCAGCAGTATCCAGATGATCTCATCATCACATTAGATGATGACGTTTTATATCCGAATGATCTTATCAGCAAACTGCTTCTTTCCTATCAGCGTTTTCCTTTTGCCGTATCTGCCGGACGTGTTCATAGAATAACGTTTGATCCCCAGGGATTTGTCATGCCGTATGATTTTTGGGAAAAAGAAATTGATTGTTATTATATGCCATCAATGGATCTGATAGCAAACGGCGTTGGCGGTGTACTGTATCCTCCTGGATGTATGGACAGAGAATTGTTTCATATGGAAAAGATTCAGAAATTATGCTTATATGGCGATGATATTTGGCTGAAAGCAATGCAGATATTAAAAGGAACTCCAGTGGTTGCCGTATATCAGGATCGTCAACATCCGCCTATCATCGAGGGCACCCAGAAATGTGGATTGTATATATCTAATAAATTGCAGCATCGCAATGACTTGTACATAAAAAATGTATTTTATGAATATAGTTTAACGAAAGAAAGGACGATGAGACATGAATAATATTGATGTAAGCGTTATAATACCAGCGCAAAATACCGCGCCCTATCTGAGAAAATGTTTAGATTCAATGATAAATCAAACCACAAAGAATGTGGAAATTATTATTGTTGACGATGCATCAGAGCCGGATCTGAAATCTATTCTTTATAATGAGTATAAGGAATTCGAAAATATCATTTATCTCAGAAATGAAACTCCCTTGCGTCCAGGCGGCGCCAGAAATCGCGGAATTGATGAAGCGCACGGAAGATATGTAAGTTTTTGCGATAGTGATGACTGGGTTGATTTAAATTGCTATGAACAAGTTGTTAAATATATGGATGCTGCAAATGCCGATATTGGTATGATATCCATGATGCGAAATGATGATAATTCAAAAAAGAATATTTACAAATGTCACTATGATCAGCTTTATACACTAACTTCAGATATGGCTCTAAAAGTGTTAGCCGGAAGCTATGATGTAGGTGTGAAGATCGTTCCTGCGTGTATCAATAAAATTTATCGCCGTGAATTTATTCACAACACAAACTCTCGTTTCGAACAAGATATTTATTTCCAGGGAATTTTATATTCCGTGTATACCTTTTTAAGAGCAAAAAAGATTATTTGTATCCCTAATGTTGCCTATCATCATTATTTGCGTATGAACTCTATCACCCAATCATTCGACCAAAAACATGTACATGACTTTAAAGAGTGTTTTATGAGGATGAAAGGCTATTTTGAAGCCTTGGGAAAATATAATATTTACGCTCCCGAATATTACCGGATTTGTGAACACTATATCAATGTTCTGGTTTGCGAACTTTTCGAATATGTTCCAAATGAAAATGAGAAAAAGAAGTATTTGGTGAATATTATTCAGGCAATAAAGGACGTAGTTGATTTTGATGATTATTTTAATTATATAACCGCTGAACAGCTACGCCAACATATTCAGCCTGATATTGATAATACATTTGAAATATTATATTGATTACCACGCACACCTGGGATCAATATAATAAACAGACAAATCCATATTCTCACTAATGAGGAAACCTATTTTGCTGGCAGAAAATTTTCCGTCTGCCAGCACTTTTTTATTATGTTCAGGTATAGAGGAATAACTTTCTACATTATTAAAAAGGGCACTTGCCTGATCCAGATGCCCCAGAGCATTTGTAAAATTCCCTTTTATTGCTTCATGTAAAGACAACGTTTCATAATAAAATGCTTGATAACGCCTTCTGGCTTCGTAGGGGAATACGGTATCCTGGAATAAGTACTGATTGCCGCCGGAAATATCCCCTATGCTATACAAATATGCCGCAATAGCATAGAGTTTTTTTCGATAATTTCCATATTGATTTGTACGCATTTTTTCGTGAAAATCGAGTACCTTCTCAAATAATGAATGATTTTTTTCATATATCATCCGATAAAAATAATAGAAGAACATACACCAGAGGTAATGTTTATCTTCTGTGCCATATTTTTCTGAAATGGTATTCCCAGTATCATATAGCATTTCTATACAAAGAGCTATATCAGTACGGCATAACGTTAATGCATAACGGGCAGAAAAACTCAATGCTCTGTAAGAAAAACCGAATGCTTGCATATCAGCCAAGTATTTATTATATAAGGTTTCATCATTACAGATACCAGTTTCCCTCTTTATCATTGCATCAAGAACCCGAAAGTCATGGTAATTTATAAATTTATGGGGTTTAGACACTGAGCTTTGAACAAAATTAATCTTTTCTATCAGTGTAAGAACCATGTCTTTTTTATGAATGACTTCTTCATATTCCATATTTTCGTAGTCGATCATCCCCAATTCCCATAGGCATCTTAAAGAAAGCCGCAGTAAATCCGGCTGATAATGATTCTTTGTTTCTCGGTATATTTTTTCAAACATAGTCTGGCATTCATCCGTCTCCCCGTTTTGATGAGCAGAGTATGAATATATGTAGTATAAGTAATAATAATCGTACACACTTAAGCTGTTTTTTAATACTATGTGTCTATCAGATTTAAATATATCCTTCAAAATATAGTCCAGCTTAAAATAACTTTTTTCTTCAAATAGTTCTTTTATCTGTTTATATGCCTCAACAAGTGTGGGAAGATCTGCCGCCGTCAAAAATTTGACTCGCAATTCTTCGGCGCTGCCTATCTGATAATTTAAATTGGAAAGCTTGGGTAAAAAATGCTTTCTGTAATACGATTGGTAAATAGAATAGCTGGCAACAATTTCTCCATTGATATTGTATTTTACCAGATTATTTTGTAGCAAGTAATGCACTTCAGACATATATTCGGATATATCCGAGACTTTTACTGGCTGGCAGGACCAGTATATTTTATCTAATATGATTCTGTATGTATCACTTTGGTTAAGAAGCGTTTTAATCTGATCCAGAATATGACGTTCCATAATATCACTTACCCAGAACACTCTCAAAGCAATTATTAATTCCTGCAGATTGAAGATTTTTCTTTTTTCACTCATTAAATAATTTTGAAATAAGAGTAAACTTGCGGCATTCATATCAAATATATTCAGCTTTCCCAGATCATATTTTTCATCAGCCTCAATATTACAATTGGATAAGATGTCCTCTATACACAGTTCCAGTTTTAAGGCGTGACTTACACAGTGCTCTACTAAATATTCATAAGCACGGCTATTAAAATAGTATGGCTGTCCACAAAGTACGAAAAAAACCGGCAATTTCTTTTCATATATTTCACATACAATTTTAGCCACAAAGA
>OKWJ01002152.1_pt1 | contig 11048 bp, 10 predicted proteins | sample 1607121 | NCBI WGS metagenome assembly OKWJ01 (sample SAMN04414080, study PRJEB24778) | human gut metagenome | material: faecal | host: Homo sapiens | reverse complement strand
GAATACCAAACTGATAAAACATCAAGAACATCGCCACAAACTGCACGACCAAACGTACACTATCCGGTAGAGAACGAATATCATCTATAAAACTAATCAAAGCAACCAACGTCACCCCAATCAAAAACCACGGATATTGAAATCCAAAGAAAGCACTCCAAATCCAAACACCAATCAAGAATATGATACCACCGCCACGCAGGACCACTTGCTTATGCGAACTACGTTCGTTAGGCTTGTCGATGATGTTACACTTATCGGCGATACGGAAATAAAGGAGTTCAGCCAAGAGGAGTAAAACAAAAATAACAATGTATGCTACCATATATAATTTTTTTAATTTCTCGTTTATTCTTTATTATACCACTATGCCTTTTCTACCTCTTCTAAATACTTATTGACAACAATTTGTCGATCAAATTCTCGTTCTACTTTCTCGCGTCCAGCCTTACCCATTGTAGCTTTTGCTTCTGGAGAAAGCAAAATAAACTTCTCTATCTGAAGTGCAAGATCTTCACCATCACCAGTGTTGAAGAGATAACCAGTCTTACCATCTTCAATCACATCCATTGTACCATTAATCTTTGAACCAATGCAGATTCTACCTGTAGCAGCAGACTCAAGCAAAACATTAGGTACACCTTCTCCGCCATGAGATGGAAGAATAGTACAATGACACTTCTCTATCCATTGATCAATATCTTTGCGAAACCCTATATATTCTACAGAACCAGCTTTCTGAGCTTCTTTAACCAACTCCATATACTTCGGCTGTTCATTCCAACCAGCAATATAAAACTTGGTTTTAGGATACTTCTTGGTGATTATTTCTGCAGCCTGCAGATACTGATCAATACCTTTAAGTTTCATCACACGACCAATGAAGAGAAAGCGAATCTCATCATCATCAGGAAGTGCCATAAATGAATGTTGCTGAATATTACATCCGGAACCCGGAAGCATCGCATAATTATCCTTAACAAGCCCCTCTTTGATGAAGAAATCTCTATCTCCTGTATTCTGAAAGAATACCTTGTAACATTTCTTTATACTCAGCTTATAAAGAATTTCACAAATCGTACTCACAAAGGTTCTCTTCAAGAATGTAGCACCAGTTCCTGTAATATTGCACACCTGCTTATACTTTCCGTTACTAACCATTGTGCCATAGATATTGGGTTTAATGGTATAGCTAAAGATTATATCCGGATTTACCTGAGGAATCATTTTTCTGTAAAAGCAAATAAGTTTCAAATCTTTTATAGGATTTACCCCACGACGATCAATTTCAGTCTCAACAATATGACATCCAAGATCTTCAAAATACTTATTTTCATCACTTTTTGGAAGTGACAAATACAACTCATGACCTTGTTTTACCATCTCATTAATCATCTCTTTACGGAACGAGTAAAGAGTAATAAAATGATTTGCCAAAAAAAGAATTCTTTTTTTTCCCATTATCTACTTTTCCTAATTACTCAAATTGATTTGATTACACGACAAGGATTTCCCACTGCTATACTATTATCTGGTATATCCTTCACAACAACAGATCCTGCGCCTATGATTACATTGTTACCAATAGTCACACCACCTATAACTGTTACATTCACACCAAGAGTCACATTATCCCCAATTATAGGACGGTTATCATTATCGCCATCCGCTTTGTTTCCAAGAGTGGTCAGATGGCGACAAGAGAAATTCTTACCTATACTCTTAGCATTTATCTCACTTGAAAAAGGATGAACAAAACAAGCCCCCTCACCTATCTTCGTGGTCTTTGAGATAACAAAATACCTATCCCCTGGTCTCCACCACCCAATTAACATACCCACTACAGCCCCGGTTCTATGATAGACCAAATTACGAAAATAACGATCGGTATGAATGTAGTATAAGAACATTACACCATGATTCATATTCAATTTTGACTTTTCTTTGCGCCTGTCAAGATCCGAATGGATAATATTACGAAACTTAGGCTTGCAGAGATAGAACAAAATATGGGGAATATAAAGCCAACAGAAAAGTATGGCTTCTATAAGCCTCAAACAATCTCTTAGTTTTCGCTTATTCATTATGCAGCCTCCCCAAAAAGCAGGAGACTACATATCGATTTTACCCCCCCCCGTTATTTAATTCACTGACAATCAGCCAATTATCATCAATCAATTCTATTTGTCGAATCACTTTTGCAGGAAAGCCCACAGCAACACTCCAAGCTGGAATATCCTTTGTCACAACAGCACCTGTTCCTATTATAGAACCTTCACCGATATGGACTCCCGGCATGACAGTCACATTGAGTCCTAATTGACAACCTCTTTCAATATATACATCCTCGTAGAGGAATGGTAGTTTCAGAGCAGACTCCCCCCTGTAATACTGTGACACATCACGCTTGTGACAGAGGATAGTCACACCATTACTTAGGATCACATCATCTGCAAGATGTATCCTCTTTGGATTACCAAAATCCATCCTCACCATATGGCCGATATGTACATTCTTCCCCAACTCACATCCACAGAACCGCCAGATTGCTGGACGTATGAACTTCTTGTTCAATGGTTCAAGAAAATATCCTTTATACGCATACGTAAATAATGCTCTTTTTACTATCGTATCAATTGTGAAACGAATGAAACCAAAGAACGTGATATTCCCATGTTTCTGCACATCATTCAGTAGCTTCATTTTGTGCAAAAGTCGATAGGTAAGGGTTGGATTATTATTATTGACATTTTTACTCATGATAAAATTAAATATTTTTGATTTTTTTTGCAGGCACACCACCTACAATTGTATTTGATTCGACATCTCGCGTTACTACTGCTCCTGCTGCAATAATAGATCTTGAATTAATCGTAATGCCTGCCATTAACCTACATCCACATCCAACCCATACATCGTCACATATTTTAACGGGCATATGTTCTATTAGATTGTATTTTATTGGAATCTCATATTTTTCCCATGTGTGATTGACTGATAAGATGGATGTGTTATGAGCCAAAGAAACATCATTACCAATATCTATTCCACCAGAGCCTTCTAAATAGCAAAATGGGTGCACAGATACATTATCGCCAAACGAAATATTACGAATATTCTCCAAAAATACATATTGCTTTATAGATACATTATTTCCACAACTTTTGGCTAAAGTCTTGACGAGAATATAACGGATAGCGATTCCTGTTTTGCCTCCAGTATTTTGAAAAAGTCGCAACAGGCTATTTCTCACACTTCTTGGTAAAAGTCCAATAGCCTTGGCACTACACTTCAATATTTTACTATATCTTGAATATAGTTTTCTTCCTGTAGCCATTATTATTGTTGTCTATATAATGATTCAAACTCAGATTTCAATCTATTCCGGAGTTGATTAAGCTCAACATTTTTCAATGCAAATCTATTTGTTTTTGCAGCATTCTCTATTATTGTGTTGTTACAGTCTAAAAGTCCTCGGATAGTCTTCTCTAAATTATCCAGATTATTTACTACCACACAGCCAGGAAGCCTAGTCGCATAATCAATAGAAGCTACAATTTCAGGCCCAATAGCCATCATCATTGAACCAGACTGCATACAATCAGTAATCTTCGTTGAGAATGATAACCTTACAAGTTTCATTTGTTCTTCATCAAAAGATTCAACATGAAGAACAATATCCGCCTCTCTCATAATTTGTTTAATATCTTCAAAAGATCTTGCTTTATGAAGAGTAGAGGCTCCTTCTATATTCAACATCGATAGAATATCCTCATTAACAGGGGTACCAGAATAAATATCAAGATAAGCTTTTTGAATACCATTGTTCACTTTTTCAATGGCTTTAGCTAATACTCCCAAAATTTTGTCTCTGTGATAAAAAAGATTACCTGCATAAACAAACCTTACAGGCGAATTTACAACTGTTTTGGTCTGACTGATTTCACACCCTTTATGAAGAAGTCGGAATGGTTTGCCAAATAAATCTTTGTACTCATTACACATTCTTTGAGAGATTGCATAACATAAGTCCGACATTTGTACAATTCCCTTGAGATAACGATTCTTCTGTTTTTGAATTATATTAAATGTAGAAGTCCTAGTTCGATATAGATCGTCAACAAAATAGGATACAATTCGAGCTGTTGTATTCTGCTTTACATATTTTACTGCTTTATATGTAAGAGGATCACTTTGGCAAAAACAGAAGACTATATCAGGGTTACTATCTGCAATGAATTTCTTGAAGGATCCATTTTTCCACGAATTAGTAGCATACGCCAAATAATAGACAAGTTCAAAAAACGATTTATTGCGCTTTGCTGTGCTTATCATCTTTACTTCATTCGTACTATCTATCGAATGTCCATTTTGGAACTCGTATATAAAACGCCTTCCAATTTCTGATGGATTGAAGAAATGCTTGATGATTGATATTGGGGATATGGAATAATATTCTTTGCATACATTATTATTAGGTTCAGCATCCCTTGAATACAAACAAGAGAAGTTTACACCTTCCCATCCCTCAAAAAAGTTTGAAAGAGTATTACCACTTGCAATTCGGTCATCCCATGCTGCTTTCGTAATTACAAGAATATTCATATACAACTAGTTTGCTTATTTACATTTTTATTATTTTCCACTCCCAATCACATACACTAAATTCTTCAACAAAAGTACATCGTGAAATAACTTGCTTGGATTATTTTACATACATCCTATTAGCCATCTAACATTATTTTTATATACCAAAACTACTGACAATTGGTGAGCAGTCTTGGTACATCTAATTATTTACCCAAGAAAGGAAACATTCTATATAATCGACCCTCAATTCGTCTGAACAATTTTACTATTGGACTAGGAGCTACAATAGCATATATTAACTTTTGGTAACCAATATCCTCAGTAACAGTCTTCGGATGCTTCAAAGGAAACTCTAGTTCATAGGTAGGAGCGAAAAAAATACATCTATGAGCACGTGGCATTGTATTAAGTGTTCCTGTTGAGTGAGTCGCATCATTGGTTAATCCAATATTTTTAACCAAATTACAGATTGGTACAATATTAAGACGATTATTTAAATACATGCTTGAACCGAGAATTCCTTCGTAATGTGCCTTACCTGATTCTTTCTGTTGCTTCCAAGTATTGAATATTCTATCGTAATATTTACCCAAAAGATTCTTAAGACAGTATTTCTGATACTCATCATCCACGAATGAATAATTAGGATCCCATGTATCAATCACACGCTTCCATGAAGCCCATCCTGTAATAGCACCAGTCTTGGTAAAAATGTAACTTGTTCCAGACTTGTCATAATGGCCTAGATGATTCATTCCACATATCATATTAATACGTTCATCATCCTTGTATTTCTCAAGAAGTTCCTCACAGAAATAAAAGAAACTATCTGACACAACATCATCATCTTCAAGAACAATTCCACGATCTTCTTTTTCAAACATCCATTTCTGGGCAATGTACTCTGAAGGATCGCAACCAACATTCTTGTCCTGATAGAATGTGTGTACCTTACACTCCCAGTCTACTTGGGAAACAATGTCACGACATGCCTGAATTCCTGGCATATCTGATTCACGACGTGCACCATCTTGATAAAGATAGAGCTTTGTAGGCTTGACTTTTTTTACGCACTCGAATACTTGTCTCAGAACTTCGTCGCGACAGAAAAAAATCAGCAAAACAGGAACTTCAAATTTTCTTTCCATTAAACAAACGATTGATATTATAAATAATGATCTAGTAACTGCATGTTTTCCCAGAAAAATTTGTACTCACTATGAGATTTAATAGCATAATACATAAAGAAAATATTTATACAAAAAAACAATTCATTCCTATAAAATGATGTACGAGCAATAGCTCTTGGAAGTAAAACCAATACATAAATATTGAAATAAAGAATAACACGCATAAGAGGACTATCATTTCCAAGTAATGGAATCCAAGCAAAAGTTAAGCAAAAAACATTGAATAAACTCAATATCTCTCTATTCTTTTCAAATTTTAACCTATTCCATAGAAACAATGATATTACAAAATAGAAAACATCCAACAATATCGGTAATGGAATCTCTACAGCCTCATATTCTGATGCAACAAGAGCTAGATTAACGAAGTAATTTCTCCCAATCAAAAAAACAACAAATGCTATACTATATAGACATAATAATAATTTACTTTTATTAACAGAGTACAATACAGGGACTAACAATAGAAATATAGATGACTTGTGAATGATGAATGCCACGATAAATAGTAGTATGCATTTCTTATAATTCTTGTCAATAAATGAGAATAGGAAAAGGATACTCAAAGCCACAGATAATGTTTGCCTTAAACCTGTAATAGAATAGAATCCATAAAACAATGCCAAATACCCTAAATTGGCAGTTAAAACCTCCAATGTATTGTTAGTATATCTTAACAGTAATTTCGCATAAGCGTAAAAGAATACGATGGATATTAAAAATAGAAATACTCTAAAATCTCCCGAAAAAATCTTCCAGATTTTTTCGAGCAACAAATATCCAGGATCTTTCCCATCACCATAAAGATAAGTATCAGGAAAACTCTTAAATACCTCTTGCCATGTTGTACTTTTAACAGCCTCAAATTTCAAATAATAGTTGTATGTATCTGCACCTACAGCAACATTTCTAAGTGCAGACTGGAGTCCTAAAACTATAGCAGAAAATGTGATATACTTCCTTCTGCTTTTTTCTGTTTTGTATTGACTACAAATCAAATTACCTATAATCAATATGATAACAAATAATAATTTATAAACCATAATCAATTCAAAATATTATTATATAATTCTATATATTTTGAATAATTCTGATTCTTGTCGAAAGCCTGTTTCACCCAAGAAATACAATACCCTTTGAAACTCTCTTTCCCTTTCGATAAAACATCAACAGCCATATTCCACATAGTCTCAGGATTACCATCTTCAACAGCAAAACCACACTTGCCATCTACTGTCTCCTTGACTCCAGTATTAGAGAACGTAACAACAGGAGTTCCACAAGCTTGAACTTCCACATTCAACAATGATAGAGACTCTTCTCGAGAACAGTTAACCATCATATCAGCTGAACTATAAATCTCACGGATAGCCTCACGAGAATAAACAAAACCAATGTTCAGCATTCTGTCCGTCAATCGACTATCATCACAACCAATCCCAATAAACACCATACACATTTCATCGGTAAGATGAGAAGCAAAATATTCGAAAGTTTCCCGATTGATCTCCATAAACCATTTATTGGCAGGAGCAAGGATGATTTTTTTTCCTTCAAGGTTATGTTTCTTGCGAAAATCTGACTCAACAGGATGGAAGAATTCTATATCAATACCATTATGAATAGCCAAACACTTCGCATTCTTAAACACTGTTTTGTGAGCTTCTTCGGCTATCCAGTTGGATACACCTACTCCTACCAAGTTTTCAATGCTACCAAACAGTTTTTTGCGATCTACAAGTATCTTTGAAGAACCATCCCATAGATAAGCAGCTGTTTCCTGGTAACGACGAGGACAATCACCACACTCCTTCTGCCATTTGTCACACTTCACACTGGTATAGTGTGAACATCCGCCAGTATAGAACCAACAATCGTGAAATGTGGCAACTACAGCAATTTTTCGTTGTGCTACATATTTAAGTAATAATGGCAAGTTGATATAACATCCATGAAGGTTATGGATATGAATAATATCTGGTTTGTATTGATCAAGAAAAGATAAGAACCGGTAAGTAGAGAGGATGGAGAAATAGCCTTGCTTACCACTAATACGAGCTAAAACTGCATGCAATTTATTCGATAAGATATTACCCATCTTGTAGCCATCTCTTACTTCTCCTTTACTCTGTGGAAAAGCAACTACACACTCTATTCCATTACTTATACATATATCCTGCAAATCACGAACTATAATGCCAGTACTTCCATATCCGTAACAAGCGTTAATTTGAATGATTTTCATTATTTTTTAATCAAATCGTCAATATTTGAGAATACTATAACTTTCTATTTATTTTCTTGATCGGTGAAAGTACAAGTTCTTTTTCACTATCGTTCATTGCTAAAAAATACATCACTGTGGCGTATGAGCCAACAAAACAAATTCCTTTAACTATAAACCCTAGCCACGAATCTATTCTTATCATAGCGTTTATCATAAAACCTAAAACAAGACATAAAATCAATGGTATTAAAAGCTTAATAAATGTATCCTTAAAAAAGGACATCACGTCTATATGCAAATCTTTATAAAAAATAACATCCATACCAATAGTCCTAACCATATAAGCCACAAATACTGACATACAAATACCTAAAGCACCAAATGTTGGGGCTAAAGAAACAGCTATAACGATATTGACTAAAGCCATTAATACATATACTATTGCTAATTTCTTTACTTTATTCTTAGCAAATATTGCTTGATTGCCAATTTCTTGTGGTAGCTGTAGTAGGCATGGAACAATTACAAAAAGAGTACAAAAATAGCTATCTTTGAATCCTGTACCAACCCATAATTGAATAAAATGATCACCTAAACATATCACTCCAAATACAATAAGTGCTGTTATATATATTTGAATACGTCCAATTTTCACCATCAAAGGTAGTACATCACCATTATCATTTGAAACAATTCTCGAAACCTTTGGTAAAAACATTCCATTTATAGCGTTAGCAAACGTGTATGTGTAACCTTCTAAAGTAGTTGCAATACCCAATATTGCAATAGATGTAGAACCAGATAATGCTCCCAAAATACTTGGAGCTATATTAAATATAAAACGTTGTGCAATAGACATTATAGTCACCCAACCCGAGAATCCTACAATTTCCTCGAATTCTCTTTTTTCAAAATACCTCCAACTAATACCTTGATACGTGAATTTTTTTATGCAAGATACTTTTAAAACTATCATTATCAAACTGTCAACGGGCCACCTTTAGCCAGTTGTTCACGAAAACGCGGAATAACAGAACCGTTACTACCCAAAACATTCCCGAAACGAGTCGTAATAAAACGAGTCTTTCCAGGATGTAGTCCTTTACTGATCGCGATGCTCAGACTCTGAACATAGATCTCAGCCAGACGTTTGGACGCTCCCATTACATTCGTTGGATTAACAGCCTTATCTGTAGATATCATTATGAATTTATCCACATCGTATTTCACTGCCATATCAGCGACATTGTGAGTGCCGTAGACATTCGTATGAACCGCTTCACAAGGATTTTCTTCCATCAGAGGAACATGTTTGTAAGCAGCCGCATGGAAGACTATCTGAGGATGAAAACGACGGAATACACTTTCCACACGATCAATCATACGGACATCCCCCATTACGGGCGTAAACTCTACCTGAGGGAATTTCTCTTCCAACTCCAGACGTATATTGTGCATAGGCGTCTCTGCACTGTCAAACAAAACCAATTGCTTCAAACCAAAATGACAAAGCTGACGGCAAAGCTCACTGCCGATCGACCCGGCAGCTCCGGTAACCATAACGACTTTTCCTTTGAGAAAGTTAGCAATCTCTCCCGTATTAATATGGATTTCATCACGCCCCAACAGATCTTCGATACGTATGTCCGGAAGATTACGTAGTGTTTTAGTTCCTTCTCTAAGTTCATCAATAGTCGGAAGCATCAACATACGGACTTTCTTCTTTTCACAATAACGGATCAGGCGTTCGCTTTCTTCTCTGATTGCCTGATAGTCTGTGAAAAGAATAGCTTTTATATTCCTCGAATTGATTAACCGGTTGAATTCAAGCTGATCTTTGACAGAATATACTTTATATCCGCCTATACGCAACGATCTTTTCTTTCCAAAACGCAAATAACCTTCTACCTGATACATCAACTTATCATTCAAGGAGGCTCCAAACAGAGCTGTCGTTCGGTTTTCACTACCGAAGATCAACAGTCTGTCACGATTGGATACATTCAAGACCAAATGATATAAAGTGATCAGCGTCAATCTAAAAAAAGTCAACAGGAAAAAAGTCAGGAATAAATCGATTAAGTTGACCAACAAAATCTCTCGAAAAATCAAATTGGTAGGCAGATAAACGATAACCGGTATCAACAACGCTATTTTTAAAAGAGTAACCAATAGAATACGCCCAACCTCAGTAAACGCAGAATGGCGGATTACTCCTTTATAGCTTTTAAAGCAAACAAAACTGACCGCACTACATAATATGGACGCAAACAAAGCTGTACCATATATATATAATGTATAGTTCTGAGCCAATACAAAAGAAACAAGTCCCAATGAAAGCAGTGTTGAACTGCAAGAAAACATTAAATCAATCAGGTATATTAACCATTGATTAAAATATTTCACTTTGGAAAAGTAACGGAATAGTGAAATAGAGGTCATAGAAGTCATTTTTAGATGCAAGTTAAAGGATTAATATTCAGATATATAAGAATCAAGAAACTTTACTATTGAACACAGCAATGTTCGTCAGTCCCAGACCGACTTACTGTAAATAGCTATTTGTATGAAAAATATATAGCTATTGAAAAATAGAGTTTGATGAATTTCTATAATGTCTATTCTCTTACAAAAAATCCATTTTTATAAATGACTAAAAAAAACGTACGTTTTTTTTAGTCATTCTTTGTGCTTCAGGAAGAAAAAATGGGCTTCGTATAACAGCTTGATATATATGCTATACAGAAAATGTGATTTGATTTATCATAACTTTTATTGTATCTTTGCAATGACTAAAAAAAAGGTACGTTTTTTTTAGTCATTTAAAAAACGAAAATCCTTGAAAATCAAAGATACTTTCCATTATATCAGTTTTAAAAAGCAGACAATGATCACCACTTATGTTTAACTTAAATATGGAATACAAATATTTTTATTGGTTATATTGCTTAATATTATTTAACCATAAAAAATTACCCTACAATATGAGCCTGTTTAAATTTTGCATTTGTTGGTTGTGAGAGTTGTATTGAGGATGTTTT
>OKWJ01002146.1_pt1 | contig 11069 bp, 17 predicted proteins | sample 1607121 | NCBI WGS metagenome assembly OKWJ01 (sample SAMN04414080, study PRJEB24778) | human gut metagenome | material: faecal | host: Homo sapiens | reverse complement strand
TGCGCCCCTTTTGACGGCCCTCTTTTCGTGGATCGTCGGCGGCTTTCATGGCTTCCAATATATGACCTTTTACTGGTGGTATGCGTTTCTTCTTCCCGGAACGATTGCTATCTTGTGTTCCCTTGCCCATCAGAAAGAAGAACGGGCCGGAAAGTATTATTCTGTATTATCTGCGCCTATCAACCTGAAACAGTTTGAATATGCAAAAGTATTGATTCTGATTGAGAAATTACTTGTGGCTGCGGTATTCTTGGCTGCTTTTGCTGCGGTAAGCAATTTGATTTCCCCAGCTCTGGCCGTATATTCCATGGGACGAAACTTTGCCGGAAGTGTCGCCTTGATGATTGCCTCAATCTGGCAAGTCCCCCTCTGCCTGTTTCTGGCTCGCAAATCCGGCTTGCTGCTCCCGATCGCAGTGAATACCCTGCTGGGTATTCTCATACCCAGCTTGCTTGGAAACACAGCTCTTGCTTGGGTATGCCCCTATTACTGGCCCGCAAAAACGGCGGAACTGCTTATGGGAATCGAAAGCAATGGAACATTTGCAGGTGTTGCGGCTTTTTCATGGGGCGTTTTGCTGCCGCTGGTTTTCTCCGTGATCCTGTATATCCTGCTTACTCTTTGGGATGCAACTAATTTTTCAAAGAAAGAGGGGAAGTAAATGGGAATGATTGCTCTGATTCGTGCCGATTTTATAAAACAGCGGCATACATTCTATTTTGGTATTCATACGGTGATCCCCATAGCGGGAGCCATCCTGTTTGTATTTTACTTCCTACTTTATCAGAATGTCGATGGGTTGAAAAGATTACGCTTGCTCCTGGAACTGACCGCAATGGTGTTTCCGCTTTTGATAAGCATTATTGTCGGTCTGAATATCACGCAGGAAGAAAAGGCCTCGCATTTTCAAAGTCTGCTGGCGATGCCGGATCGCCGGAAAATACTGCTGGCAAAATTCACGGCTCTGTATCTGTCTTGTATCTTTTCTTTGGCGCTGCTTTTTGTGCTGTTTGCGATAGGGGCAGGAATGAGCCAGACAGAAATTATCCCGTGGAGCCTTTTGATACAATCCGTGCTGGGGCTGGCATTGGGCAGCTTCGTGATATACGCACTGCACCTGTTCCTTGGCCTGAAATTTGGGTTGGGCATTTCCTTGTTTTGGGGCGTATTTGAATGTCTGCAATGTGTCTTATACAGCAACATTGAATTGCATGGTCTGTGGCGGTACATTCCTTTTTCATGGTCTGTAAATTGGGTGCATGATGTGTTGAACGGCAAGCTGGCTACAAATACCGTACAGTGGATTTTAGTTGCCGCGTTATCTGTCGGCAGTTTGCTTGCAATTCTCCATTGGTTTTCTCGTTGGGAGGGACGAAAGAATGATGAATAAGACGATGAAATTTTTGGGAGGGATGTTTCTTATGGTTTGTCTCTGTTGTGTCCTGTCTGGCTGCTCTGTCCTGCAAAATAGAATCAGGGAATATTCCAGCAAAAAGGAGCAATGCCACTTAGTCAGTGAAGATGTGACACAGTTTACCTACAAGGGGGAGGCTTACACCATTCTCAATAATACCGTTTCCAATGATGGGCTTGGCGAATGGCTTGGGTATATCCGACAGCTTGCAGCGGTGGACGAGGCCGGAACTGTTTTGGTTCAGGAAGCGATTGAAACCGCCTCTTTTGAAACTCTGTCCGATCTGGCCGACAAGGTCCCGGATGCCAAATACATCATCCCATTTTTGAATGTGTATGCGGCCCCCAATAATGCCTCTCAGCTAATCGTGGATGTCAACGGCGGCTACCATGAAGCGGTGCCGAGCGACCAGCTCACGGCAGAAGATGAAGCCTTTGACTTCAAAACTGCTGTTGAAAATACAAGCGACAGCTATGAAATCAATCCACAAAATGCAACACAACTGACCTCTGGTGATCGTATTTATCAAGTGACAGAGGAAACCGTTCCGACAGATCAGCTTGGAGCATATCTGGATATTCTGAGCGAAACAGTAACTTTTGACGCGGACAGCAAGCGTCCGTTGTCAAAGGACGAACAGAATAGAATTGATTGGGCCGGTACTTCTGCTGGACAGCAACGAGAACGCTGGTTCTATGTGGATGTGTACGCGATTTCCGGCACCGATCCAGCGGATGCCGTTGCCGTAAAAGTAAATAATCAGTACCATATTGCAAGGGTACAGTAATTTACCTTGACTTATGGTATAATGGAAAAGATTTTAACGAGGAGGCGGGAAAAGTGGCTACTATTCTTGCAGTAGATGATGAACAGCCAATTTTAGAACTAATAAAAAACGGGCTACAAAAGGATGGACACATGGTAACAGGCTATACGTCTGCGGAACAGGTGCCGCTGGATAAGCTGAACCGCTACGATTTAATCATACTGGACATTATGATGCCCGGAACCGATGGCTTTTCGTTCTGCGAAAAAATCCGAGGTATGGTTGACTGCCCGATCCTGTTCCTTACGGCTAAAACAATGGAAAATGACATTACTTTTGGCCTGGGGCTGGGTGCTGACGACTATCTGACAAAGCCTTTCCGTATCCCGGAGCTGCGGGCCAGAGTAAACGCCCATATACGCCGGGAACAAAGGGAACGCCATAGCTGCCTGAACTTCGAGCATATTAAAATAGATTTGTCAGCCAAAATGGTACAGATAGATGGGGAAACCGTGTCCCTTACCAAAAGCGAATATATGATCTGTGAATTTCTTGCCCGCAATAAAGGGCAGGTATTTACACGAGAACAGATTTACGAGGCTGTTTTCAGTTTGGACGGAGAAAGTGACAATTCCACGATTGCCACCCACATTAAGAACATCCGAGCAAAACTGAACCATTTTGATATTCAGCCAATAACAACAGTATGGGGGATCGGGTACAAATGGGAATGAAGAAAACGGCATCACTTAAAACAGCCTTTTGGCGCTTCTTATTTATGCTGCTTGGCGGTTTGCTTGGTGCAGTTGCTATTCCATTTCTGCTTATGACTGTCAGCACATCTTTAGGGCTTACCACTTATGGGGACTATTCAGAAATCCGGGCAAAAGAACTTGTGCCGATCCTTGCGGCTACGCCTGATTTATCCGATGTGCAGATACCGATGGGGATTGAATATGCTCTGCTGGATAAAAATTACCAGCTTATTGAAACCACATTAGACAAACACGAACTGGAACAGGCCATGCGGTACGCGACCACGGGTGTCAGCGATCAAAACTTGCAAAAAAGATACCTGTTTGTCACCCGCGAGAATGAATATGTTGTCCTGCAATACTATATTGGCGCTCAATATACAAATGAGTGGATGAACGAACATCTGCCGTCCCCGGATATAATGCTGATTTTACTGGTCGCAGCAGGAGGTATTTTTGTCTGCCTGTTCCTGACCACCAGCTTTGCCAAAAAGTTGCGTTTGCAGCTTGTCCCGCTGTTTGAAGCCACTTCGGAGGTAGCAAAACAGAACCTTGATTTTGAAGTTGGACATTCACGCATTAAGGATTTTGAAGATGTGCTGATTTCTTTTTCCCACATGAAAGAAAGTCTGAAAGCCTCTTTGGAACAACAGTGGAAAGCCGAACAGATGCAGAAAGAACAGATTGCCGCACTTGCCCACGATCTGAAAACGCCCTTGACAGTTATTCAGGGAAATGCCGATCTTATCAGTGAAACGGAGCTGGACGAGGAACAGCGTTTATACGCGGAATATATCAGCAGCAGTTCCGAACAGATGCAGTTATACATTCGGGCACTGATCGACATTTCACGAGCGGCGTCCGGTTATCAGTTTCACATGGAAGATATTGACCTGCCCGCTTTTGCGGAACAGTTACGAGGACAGATTAATGCTCTGTGCCAGACGAAAAAAATAGGATTACGGATGGAAGCAGATCACTTACCTTCTGTACTGCCTGCGGATAAGTTGCTGCTGGAACGGGCGATTATGAACGTGGTAAATAATGCGCTGGATTATTCCTCACAGGACAGCTTCATTCATATCTCCATGACAGGCGATAAAGGAAATTTGAAAATCTCGGTTACAGATGCAGGCCCTGGCTTTTCACAGGAAGATTTGCGACACGCGCAAGAACAGTTTTATATGGCAGATCATAGCCGTAGCTCTAACCTGCACTTTGGAATGGGACTTTTTATCACAAAGTCCATTGTTCAGCAGCATGGCGGGCAGCTTGCTTTGAGCAATTCCAAAAAGACCGGAGGCGCACAGGTTATAATCTTAATTCCATATTGATCTCATGGGCGGCTTTCGGGCCGCCCTTTTTTCAAATCTTTATGAAATCTTCAAAAGTCCAATTTATGATAACTGCATAAGAAACCGACTGCCAGACGACGACAAAAGAAAAAGCTATCGCGCAACATCCCTCGCGGATCATAGGCTCTTTTCATTTGCTGAAAAAAGCAGCCTTGCGGCTACTTTTCGGGTGCGGTATCAATTAAGGCTTTAACAGTTGCCTTGACGACCTCCAATGACCGATCATCGCAAGCTGAAAGCATACGGAGGAGATTTTCTACCTCGGAATCTTTGGACGGCTTCTCAGGGTAGAAAATCGAATCCGATGATATGTTCAATGTACGGATCAGCTTATAGAGGACTTTATAGCTGGGTTTTTTGCCCTCGTTCTCGATCCGATATAAGTATCGCTCCGTAATGCCTTTTCTGCTAACGCTTCAATGGTAATATCGGCCTTTTCACGGGCGGTTTTAATGACCACGCTGAGCGTGTCAGGTTGATTCTGCACTTTCAGTTCACCTCCATCTATAGGATTTAGACCATGTTTATAATGGCATGGTAATTCAATTATAAGTGGTCTGACAGTGCAGAAAAAAGTGAACTATGGCGAACCCCGCCAAATAAAAAAACGAGGAGTTGTAAAGAAGATTATTAGAAAGAAAAGTTACTCCATATTTTAAAAATTAGCTTGAAAATCATTTTAATTGACCTTATGATTAGGTCATCAAGCTTGATATTATAAATATTTGGAGGTCATAACTTGATTATTGAAGAATTTAGAAACATCAAAATTGCGTATCTTCGCAGAACCGGAGCATATGGTTTAGAAAATCAAAAGCTGATGGTTAACTTTAAGCGATACTTAAAAGAAAATCAACTATTTAACAATACAACCGTCATTTTAGGAATCCCTTTAGATAATCCGGCAAACACCCCTTCTGAAAAACTAAGGTATGATGTTGGCATTGTTATTCAGGGAAGTGAAGTTCATTCTCTCGATACTCGTAAACTTGATAACGGCAAATATGCTATATTTGAAATTCCACACACAGAGCAAGATGTAATTTCGTTTTGGAATAATCTTCCTAACCTTACTGCTGGACTGACTGTGGATGAAACAAAGCCTGTTATAGAACGATATTCTGCCATGAAAATTGCTTCTCATTTATGCGAATTTTGTATTCCCTTAAAAAGTCTGTAAGATAGATGATTAGATACGGCAATAAAACAAATCGGAAGTTGTTTTGTGCGTCTTAGGCTTATAAGACGTACTTGGCAATTTTGAAGTTATATAGGGAGGGATAATATGCTTGATACGATACCTAATGAAGAAGAAATGATAGCTTTAGTTGGGAAATTTCTATATGATGTATGGAATAAGTTATGTGCTTTAATTGATGAAAAATATGATATGGATTGTTTGTGGAATAAAGGCGGTAAAGCATGGAAATATGAATATAAATATCGTCGGGGTGGTAAAACGTTGTGTGCATTATATGCAAGAGAAAACTGTGTGGGGTTTATGATTATCTTAGGGAAAGACGAACGGCTAAAATTTGAAACAGATAGAGAAAATTATTCAAAAGAAGTCCAAGAAATATATGATGAAGCTCAAACTTACCATGATGGGAAATGGATAATGTTTGAGCCAGTGGATACTTCTATGTTTAATGATTTCATTAGACTGTTGAGAATAAAAAGAAAGCCAAATCGCAAATAACAATTCCTGTTTGCCGAGAAAATAGTAAAACCAGTCGGTCAAGGGGCGGTAGCAAAATGAAAAGTTTTCATAAATAAAGAAGAGAGAGAAAAGAAATGAGAAACATTTTTTTGAGCTCCAGTGGCTTAAATGATAAGACCGCGAAATTATTTTGGAAGTGTATCGATAAAGAACCCAAAAACACAAAAGTGATTTTTGTACCATCTGCCGCAGTGGAAAATGATGGTGCAAGAGAAGGAATTATTATATGCATGGAACGACTTATAAGCATGGGAATTCCCCTCAATAATATCCTTCTGTATGATTTGGCGCTTCTGCTCTCTGTCGGATATGAAAGGACATATTCAAGCTATGTCAACAACATACCCGCACAGATTCGTTTGATGAGCGCCGAGGAACTTGTTCAGTATGATATCATTGTTTTTTGTGGAGGAAATGCCGCAGCACTTTTGCAAGAAATAAATAGAACCGGGTTTTCGGAGCCGCTTAAGCAGGCGGTAGAGTGTGGCTTGGTATATCTCGGAATCAGCGCGGGCAGCATGGTCGCTGCTGGAAATTTTGCTGATGGACTAGGGTATTTAACAAATTTGTTGATTCCACACGCTGAAAAGGGAAATTCTTGTGGAGAAGTGCCTAAGAATGGGGTGATTGAATTGGCCGATGGTCAAGTTGTATTCATTCACGGAGAACATCAAGAAATTGTTTACTAGATTCCAGCTTTTGGAGGTCTATGAAAGCTGGAACAGATTTTGTAACGGCAAAGCTGGTATACAGTGATTTACATCAAATTCAAGAACAGATGAGAAATCGCCCCAATAATGGTCTTATAGATTTTGAACTGCAGCAAAAATGAACGAAAAAAATATTAAGCGAAACCCTCTTATTAATGAAGTAGAAACTGATGTTGCTGGTAAATCCATTAGCTCAGGAAACATAAAGCGGTTTGCAATGAAGCTTTTGGAGGAATGGGAGGCGGGAAAGACCTAACTGATGAAGAAATTCGGAAGGGCGCCGTGCATTCTCCTGATATGAGAGTCCATTCGCCAGATAAAAGAAAGACAGCAGTCATATTTACTGATATGATAAGAAAAAAGGAAGGAGATATTTCAAAATGATGAATTTCAGATTGGCGGAGCTTAGAAAAAGGCATAATCTCACGCAGCAGGAACTGGGAGATATTCTCTGTGTTTCTTATCAGACGATTAGTAAATGGGAAAATGGTGTTGCCTATCCGGATATTTCCATGCTGCCGCAAATCAGCGGCTATTTTGGAGTTTCAGTAGATGTACTTCTGGGGTTAGAGCCTTTGGATGAATCTTACGCTCCATCAAATTCAGGAAAAGTGGAATACTGGGAAAAACGGGTTGAGTATCTGAAGAGAACACGTAAAACCATGTGGAACGAGGATTATGTCCGCTTTTTGGTACGAGATGTCTGGAAAATCGACAGGCCTGTTACAGTGCTGGACTGTGGGTGCGGCTTTGGTTCGCTTGGTATGCTGCTCATGCCCGTGCTTCCCTTTGGAAGTAAGTACGTCGGTGTTGATTTTTCTCCGACTATGATTAAGGCAGCGGATGCGTGCTTTCAGGAACTGGGCATAGAAGCGCAGTTTATTATTTCTGATATAATGGAATATCAGCCGAAGCGGCAGTATGATATGGTAATCAGTCAGGCTGTATTAAGGCATGTGGATAACGGAGAGGTGTTTTTGCGCAGGATGGTTTCGTTCGTGAAGAAGGAAGGATTATTTGTCAGTATAGAATGCAACCGGGAGTTTGAGGCGGACGGCTTGTATATCCAGGGAATGGAGTATGATAAGCTGTGTCAGCATGACGGGCTGGAGAAAATGTGGAAGACAGAATTGAAACAGCAAAACAGGGATTATTCTATTGCCATGAAAATACCTCATTATTTGAAGGCTGCCGGGCTAAAGGATATCTCCTGCAGAATGAATGACAAAGTGACGGTTCTGACTTCGAACCAGCGGGATCATGATGAGATCTTAGACAGCATTATAAAGGCAGATCACTGGAATGATGAGAAAACGGACATAGAAATAGAGAAAGATATTGCATATTTTATGAATCATGGAATGAGTAGAAAGGATGCGGAGGATTATTGCAGGCAGCAAAATGGGATTGTCAGGTTTCTGAAGCAGAATGCAGGAAAAGTAGCGCTGACGAAAATGACGGGATTGATGATATCCTATGGCTGGAAGAGGTAAATTTTTCTGTTTTGTCCAGCTAAAGAATCTGTTTAGATATGTTTGGGGGCATTTTATGAGAGATGGCGAAAACAAGAAGCAAAAATGGACTGAAAAAGAAGTATCATTTATTGCTATTTTCGTAGATTGGTGCACTACAGTCCGCACAGGCCATCGCGTAGCGACTTGGTTCAATCGGTATTTGTAAAGGGGGCTTATAATATGAACATAGGATTTTGGTTATGTGGCATATTGGTTATTCCCTTTGGGATTATAGGAATTCTATTTGCGATACTTAAAGAAAAAGCGGCTAAATTTGTTTCAGGATTCAATTCTTTATCTAAAGAGGAACAAGCGCTATATGATAAAGCTTATATTTCTCGCGATATTAGAAACCAAAGTTTTACTTGGTCTGTCATAATGATGATTGGAGCAATGTTATCTTATTTTGTAACACCATATATGGCTATTCCTGCCTTTATTATTTGGCTGTTTTTATTTTTTAAGGACGTTCACTTAGATAATCATAAAGCGTTTGAAAAATATTTGCTAAAATAAATTCCAATTTCCAACGAACTTGGTAACTCGGAATTTGATGGGGAAAGTTTTTATGAGTGATGGAATAAAAATCAGAGAAGAACGGATAACCGCAGAGGAATATATCAATTTCTTAAAACGGACAGATCTGGGTTCGCAATATCCGAAGGAACGATTTGAGGAAAGAATATATAAACTTGTGAACAACGTTACGATAAGTCTTACTGCAAGAAATGAGAATGGCTTGATTGTTGGCGTTTTATTTGGGTTGACAGATTATGTATATTGGCTCTATGTAACAGATTTGGGAGTTGATAGAGATTACGAGAGGTTAGGGATTGGAAAGCAGCTTATGAAAATGGCTCATGAAATTGTGGGTGGTGAAAAGGATATTGCAGTGTATTTGATTGCAAATGAAAATGCCGTTCCATTTTATGAGAAACTTGGTATGAAAAAAGCAAATGATGTAATGCAATATAACCATATTGAATGGACTGAATTTACGGTATAGTAGAAAAATACAATTTGAATTTTTGTGAAGAATGGAGAAAATCAAATGGAGCAAATATGGAAAGAAATGTTTCTAGCAGCAAGAACCGTACAGAACGGGAGACAAATATCTGATTATGTAGAAGCAGGAGGAGTTGCTGCCGCAATACTATCATCATCAGGGAAAATATACACTGGTGTCTGTGTGGATACCTGTTCCACATTGGGAATTTGTGCTGAAAGAAATGCGATTTTTAATATGATAACAAATGGAGAACAGGAAATAAAAAAGGTGCTTGCCATTATGCCAAGGAAAATCTGGCGCTCCATGTGGCGCTTGTCGGGAATTGATGGTTCAGCTCATGCCCAACAATTATCAAGAAATTGAAATTCTGATGGATTTTGAAACAGAAGAAATCATTACTCTTGGTGAACTTACTCCCAAGTGGTGGATATAAACAAATTCCAGTTTGCTTAGTTGGAGAATCAAGATTTATAACAGGAGGAAAAGGTTACTGTGAAAAAATACCAATGTCCATGTTGTGAATGTTATACCTATAATGTCCCTGCGAATGAGGACTGTGGGTATATTTGTCCTGTTTGTTTTTGGGAAAATGATCCTTTTGTTGCTACCGATAGTGAACCAAGCGACTCCAATCACGGAATGACATTGAAAGAGGCAAAAAATAATTATTTGAAATTTGGTGCTTGTGAAAAAGCAATGCTATGTCATGTTCGCGCACCAAAAGATAATGAAAAAGGGTAAAGGAGAAAAAGGTAGTGCTCCTGAAGGTTTAGGTGATTTATGGAATATCATGATGAAAAAATAATAATAAATGGATTACTGTTGATGCTTCCATTCCTGCTAATCAGATTTGGGTTACTGTCTGCTTTAAACAAAGCTGCAGTTAAACGTGCCGCTTTGTTTTCACCTATGTATGGAAATGAGATGATAGCATATTGGATTTATCAGATTTCCAATATTGCAATATTTGTGTATTTATGCTTTCTGAAAGTTACCATAGATACATCCTGGTTGTTTTATACAGGTGCAGGAATTTATTTGACAGGGTTGTTGCTGTGTGCGGTTTCTATTAAGGATTTTGCCATGCCCGCAAATAAAGAAATGAATGATAATGGAATTTATCGTTTTTCACGAAATCCAATGTATGTAGCTTATTTCCTGATTTTTACAGGAACTGCTTTGCTGACAAAATCTTGGATACTATTTGGAATTGTAGTCATTTTTCAGATTTCTGCACATTGGGTTATTATTGCTGAAGAAAGATGGTGCATGGAACAGTTCGGAGAAGCCTATCGGCAATATATGAAAAAAGTCAGGCGGTATATTTAGCGTAAATCATAGGAGGAAACGGTTATTTAAGGCAGCATCTATGGAAGGTGCTGTTTTTTTGCATAGAAAGTGCCAGCCCGCAGATACTAATAGAAAAAAATTGAGGTGAAAATATGGCAGTTGCGCATAAAGGCAGCATATCAATGGGACTGGTTCTGATTCCAATTGGAATGTATAAAACCTCTCAGGACAATGACATCCATTTCAATCAACTTGATAAAGAAAGTAAGGCCAGGATTAAATATAAGAAATACTGCTCCCATTGCGGAAAGGAAGTAACCAGTGCTGATATCATAAAGGGATACGAATATGAAAAAGATAAGTATGTGGTGATGACGGACGAGGAACTGGAAAAGATTAAGACAAAGAAAGATAAGACCATTCATATTATTCAGTTTGCAAAGATGACGGAGGTCAATATGATCTACTATGAGAGGGATTACTATGCAGTTCCGGATGCTGGAGCAGAAAAAGCCTATGAGCTTCTCCGGCAGTCA
>OKWJ01002141.1_pt1 | contig 11099 bp, 8 predicted proteins | sample 1607121 | NCBI WGS metagenome assembly OKWJ01 (sample SAMN04414080, study PRJEB24778) | human gut metagenome | material: faecal | host: Homo sapiens | reverse complement strand
ATCTTTTATAGATAGTAAATATATTGTAAATATTATAAAAATAATAAAAGAAAAATTTAAATTAGACGAAAATGTAGAAATAACTTTAGAAGTAAATCCAGGTACAGTAAACAAAGAAAAGCTTGAAGATTATTTTAAAATAGGAATTAATAGATTAAGTATTGGTTTGCAATCTACAAATAATAATTTGCTTAAGGAAATAGGAAGAATTCATACATATGAAGAATTTTTAAATACATATTCCTTAGCAAGAAAAGTAGGTTTTAATAATATAAATGCAGATTTAATAATAGGTTTGCCAAAACAGACTATAGCAGATGTAGAAAACTCAGTAAATGAACTAGTAAATTTAAAATTAGAGCATATTTCTGTATATTCATTAATTCTAGAAGAAGGAACTATGCTAGAAGAATTGGTGAGAAGCGGCAAACTAAAACTTCCAGAAGATAAAGAAGAAAGAAAAAAACAAATAGATTATTCTGTAAAACAAAAAGTAATAACACAAGAAGAAGCAGATAAATTGTATTAAGTCTAGAAATTAATAAAATATTCATTGACTATAAATTTATAAAATTATATAATCAATATGGTAAGAAAAATCTTACCATATTTTGCTATTTAATGATACACAACAAAATATAAAAAAGGGGAAATACATATGTTAAAATTAGAAAATGTATCAAAAATTTATTACACAAATGGAATTGTAGCAACAGGAATATCAAAAGTAAATTTAGAATTAAACATAGGTGAATTTGTAGTAATAACAGGAGAATCTGGAAGTGGGAAAAGTACACTTTTAAATGTAATATCAGGAATTGACAGTTATGAAGAAGGAGAAATGTATATAAATGGCAAAGAAACAAGCCATTATACTGAAAAAGATTTTGAAGAATATAGAAAAAAATATATAGCAAATATTTTTCAAAGTTTCAATTTAATTAATAGTTATACAGTATACCAAAATGTAGAACTAGTATTACTGTTAAATGGATATAAAAGAAAACAGATAAAGAAAAAAGTACTTGATATAATTGATAAAGTAGGACTCACAAAATTTAAAAATACAAAAGTATCAAAACTATCAGGAGGGCAAAAACAAAGAGTAGCAATAGCAAGAGCAATTGTAAAAGATACACCAATAATTGTTGCAGATGAGCCAACTGGTAATTTAGATACAAAGTCAGCATATGAAATTATAGAATTATTAAAAAATGTAGCAAAAGACAAATTAGTAGTTATTGTAACACATAATATAGAACAAGTTGAAAAATATGCAACAAGAATAATAAAAATGCATGATGGAAGAATGATACAAAACACTGAAATAAAAAATATAAATGAAGATTCAAAAATAACACAAGCAAGTGGGAAAAATATAACAATTCCAAATCAATATAGATTAGGAATTAGAAATACATTTAATATATTCTCAAAATTTATATTATTATTTATAGTATTTACATTTATGAGTGTTGCATTTTTAGCTGAATATTCAGCATTTAAATTAGTAGAACATTCAACAGAAGAAAGTAGTGGATATAGTGCAAATTTAAGAGATATTTCAAAAGAAAGAATATTAATAAATAAACAAAATAGAGAACCATTTACAGAAGATGATTATAGTAAAATAAAACAATTATCAAATATAGACTATATAGTAGAAGATGATATTTCATTAGATACAGAATTTATATTAAGAAATGATACGCTAAATACTTATGGATATATAAAAGATATAAATAATTTCAAAGGAAATCTAGATATAGGAAGAATGCCAGAAAATGATGACGAAATTATCTTAAAAGCAAATAAAGATGACTATACTATAACACAAATGTTAGATGAAACATTAAATAGTGAATTTTCGTTACAAAAATCATATAGAGAAGGAGATACAATAAAAACAGTAAAAATAGTTGGAATTCAATATAATGAAAACAATACTATATATGATAGAACTTTTTATGTATCAAATGAAGTTAAAAAAATAGTAAGATCTTATGTGCATAATCAATATAGTGATATGAAAACATTATTAAATGATAAATATGTACAATATACTATTGAAACAAGCGAAAATGTTGAGCCAGGTACAGCAATTGTAAATGATGATTTAAAATATCAGTTTAAAAATAATAAAATAATAGATCGGTTATGACTATACTGTTTTCGATGTGGTGGCACCTACTTTGGCAGAAGAAATGCCGAAGGAAATAGAAGTAGCCAGTAGTGTCCTTTCGATGGGAAGTGCCAATATTTATTATGAAGATAATATTGATTTAACAATTACAAAAACATTTACAAAGTCAAATCTAAAGAAGTTAACAGGATATACAGATTATAGTTATTATCAAAATGCAATAATTATAAATCCTGATGATTACAACTCATTATATGATAAGCCATCATATCAATCAAGTGTATATGTAAAAGATGCAAGTATAATAGACCAAACAATGAGTGAATTGGAAAATTTGGGATTAAAACCTAAAAAGGCTACAGACTTTAAAGTGGAATATGAAAATGAAAGCCAGATTGTAAAAATATTTAAAGTAGTAGTAACAATATTTGTAATAATAGTGGTATTTTTCATATCATATTTGATAATAAGTATTATTCTAAAATCAAGAAATATATATTATACAACTTTAAGAATGTTAGGAGCAACATCTAAGAGTACAAGAAAAATATTAAATATTGAATTATTTATAAATTCAACATTATCATATTTAATGGTATTAACCTTTGGATATCTGGTAAAACAAGATATTATAAAAATCGAATTTATTGCAAATCTAATAAAATATATAACATTAAATGAATGTATTTTAATGTATTTAATTTTGTTTGTAGTAACACAATTAATAGCAAGAAAATTTGCAAAGAAAATATTTAAAAGTTCTGCAATGAACAGATATAATGAGGAGGTGTAATATTATGATAAAATTAGTAAAAGTAAATAAATATTTTAATAGAAGAAAAAGAAATCAAATGCATATCATAAATAATACATCTCTTGAATTAGGTGATAATGGATTAGTTGCAATTTTAGGGAGTTCAGGAAGTGGAAAAACCACATTATTAAATGCAATAGGTGGACTTGATAAAGTTAATAGTGGAAAAATATACATAAATGGTAAAAAAATAACACATAAAAGAGCTTATACAGTTGATAAAATAAGAAATCTAAATATGGGATATATATTTCAAGATTATAAATTGTTAGAAAATATGTCTGTATATGATAATGTTGCACTATCATTAAAAATGATGGGAATAAAAAATAAGAAAGAAATACAAAAAAGAGTAAATTATGTTCTTGAAGCAGTAAAAATGTACAGATATAGAAATAGACCTGCTAAAATGTTATCAGGTGGAGAAAAGCAAAGAGTTGCAATAGCAAGAGCACTTGTAAAAAATCCAAGTATAGTAATTGCAGATGAACCAACTGGTAACTTAGATAGTAAAAATTCTTTACAAGTAATGAATATAATAAAAGCAATTTCAAAAGAAAAATTAGTAATTCTTGTAACACATGAAGTAGATTTAGCTAATTTTTATGCTTCAAGAATTATAGAACTTCAAGATGGAAAAATTGTTAAAGATTATGAAAATGAGCCAAAAGAATCATTAGAATATAGATTAGATAACAAATTATATTTAAAAGATTTTGAAAATATTAATAATATCGATAAAGATGATATTAATGTAAATATATATTCTGATAACAAGCAAGATAAGATTAATATAAAATTAGCAATAAAAGATGGAAATATCTATATCCAATCAGAAAACAAGGTAGAAGTTGTTGATGAAAATTCATCAATAGAATTAGTAGATGATCATTACAAAAAGATTGATAAAAGCATTTATGATGAAGAAAAATATAATTTGGAAAATATATCTGATAAAAAATATAAAGCAAAATATAAATCAATTTATGGAATAGCGAAATCAATAATTACAGGTTTTAAAAGAATTTCAAATTATACTATACTAAAAAAATTATTATTATTAGGATTTTTTGCATCAAGTATGTTTGTTGTATATGCAATATGTAGTATATATGGTGCATTAGATGTAAGAGATATAGATTTTATGCAAATAGATAGAAATTATTTACAGGTTGAAAACACTACAATAAGTGTTGATGATTTTCTAAAATATGAGCAAGAGTCTGGAATTGATTACATATTGCCTGGAAGCGGAGGAGTTATATTTACATTAAATAATAAAGATTATTATCAGACAGCAACACGTCCTGCAATGGTTAATGGATATTTAGTAGGTATAGACACAATAACAGCAGATAATTTAATAAAAGGTAGAATGCCAGAAAATGAGTATGAAATTGTAGTAGATAAAAGAGTAGTACAATCTGTTACATCAGATATGGGAATGGCAGGAAGTTTAGGAATAAAAACAGATGAAGATTTGCTAGGAAGAAGTTTAACTATCAAAAACTTAAAAGACTTTAAAATAGTTGGAATTGCAGACACAGAAGCAGAGTCTATATTTGTTAATAAATCAATGTTTGTAAATATAATCGCAAATGCCACAGGGACAAATAATGTAAATGATTGGTTTACTAGTGTTTATAAAGAAGAAACAACAGATAGTGAAGTAATGGATTATAATTTGTTTTTAGATGATATTACATTAACAAAAGGAAGATTACCAGAAAATGATTATGAAGTTATAGTAAATCAAATTAATAAAGATACTATGAAATTAAATAAACCAATAAAAGCACAAGTAAATGGAGAAGAACTTGTAGTTGTTGGATATTATGATAGTCAAGCAGATTTACAGGCATATCTTGTAAATAATAATACAGTAAAATATAATGTAATTAATAAGCAAAATTCAATGACAATATATGCAAAAGATAAATCACAAGTTATGAATAAATTTAAAGATGAGTATAGATTGAATATTATTGATAGATATGAAAAAGATAGAAGTGATTATCTAGAATATAAAAAAGATTCAGTAAAAAGTGCAATAATACTTGCATCTATAATACTTGCAATATCACTAGTTGAAATATATTTGATGATGAGAGCATCATTCTTATCAAGAATAAAAGAAATTGGAGTATTTAGAGCAATTGGAGTAAAAAAATCAGATATATATAGAATGTTTTTAGGTGAAATTATTGCTATCACTGTATTTGGAAGTGTACCAGGAATTGCACTCATGACATATATATTGGCATCAATTACTAAAATTCAATCAGCCTCAAGATTGTTTATTGTTAATTTTCAAACAATAGGTTTAAGTGTTTTAATTATATTTGGAGTTAATATATTAGTTGGATTATTACCATTATTTAAAATTCTAAGAAAAAGGCCTGCTAGAATTTTAGCAAGACATGATGTGGAATAAATATAAGAATGGAGAGCAACCATAATTTAATGGTTGTTTTCTTTTTAATAAAAAATTAATAAAACAGATATTCCGAAATAGCTCAAAACATGGTATAATAATGAAGAAAAAGTTATAAAGGAGAAAATTTTATGTATAACATACTAGTAGTAGACGACGATAAAGAAATAGTAAAAGCAATAGAAATATATTTAGAAAAAGAAAATTATTTTATTTATAAAGCTTATGATGGAGAAGAAGCTTTAAAACAAATAAATGATAATGTAATTAATTTAATAATAATGGACATAATGATGCCAAAAAAAGATGGAATAGAAACACTAGAAGAGATAAGAAAAAACAAAGATATACCAGTAATATTATTATCAGCAAAATCAGAAGATATAGATAAAATAAATGGATTAAATATAGGGGCAGATGATTATATAACAAAACCATTTAATCCAGAAGAATTAATTGCAAGAGTAAATGCAATTATAAGAAGATGTTCAAAAAACAATGTTTTATCAGAAAAAGCAGGACTAATAAAAGCAGGAAATTTAACAATTGATGATGAATTAAAAAAAGTTGTTGTAGATGGTAAAGAAGTAAAACTTACACCAACAGAATATAATATTTTGAAATTTTTAACACAAAACAAAGGAAAGGTATATTCAATAGACGAAATATATACAAATATATGGGAAGAAGAAAGTTTTGCAGCAGAAAACATCATTGCAGTACACATTAGACATATAAGAGAAAAAATTGAAGTAAATCCAAAAGAGCCTAAATATTTAAAAGTAATATGGGGAGTTGGATATAAAGTAGAAAACCTTTAATAAGGAGAAAAAAATAAAATGAGAAACAGTAGAATACTAAAATTATTTAGTTATATAATGTTACCAATCTTTGTTGGAATATTAATAATATCAATATTTTATACTCAAGTAAAAGATGCCACATATTATGATGAAGAAAAATATTTTGAATCAGAATCATTTATGTCATTATATATGACAAGATTATCAGACATAGCACGAAAATTGATATATAAAAATCCAGAATATAAAAATATTGAAGATGGAGATTCATATATTTTTTATTCAGCAAATGGTGAATTTAGTTATGATGCACCAAGAATGTATTTTTTGATAATATATAATAATAAAGCACTTACTAATGTTGAATTAACATCTGATGTAAGTACAATAGAATCAATAAAAAATTATATAGCAAATGTAGATGGTAATAAAATTTTTAATATAGTAAATGGAAAAGTAGAAACAAATTCAGCAATATTAAGGAAAAGAGCAAAACAATATCAAGAATCATTTACATATAAATATTTTACAAGAAATAATGTAGAAGTTGGACCAACAGATGAACTTTTTCAACTTGAAACTGGATCTGAAGATGGTGTTATTGTAGGAAAATCAACTACTAGTGATTTAGAATATATAACAGCACATATAGAAGATTTTCAAATTTATACATCATACACTCCAAAATTTGCAGAGAATTCTAATCAAGCATTGTCAAATGAATTTATTGAGATTTTAAAACCATATCAAACAGTTATTTATGTATTAGTTCCAATATCAACAATGATGACAATTTTAATTTTATTATATTTAAGTATATCAATAGGGCATAAAAATGGTGTAGAAGGTATTTCGACAACAGATTTTGATAAAATACCATTAGAAATTATATTAGGAATAGGTGTGGCAATTTTTGCAATAATAATGCTTATGACTTTTGGTGTGACAACTCCTTCTGATATATCTTTAGAAGTTTCTTTAATAGTAACAGCATATTTTTCAATATATATTGTAATTGCAATAATATTTGATACATTTGTAAGAAGATTAAAAGCAAAAACATTTTGGAAAAGTACAATAATAGGAAAAATATTTAAACAGTTAGGAAAAATATTTTCAAAATTAGAAAAGTTTTTTAAAGAACTTAAAGGAACATCTAAATTTCTTGATAAGACAACTAAGAAATTTATATTAGATTGTGTAATAGCTATTGTTTTTGTAATTATAATTTTACTAATATTCCACGAAGATTTAGTTTTTACAGCTGTATTGGAAACAGTAATAGTAGTAATATTTATCTTTAGATTATTAAAAGCAATTGCAGATTATGATAAGATAGAAGAAAAATTAAAAGAAATGTATGAAGGAAATAATAATGATACATTAGAAAGAAAAGAATTTTTACCAGAATTTTACCAATCAGTTGATTATATAAATGATATATCAAATGGATTTGAGAGAGCAATACAAGATAGAATAAAAAGTGAGAGGCTAAAAACAGAATTAATAACAAATGTATCACATGATATAAAAACACCATTAACATCAATAATTAATTATGTTGATTTATTAAAAAAGGAAGATATAAGAAACGAAAAAGCTAATGAATATATAGAAATATTAGATTCAAAATCACAAAGATTAAAAAAATTAATTGAAGATTTAGTTGAAGCTTCAAAAGTTTCTACAGGAAATGTAAAACTACAAATAGAGAAGATTAATATTGTAGAATTATTAAATCAAGCAATTGGTGAATTTGAAGATAAGTTTGAGGCGAAAAAATTAGAAATATTATTAGAAGCAAAAGAAAGTGAAATATATATATTAGCAGATAGTAGATATATGTATAGAATTGTAGAAAATTTATTTAGTAATATTTCAAAATATGCTTTAGAAAATTCAAGAGTATATATTGATATAATAAAAAAATCAAATGAAGTATATATAGAAATGAAAAATATATCAAAAGAAAAACTTAATATATCTGCAGAAGAATTAATGCAAAGATTTGTTAGAGGTGATAAATCAAGAACAACTGAGGGAAGTGGACTTGGGATATCAATAGCACAGAATTTAACAGAGATTCAAAAAGGCGTATTTAATTTGAAATTAGATGGTGATTTATTTAGAGTTGAATTAATTTTTAATATTTTGTAAATGATGTATTGACAATTATAGTCTATTCTGTTACAATTAAAAAGATGTAATAAAAAGTAACAAGATAAATAGTATTATAAGAGGTGAATAAACAAATGAAAAGCAATAAGATATATATTATACAGATGCACACACATACAATGCCATCAAGACTTATAAAACTTTTTACACATTATAAATATAGTCATATAGCAATATCATTAACTCCAGAATGTGATAAAATATATAGCTTTGGTAGAAAAGAATTAAATTCAATAATAAACAGTGGATTTGTTATTGAAAATAGAGATAGTGATTTTTTTAATAAATTTAATGAAACAACTTGTAGAATATTTGAAATAGAAGTTACAAAAAAACAATATAGAAATTTGAAAAAAATAATTAAGTATATGAAAATTCATTCTGATTTATATAAATATGATTTTATTGGTATTGTATTAAGATTTTTTAGAATCCCAGTTCGTTTCAAAAATAGATATGTTTGTAGTTTCTTTGTGGCAGATGTATTAGAAAAGGCACATATTTGTAAATTTAATAAAAAAAGCAGATTTGTAGAACCTAAAGATTTTGAAAAGATAGATGGTGTAAAACAAGTTTATGAGGGTAAATATTTGTTGATGAATGAAAATACATAGTTTTAAGAAGCAGTATTAAATACCGCTTCTTTTTACTTATAAAATAATAGGCTGAATTTGTTCATTGTCTAAAGCATATTCAATAGTTTTTGATAAATAAGTTGGATCAAAAACAAGAGAACGAGGTTTTGTAATAGGATTATCCTGCCTAAATGGAACAAAATAGAAATGTTTCCTATTTAATAATTTACCAATATTTTCACCAGCACCAGAAAGTCCATTATTAGTAGAAATTCCTATAACAACTGGTCTTTCGCGTCTTAAGTGAGATTTAACGGCCATCGTTGCAGTACCATCAATTATATCATTTGCAAGTTTTGCCATTGTATTTCCACTTGCAGGTGCAACAACTAAAATATCAAGCATATCTTTTGGACCTAATGGTTCTACATCTTGAATTGTATGTAGAATTTTTTCATTTGTAATATCTTCTATTTCATTTATAAAATCAATAGCATTTCCGAATTTTGTATCCATTGTATAACTATGTTCTGACATAATTGGAATTACTTTTGCTTTCGCTTTTACAATTTTCTTTAATTCTTCAATGGTTTTTCTAAATGTACAGAATGAGCCTGTGAATACGAAGCCGATTCTTTTTCCTTCTAATTGCACAATAAAAATCCTCCTTTCATATTATTTATATATAATATGAATAGAAGGAATATTTTGTCGAATATATGATCTATTTTTCTTTACTATATTTAAATATACATTTTTTCTTTATAAATTCAGAAAAATCTTTAGGTGTTCCTATTTTAAAACCAGATTTGCTTACAAGAAAAGCGGTATCTTCATCAAGATATAAGTAAAAATAATCTTTTGTTTCAAATACCTTATGCGACCTTAGCTATCTTGTCTATCTATAGATTATGGAAAATAATGCCTGTTTTGTCTATTTCAAAATAAAATTTATAAAAATTAAATGTAAAATATGAAGATTTATTTTCATATTTTGTTTTTGTTTGAACATACTTTTTTGCAGGTATGTAAATTCTTATAAAAACATAAAGAACAATCATAGCTATAAAAAGTAAAGTAAGTAAAAATGTTTTTTGAGATATGCTGTATATAATACAATATATCATAAGAATAAGCATAATTATTGTTGAAAAATTATAAGAGAAATTAAACTTGGTGCCATGAAAATTAACAAATTGTTGGTAACTTTTTTCAGTATATTTTGTAGTATTTTTAAATAATGGATTCATATTAATAATTCCTTTCAAATATTATTGGTTTAATGGGTTTCTTTCAATTGCATCTCTAACTTGTTCATTACTTACGTGTGTGTAAATTTCAGTAGTTGCGATGCTCTCATGTCCAAGCAATTCTTGTAAAGCTCTAATATCAACATTACCATATTGATACATTAGAGTTGCTGCAGTATGTCTTAATTTGTGAACAGATAATTTTTTTGTATCTAATCCAGCCGCTTCTAATTCTTTTGTAATAATTAATTGAACAGTTCTATTACTTATACGCTTTTTTTGTTCACTAAGGAATAGTGCTTTATCTGAATTTTTGGAATCACGTTTTATAAGAGATGGAGCAGGTCTTGAAGCTAAATAGTCATTAATTGCATTAATACAAGATTTATTTAAGTAAATTACACGTTCTTTATTTCCTTTACCTATAACAGTCATTTTATTTTCATCAAAATCAATATCACGAATATTAATTCCGACTAATTCTGATAATCTCATTCCACAGTTTAGGAAAAGTGTAGTGATCGCAAAATCTCTTTTATAATTACGATTGTCTGTGCTATCAGCAACTTTTAATAGCTTTTGGCTTTGCTCTAATGAAAGATATTTTGGCATTCTTTTTTCAAGTTTGGGTGTTTCAAGATTTTGAGCAGGGTTAACATCTAATAATTTTTCTTTAACTGTAGCATATTTAAAAAATATTCTTAAAGTTGATATTTTTCTAGCTCTTGTTCTTGCTTTAGCTCTATTATCAATTGCTAAATGTGAAATATATGAATGTATATCTTCAAGGGTTATTTTTCTTAAGTCATCTTTTGTAAATTTTGTTATATCAATTTTTTCTGGATCTTCTTCATTTGTCATATTAAAACGAATCATAATGAATCTAAAAAAATTAGTTAAAT
>OKWJ01002139.1_pt1 | contig 11106 bp, 8 predicted proteins | sample 1607121 | NCBI WGS metagenome assembly OKWJ01 (sample SAMN04414080, study PRJEB24778) | human gut metagenome | material: faecal | host: Homo sapiens | reverse complement strand
GGAAAAACAAGAAGTAAATGAAAAAGCACATAAACATTATGAAAATATAAAAAGTAATATAAGATATTTAAATGAAAATGGTATAAAAACTGTTGATTATATAGAAAATCAAATAATAAGAAGTAAATATATAGAACAGAAAAATTTATTAAATAATAGATTAACAGAGCTACTTGAAGAACAGAGAAATGATGAATTTTATGAAATATTAGATAAATTTATAGAAAAAATTAGTATTGATATATATCATGAAGAAAATTATGAAAAAACAGCATTTGGAAAATATAATCTAGAAATACAAGATAAAACTATAATAAATGATTTGCATTTTACTCCTAAAGGATTATGGGATATGACATTTAAAAATTGTTTTTATATAGATAATGATTTCTATTTCTTTGATCAAGAATGGGACGAGCCTAATTTACCAGTTGAATACATTTTATATAGATCTATTTTATATACAATATCATTAAGAAGATTTATAAAAATTGAAGATTTATTAGAAAAATACAATTTAACAAAATATTTAGAACTATTTAAAAAACTAGATGATAAAATGCAAGAAATGGTAAGAGATGATGAAACATGGAAATCATATAAGCAAAATAATATTATAGATATAGATGCGACAAAACAAGAATTAATAAATCAAAATATAAGAAATAAGGCACAAGAACAAGAAATAGAAAACTTGAATATTAGAAGTAATGCACAAAAAGCAGAAACTGATAATTTAAAAGAACAAATTTTTAATTTAACAGAAGAAAATAAAAGATTAAGAGAGCAATATGTAAAAATACCAAAATGGAGGTTTTTATGGAGAAAAAAATAGATATTTATAAACATCAAAAGAAAAAATTAAAAATAGAAAATCCAAAAAAAGTAAGTGTAATAATTCCAAATTATAATTACGAAAAATATATAATAGAGAGAATAGACTCTGTATTAATGCAAACATATCCAATATATGAAATTGTTATATTAGATGATTGTTCACCAGACAATAGTGTTAAAGTAATAAATAAAAAAATAGATGAGATAAAAAAAGAACATCCAGAAATAAAAGTTCAATTTATCATTAATGAAAAAAATAGTGGTGGTTGTGTATTTAAACAATGGAAAAAGGGATTTAATGCTTCGACAGGAGATTATATATGGATTGCAGAAGCAGATGATTCTGCTGAAAATGATTTTGTTGAAAATTTAATAAAACCATTTGATGATCCAGAAGTTGTATTATCATATTGTGAATCTGCTAGAATTGATGGAGAAAATAATTTAATAAGAGAAAAATCAGATGATTTATATGATATGTGCAGAACAGGAGAATGGAATAAATCATATATATGGCCAGGAGAAAAAGAAATAAAAGAACATTTAAGTGTAACAAACACAATATTAAATGTTTCTAGTGTAATGTGGAAAAAACAAGATTACACAGAAATTTTAGAAAAAGCAGGAGAATTTAAGGTTGCAGGAGACTGGTATATTTATTTTAATATATTAAAAAATGGAAAGATTAGTTGGTGTAATAAGCCACTTAACTATTATAGAAAACATGGTTCATCAGTATGTACAGATGTAAAAGCAGAAATCGAATTTAATGAGATTTGTAGAATTCAAGACGAGATATCTAAAACATATGAATTAACAAAAGAAATCAAAGACAAACAAGAATTAAGAAGAAGTTTTATGTATCCATTATTACCAAAAAAAGATAATGGAAAAAAGAAAATTGCATGGGTAATACCACATCCTGGAAAAGGATCTGGTGGGCATAGAACAATAATTCAAAATGTAAATGCTTTAATAAGAGCAGGATATGATTGTGATTTATATTTTGAAGAAGATGGTGTTTCAACATCTGAAATAGTAAGACAAAAAATAAATGATTGGTATGAAAAATGTGATGCAGGAGTATATGTTGGATTTGATTTAAAACAAGAATATGATTTGATGTTTGCAACAGGTTGGCAAACAGTAGAATTTGTAAGAAAACTACCAGCAAAGAAAAAAGCATATTTTATACAAGATTTTGAACCATGGTTCTTCCCAATGGGAGATCAATATTTAATTACAGAAAATTCATATAGATATGGATTTTTACCAGTAACAATAGGAAAATGGTTAGCGCATAAAATGCAGGCAGAATTTAATACGCCAGCAGAATATTTTAGTTTTGGTGCAGATTTAAATGTATATAAACCATTACCAAAAGTAAAAAAGGAAAATGCAATATGTTTTGTATATCAACCAGAAAAGCCAAGAAGATGTGATTATATAGGATTAAAAGCTTTAAAAATATTAAAAGCAATGAAACCAGATGTACAAATATATTTATATGGTTCAAGTATGCCAGCAACATTTGAATTTGAATGTAAAAACTTAAATATAATACCAATAAAAGAATGTAATGAATTATATAATAAATGTAAAGTTGGAATATGTATGAGTGCATCAAATCCATCAAGAATACCATTTGAAATGATGTCAGCAGGTTTACCAGTAGTAGAATTATATAAAGAAAATAACATATATGACTTGCCAGATGAAGGAGTATTGCTTGCACAACCAATACCAGAGGCTATTGCTAGTGCTATTGCATATATATTAGATAATCCACAAGTGGCTGAGAAGATGTCAAAATTTGGTGTACAATATATGAAAAATTATCCACTTGAAAAAGGATTTGAAGAATATTTAAAAGCAGTAAAAGACATGTTAGAAACAGATTATAAAGATATACCAGAGATAAAACCACTTTATAAAAAATCAGCTTTTTTAGCTACAGAAGAAGCAATGAAATGCTCAGAAGAGTTACAAAAAGCACAACCAATATATGTAGACAATCATGGAAAAACATATAGATTTTTAAGAAGATGTAAAAGAGTGTTGAAAAATATTTTAATAAAAATGGGGATAAAAAAACAATAAAGAAAGAGGATTGTGAATGAAATCTCTAATAAGGAAAGTAAAAAAAGTTTTAAATGCAATTAATTTACAAAATATGAAATCAGTTCTTAGATATATAAAGAATAATGGTTTTAAAGGTTTAGGAACAACAATAATTAACAAAATAAGATTTGGAAAGGTAGTGTTAGACGAATATGCAACATGGATTGCTAATAATGAGCCTAATACTTCTGAACTTGAAAATGAAAAAAAGTACGAATCTTGTCAAAATTTGAAATTTGATATAATATGCCCAAATGATGAGAAACTAATAAAAAGTATAGAAAATCAAACATATAAAAAATATAATGTTTATAAATTTGAGAAAGAAAGAATATTAAACTCAAAAAGTGATTATTTAATCTTTTTAGGTAATAATATAGAACTTGCCCAATTTGCATTATATGAAATAGTAAAATCAATAGAATATAGAGATAGTATATTAATTTATTCTGATAATGACAAATTAATAGATGAAAAAAGAACTGAACCACACTTTAAACCAGGATTTGCAAGAGATACAATTTTATCTCAAAATTATATTGGACAATTTATTGCAGTAAAAACAGATTTTATAAAAATACATCAAGATATTTTAAATAATTTAAATAAGAATATAATTTATGACATAATATTACAAATTAGTGAAAAAACAAGAAAAATTGAACACATTCAAAAAATACTATATCATGAAACAATTGAAAACAGAAAAATAGATGTTGAAGATGAAAAACAAATAATAGCAAAACATTTAAAAAGAATGAACTTAGAATATGATAATATAAAAGATGGAAGATTTGAAGGACAATATAAAATTAATTATAAAATAAAAGGAAATCCATTAGTATCACTAGTTGTACCAAATATGGATCATATACAAGATTTAAGTAAATTGCTAAAATCTTTAGAAAAATCAACATATTCAAATTATGAAGTTATAATAGTAGAAAATAATAGCAAAAATAAAGAAACATTTGAATATTATGAAAAGATTTCAAAACAAGATAATAGAATAAAGGTCTGCAAATTTGATATAAATTACTTTAACTATTCTGCAATTGTAAATTATGGTGTTGAATGTTCAAATGGTGAATACATAGTAATGTTAAATAATGATATAGAATTTATAACAGAAGACTGGATAGAACAATTACTTATGTATGCACAAAGACCAGATGTAGGAATATGTGGGGCAAAATTATATTTCCCTGATAGAAGTATTCAACATGCAGGAGTTACATTAGGAACTAGAGGTCTTGCAGGACATCGATGTAGAGAAGTACAAGAAAAAGACTTCAAAAAAGATGATTATATAAATATAGTTCAAGATTTAAGTGCAGTTACAGCAGCATGTTTTATGGTAAGAAAACAATTATATATAGATATGTTAGGGTTTGATGAAAAATTAGCAGTAGCATTTAATGATGTCGATTTTTGCATGAAAATAAGAACTGCAAAATATCTAATTGTATACAACCCATTTGTTGAAGCATATCATTATGAATCAAAATCAAGAGGAGAAGACACAGAAAATACAGAAAAACAAAAAAGATTTGCCAAAGAATATGAGCTTTTTGTAAAAAGATGGTCTAAAGTAATTGCAAAAGGAGATCCTTATTATAATAAAAATTATAGATTAGATACAGATTTGCCAAAGATAAATTATAATAAAATAAATTAAGGAGAAGTTAATGGAAGAATGCAAAAGTATTATTGTAAAATCAAAGAAAAAAGATAAATTATATATGTTTTTTAAGATTTTATTAGCAACTATTTTTTCAATTACAATTTTTTTAGATAGTAAACTAGTATTTGTAAAAAATATAAGAGGATCAGCTAGTGAAATTTATTTTTCTAGTACAAGTATAAAAGATATTATAATTTTTATTATAACTTGGATATTAAGTTTTGGGGCATTATCAATTATAGATTTATTGATACCAAAAATAGAAAATAAAATTTGTTTAAATGATAAAGGAAAAGAAAAAAAGAAGAGAGTATTTTGGATTACATTTGGAATTTTGATACTGTTATGGATGCCATATATATTAACATATTTTCCAGGTGGAATATTTTCAGATACACAAGTAAGTATAAAACAATGTATACACATGTTACAATATGATAACAAAAATCCAATAGCATATACATTTTTAATAAAAATATGTTTAGCTATTGGAGATATATTTAATAGTTCACAGGTAGGAATTGATGTTTTTGGAATTTGCCAAATTACAATTATGGCTGGAATATTATCATATTTTATATATTGGTTATATAAAAAGAATTTTTCAAATACAGTTTTAGTTTTAATTACATTATTTTTTGGAATCTTCAAATTAATACCAATGTATGCACTTTCAATATGGAAAGATACACCATATTGTTTAGCACTATTTTTATATATGCTAAATATAGCAGAAATTGTATATCAAGATGGTAAAAATTTAAATAATGTAAAAGAGATGATTACTTATTCAGTGTTATTTATTGCAGTAGCCTTTTTAAGAAATAATGGATTATATGTTGCTATTGCAACAACAATATTAATTTTATTAGTATATAGAAAAAAGAAAATATGGAAATTTACAATATCATCAATAGCTACAATAATATTAGTACTTATAATTCAAGGAGCAATATTTACAAAATTGGGATTAACAGATACTCAAGACGGATGGAATGCTGTTATGGTAAATCAAATATTTTATGTAAAAGTAATGGATGGAAACATAACAGAAGTGCAAAATGAAGTTATAGAAAAAATGTGTGAACCTAATAAATTAAAAGAAACATATTCACCAACATTATTAGATGCAACAACAATAAATCCAGAATTTAATAATGGATATATAGTTCAAAATTTAGCTGAAGTAAAAAAAGTTTGGAAAGAACTATTTATTCAAAATCCTAAACTATATATACAAGCATTTTTATTAAACACAATTGGTTTTTGGGATGTTAATAAAGTATTACCAGATGCATATATGTCAGACTTTATGTGGGCCGGAACGGAAGACATAATAAATGTTCATCAAACAAATATAATAGAAGAAGTAACAGGAACATCTATAAAAGAAAAAATAAAAGTAAGAAAATTATATAGTTCAGCAATATTTTTATTTTTTATGTTAACATCAATGGTTTATTCAATAAAAAATAAACGATATAAAAATTTATTGATATATTTACCAGCATTATTTACATGGGGAACAATAATGTTAGCAACACCAATAGCATTTAGTATGAGATATGTATATATCTTAGTATTGATAGTGCCAATGGATTTTGTTATACCATTTTTATCAAAAAATAATAGTGAGGAAAAAATATGAAAGTTTTAATAATAATACCAGCATATAATGAAGCTGAAAACATAGAAAAGACAGTAAATGATGTTATTCAAAATACAGATTATGATTATGTAGTTGTAAATGATTGTTCAAAAGATAATACGAAAGAAGTTTGTGAAAAAAATAATTTTAATATGTTATCACTACCTATAAATTATGGATTAACTAGTGGAATACAAATTGGAATGAAATATGCTTATAAAAATAATTATGATATTGCAATACAATTTGATGGAGATGGACAACACCAAGCTAAATATTTAAAAAACTTAGTAAAAGAAATAGAAGATGGAAATGCAAATATAGTAATTGGTTCTAGATTTGTAACAGAGAAGAAACCATTTACAGCAAGAATGTTAGGAAGTAGAATAATAGCATTTTTTACTAAGATTACAACAGGAAAAACAATAAAAGATACAACATCTGGTATGAGAGCATATGATAGAAATGCAATAAAAGAATTTGTAACAAATACAAGTCTAACACCAGAGCCAGATACAATGGTATATATGTTAAAAAAAGGTTTAAAAATAAAAGAAGTACAAGTTGAAATGAAAGAAAGAGAATTTGGAAAAAGTTATTTGACTCCAATAAAATCTATGAAATACATGGTAAATATGATATTTTCAATTGTATTTATAAGAGCAATAACAAGAAAAAAGTAAGAGGTGAAAATTAATGTCAGTAACATTAAGAGTAATATTAATAATAAGTTCATTTATAGCATTTTATTTGTGCATAACAAAAATAAAAAAATCACAATTAAAAATAGAAAATTCAGTAACATGGATGTTGGGATGTATAATCTTAATATTAATGAGCATATTTCCAAATGTAGTTGTATGGATATCAGAAAAATTAGGCTTTGTAGCACCTGTAAATTTTATATTTTTAGTAATGATAGCATTTTTACTAATGCAAATATTTATAGATAATATTCATATAACATCATTAAATGAAAAAATAAAAGATTTAGACCATTATATTGCATTAAAAGAAAAAGAAGAGAAATATTCAAATAAATAATTACCAAATAAAGGAATGTAATAAAAAATGAGCAAAATAAAAGAATTATATCAAAAATATAAAGAAATAATAAATTACCTAATATTTGGGGTGTTAACAACAGTTGTATCATTAGTAACATATTATATATGTGTTTTCACAGTTTTAGATCCAGATAATGCTATTCAATTACAAAGTGCTAATGTAATTTCTTGGATTATAAGTGTTGCATTTGCATATATCACAAATAGAAAATTTGTATTTGAAAGTAATGAAGAAAATAAAATAAAAGAAGCAACTAAATTTGTAACTTCAAGAATAGCTACATTATTAATGGATATGGTGATAATGTGCGTTGGGGTAACAACGTTAAAATTTAATGATAAAATTATGAAACTAGTATCACAAGTAGTTGTAATTGTAATGAATTATATATTAAGCAAATTAATAGTATTTAAAAAAAAAAGTCAGTCAAAAATGGAGATAAGAAGTAAGTTAATAAAATTAATGACAATTTGTTTTTCTATAGTATTTTTAATTGCATTATTAAATACAATATTTTTTAATAGAACTACACAAATTAATTATAGTGTTTTATGTATGAGTGTATTGTTAGTAGTATCATATATCTTAATATATATAGCATATAAAAAAATTCAGAAAACTGAATTTAAAAAGGAGCCTACAAAGTTTCAATTTGTGATATTTATAGTAATAATATTTATATTACAGATTGTTTTTGCTATATTAACATTTGCAATTTGTGGTTGGGATTGTGGAATAGTTATGGAAAATGCCTATGAATTAGTAATTAATAATGATATAAATACTTATTATTTTTCAAGATGTCCTAATAATATAGGAATGTTATTAATTGCTACATATATAATAAGATTTATTAGTTTATTTGGTACACCAACAATAGAACAAGCATATTTATTTACAATCATATTTAATATAATAATAGTGGATATATCAGCAATTTTAACATTTAAAGTATGTAAAAAATTATTTGGAAACAAAATTTGTTATTTTTCAAGTTTATTTATAATACCATTAATAATGTTTTTACCATATATTATAATACCATATACAGATACTATAAGTATGGTATTTCCAATACTTATATTTTATTTATACATAAAAATAAAAGAAGAGAAGAATGAAACGAAGAAAGCTTTTTTTACAATATTAGAAGGAATTCTTACAATATTAGGATATTATATAAAACCAACAATAGTTATAGTTGTTATAGCAATATGTATTGTAGAAATACTAAGATGTAAAAAAATAAAAATGATAAATCTTATTAATATAATATCATTATTTGCAATTGGATGTATGATTTCATATATGTCATATTCATATATAAAAAATAAAAATTTAGGAAACATGATAAGAAAAGAGGATTATGAAGAATATGAAATGCCTATGACACACTTCTTAAAAATTGGTTTAAAAGAAGTTGATAGTGGAACAGATTTACCTGTAAAAAATAGAATACTTTATGGAACATATAATTATGAAGATGTAATAACAACTATGGAAAATGACGGAAAGAATGCAAAAGTAAAAGAAAATCTAAAAACAGTAAAACAAAGGTTAAAAGATTATAAATTAACTGGATATATGAAATTTTTATATAATAAAGTAAATTGGATTTTAGCGGATGGAACATTTTTCTTTGGACAAGAAGGATCTTTTTGGACATCAGAACATTATAATAAAACTAAATTAGGAGTTTTATTACAACAATTAATAAATAATAGAACTAATAAATATCAAAAGGTAACTGCTAATGTATTTCAAACAGTTTGGCTAGTAATATTATTAGGATTAGTTTGCTCATATACAAAAAAAGATGAAAACGATTATTTGATAATATCCAAAATTACAATTATAGGTATAGTATTGTTTTTATTATTATTTGAAGGAAGATCTAGATATTTAGTAAATCACATTCCAATTTTTATAATAGTTGGAATATATGGATTAATAAATAGTTTTGAAAAGCTAGAGGAAATTAGAAGAAAAAAGCAAAAAATGATATCTAGCAAGGGAGAAAACGAAAATGAGTAATTATAAATTATCAATAGTAGCAGCTGTATATAATTTAGAAAAATATTTACCAAGATGTTTAGATGCACTTGTAAATCAGACTTTACAAGAGATTGAAATATTATGTGTAGATGATGGTTCAACAGATTCTGCACCACAAATAATAGATGAATATGCAAAAAAATATCCCAATAAAGTAAAAGCATTTCATAAAACAAATGGAGGAGAATTTACAACAAGAAATTATGGGCTTGAAAGAGCAACAGGTGAATATGTAACTTTTGTAGATACAGATGATTATGTAGAAAAAACATGGGCTGAAAAATTGTATAATGTAGCAAAAGAAAATGATGCAGATATGGCAGTATGTGGATTTGAAAGAATAGATTTAAATACAAATAAAATTGTTTCACAAAATATGACAAACTTTGGACGAGTTGTAAAAACAATAGATGGAAAAAATGATTTTACATTATTTATAAATCCAGCACCTTGGAACAAAATATATAAAAGAGAAAAGGTACAAGACTTAAGATTTTTACCATTTAGAGGATTTAATGATGCAATGTTTTTAGCTAGTTGTTATACTAGAATGGAGAAAATTGCATTTGAACCAGAAGTATTATATCATTACTACTTAAGATATGATTCACAAATACACACAGTAAATAAGCAAGATGTTGAGAATCTGAAGAAATATTTATTAGAAGTAAAAAAATTATATATACAAACAAATAAATATGAAGAAATGAAATATATTTTAGATACATTTGCATTTCTTCATTTAGGAACATCTGTAATGTATAGGGTTTCATATGATAAAACAGTAAATATAAAAGATATGTTAAAAGAAACGATAAGTTATTTAGACACAAATTTTGAAAATTGGAGAAAATCACCATTTTTAAAATTTGGATATTCAATAAAAAGAGGATTCAAACATATAGCATTATGGGGAGTAGCATTATTATATAAAATGAAATTACCTATGATATATATTAATACATATCGTTTCTTAGTAGATAAACTAAAAATAGATATCAAATTTTAACAAGATACAAGCCGTAGGAAGGAAAATACTAAAAATGGAAAAAGAAAATGTACAATTTAGAAAAAACTTTATATGGAATGTTTTAGGAACAGGATTAAATGCATTTAATTCATTATTTTTCATGATAATAGTTACAAGATTAAATGGAGTAGATCAAGCTGGAATATTTACAATTGCTTTTTCAACAGCATGTATAATATATTTTGTTGGAGTATATGCTGGAAGAATTTATCAAGTAACAGAATTAAATAAAGAAATAACAGATAAGGAATTTATAGTAAATAGATCAATAAGTACAATATTGATGTTAATACTTGTTATATTATTTTCAGTAATAAGAGGATATAATTTATATAAATCAACAATGTTTTTATTACTTACTTTATATAAAGCATTAGAAGCATTTACATGGGGAGCAAGAGGACAGTTCTTCTGGGATGGAAATAAACGTACCAGTTTATTGCTTGCAAATCAATTTTAGGATTAACTATTTAAATAAAATATAAACTACCGACTTTCAATACAAAGGTTGGTAGTTTTTTGGTATAATAAGCAATATAAAGAAAACAGCCTGCAAATAAAAATGAAGGGGAATCAACAAAACAAATGCCAATTGAAGAAAAATTAGAAAAATATAGAGATGAATTTTTAGAATGTAAAACTCCAGAAGCATTTTTGGTATGG
>OKWJ01002135.1_pt1 | contig 11131 bp, 8 predicted proteins | sample 1607121 | NCBI WGS metagenome assembly OKWJ01 (sample SAMN04414080, study PRJEB24778) | human gut metagenome | material: faecal | host: Homo sapiens | reverse complement strand
ATTAGCTCTACAGACTCTTTAGGCAACGCCGCGCTTATCCATATGAATGTAAAAGGTGAATTTGAAGAACTCGAAAATGTATATAATTCCATGCTCGTCAGAGTCTCACAGCTCACCTCCTCCCTGCATGCCCAGGAGCTTGCTACCAAAGATGCGGAATTAGCTTCTTTATACGCACAAATCAATCCTCATTTTTTGTACAATACTCTTGACTGTATTAATGGACTTATTTCACTTCAAAAAAGCAGCGAGGCACAGGCATCCATCGTCTCTTTGAGTAAGTTTTTAAGATTTGCCATAAAAGCAGATAATATTGTTTCCCTGCAAAAAGAATTGGAATATGTGAGAAATTATTTATTTATCGAAAAAATCCGATACCAAAACAGGCTGCTTGTCCTGATTGATGTACCCGAGGAGCTGAACTCCTATGCAATTCCCAAGCTGACGCTTCAGCCTTTAATTGAAAATGCGATTATCCATGGATTCAATGATTCGTTCAAAGAAATGCTCATTGCAGTTACTGCTGCCTCTGACGATTCTTCTGTTATTTTACATATAAAGGACAATGGCTGCGGAATTTCAGAAGAAATTATAGATAAAATCAATCATCTGGATCCTTTCATTGATATGGACGATAAGAATACCGGCTGCAATGGTATCGGTCTGATGAATATACAGAAAAGACTTCGCCTCACTTATGGCAACAATTACGGTATCAGCATACAGAAAAATTTCAAAGATGGAACCCATATTTTAATATGTATACCCAAAAAGCAATCTGGTGATATGTCAAACTGAATTTCAGATAAAGATTGGAGATAAGATAAGTTTTCTCCCTGGCCATGCATTCAACAAGGTGAAGACGATACCGTGTGAGACGTTTCAAAGCAAGAAACTGGCTGCCGCGCCAAGGCTCGGATTCAATGTTTCCGGCTCTTGCATAGTCTGCAATAACAAAGGCATCAATAGGATCAGATTTACCAAGTCCTATATAGCTTTTCTTGTAGTTTGCAGTACATTTAGGGTTCAGGACAAAAACATAAGGCTTAAACCGCATCAATTCTTCGCAAGAAGAAAGATAATTAGCGATATGGATGCTGTAAACAGAAGTTGATTCTAAAGCAGCAACAACCATAGTTAAGTCGGGGGGTGTTGATTTAAACACTCAAGTATCTTCAAAGCTAATTCCTCAGCCCCGGGCTGATTGTTGGCAAAAGAAGAGTTTATGTATTTATTTTTGAAAAAATCCAAAGCACAAACATAGTTGGATTTTGAGCTGACATCAATACCGACGTAAAGCGTAGATAAAGGGTTAATCTTTAAAATGATATCACCCGCCTTTCCGATTAAGTATTCTTGGAATCTGAAGTAAAAGGTTTATCCTGGGAATCATATGCTGACCGAAACCTCGCGTAATAAGCATACACTCTGGCAGCTCTTTTGCTGGTGCTGTACGCCAGAGGATGAAACATCTGTGTAAGCGGAATATGACATATGAATCAGGATGCAAGCTTTCTAGGCAGGCACCGAGATCGGGCTGAAAGGAGACAAAGCAGAGCCTCTAGACATCAGACTCTGTTGATATCATACCACAGAATAACCTATGTAACTAATAACCAAAGTAGATGAGATGGAAAGAGATTATCCCAGGTGTCTCAGATCATCTATAAATCTATAGAAAGAATAAGTGCATAACCATCGTTTCTACTGGCTATACACTTATTATACGAGGAGACCTGTTATGAAAATACTAATTGTAGATGACGAAGATATCCAACGTCAAAAACTTGTTCAGCTTATTTCCGAAAGCCCGCTTTCTTTTTCTGATATTTTATGTGCACCCGAGGTACCGACTGCCATAGATATAATTGAAACCCATCATCCTGATATCGTGCTGTCTGATATACGCATGCCGGTAAAAAACGGACTTGATCTGGCACAGTATGTCAAAGAAACATATCCTGAAATATTGGTGATTTTAATTACAGGTTACTCTGAATTCAAATATGCCCAGGCTGCCATCCGGTATAACGTATTTGATTATATTTTAAAGCCTATAGATGCTGAATCAACATTGTCCTGCATACGCCATGCAATAGCAAAACTTGAAGCTGCCAGACGCCGGGAAAGTAACTATGAAGTTCTTCGTAGCTACTTCAATGAAAATGAATCTTATATCCGAAAACAGTTTTTACAGGAGCTGCTTTTCTGGTCCTCTCCTATGTCTGAAGATCAATTACTTGTGCAGAAAAATCTGCTTCACATAGATATCAGGGACTTCCGGCTCGTTGTTATCAAATGCCATTTTTACATTGATTCAATTTCTAATCAGATTGAAGAAAAATACTATTATTCCCATCTGGCAGAATTAGCCATAAAAAAGCGGGACAACAATGCTCTTCTATATAATATTGGAGATGCGATATACTGGATTTACCCTTCAGAAAGCGACGGGTTTTCTAATTATGCCATGATGAAGGATATGGAACTTCTGCTAAATGAACTGAAAGAAAATGATGTACTTTTTCAGATCAGCATAAGTAGTCTGTCTAATAATTTTAATCATCTGAATACCCTGCGCCGTCAAATAACGATATGTCAGTCCCATTACGAAAATCACCCTGACGATTCCATTATATTTTATGATGATTTAAGCACGAAATCATACTGCCTGTTCAATCTTCACGAAAAGGCGCAGTTCCTTTCTACACAGATCTTAGCCGGCAATGTCAAGGAAGCGGCAAAATGTCTGGATAGCTTTTCATCTGATTTATCAGAAAGTAAAAGCATCAGCGAAGAAATCTTTTTCTTCCTACTTTCTTCCCTTTCCTTTACCTTACGGGAAATAACACAGATTCATGAATTAAAGGATGAGATCCTTAATGAATTGAGTACATTAAAAAGAACAATCGGGAAAAGCTATTCTATCAATCCTTTTTTTCCAATTGTTACATCCATGTGCAGGCTGGTCAATTCCCAGTATCAGGCGAATGGCAATACAATTGTTGAACTGGTACTGAAATATATAAAACAGAACTATAATCAATCCATCAGCCTGACCAGTGTATCTGAATATGTACAGCGTAATCCCTCTTATGTAAGCCGATTGATTCGCCAGCATACAGGAAAAAACTTTACCATCATCCTGACTGAGCTCCGACTTGAGGAATCCAAACATCTTCTGAAAGAAACCAATAAAAAAATAACTGAATTTTCTGATTTAGTAGGATATCCTAACCAACGATATTTTAACCGAGTTTTTTCATCCTACATAGGAATGTCTCCGAATGATTACAGGAAGATTACACAGACATTTAATTAAAACTAACCGATCTGATTCCATTCAGACCATATTTTTATCCAACAGAGGTGACAAAATATGTCACCTCTGTTCAGACTGTAGACAAAGTTCCTTCCTGTGAGGGAGCTTTTCTTGTGTCATGACTGCAAAAATTATGTACTTACAAGCATATAAGAAAAGAGAACAGATTCAGATGTTCTGCATGTGTCACAACACATCTATGGGCCAAGGCTGTCACCCTGGACGGATTATAAAATTTTTCCCTTTATCAGATAATCGTCATAGTCTTCTCCTATAAGAATCTACTGTTCACCATCATTTAAAACTTTTATCTTCTTTGCACTTTCCGCTTGATGATTAAATATCTTAATGATGCTTGCTGGATTTTTAATAATTACTTCAATATCTTCTTTCTGTAAAGTAAGAATACATAAATTTGTATCCTCCATTATTGCTTTAGAATACTTTATTGCTTCCGATGTCAAATGTCCAGTTGTCATCATGACAATGCAATTGCTTTTCAAAAAAAGTCTCAATACCGTAGCCAAACCGTAGTCATTCCGTATATATTTGTAAGTCGTTTTTCTTGCCACACTAATAATACTATCTCTTATTTGAAAAAGAAAGATACACGTGGTTAGTCCTTCGTTAGTCTATGGTTAGTCTTTTGTTAGTTTCCCATTATCATTCAACTAGAACATACCGTTTTCCCCATAAACTTACCATTCGTTACATTTCAGGTGCTTACCACTCAGACTTACCACTTTAAGTCACGGTTTTGTGATATTTTACGATACTTTACGAGGTTTTCCCTATAAACGTCAAATGCCTTCCATCCCTTATAAATCAAGCATTTCCGCTACTTCCCGGCTCTTACTTCTCTTCAACTACCTGAAAAATGTAGAACTTGAGGTAATAGCTCTCGTCCGCTGCCCACAGGATCGGATGATCCGGGCCCTGTGTCTTGAATTCTACCTGGCGGAGACGCTTATGCGCACCATGAGAAGCCTCCCGGATTGTTTTGGCAAAAAGCTCCGGATCCATGAAATGGGAGCAGGAACAAGTTACCAGGAATCCGCCGTCTTTCACCAGCTTTAAGCCCCTAAGATTGATCTCACGATATCCTTTTACGGCATTTTTGATGGAATTGCGGGACTTGGTAAAAGCGGGCGGATCCAGGATCACCACATCATATTTCTCGCCCTGTGCTTCCAGCTCCGGCAATAACTCGAAGACATCCGCACATCGGAAGCTTACCGTATTTTCCAGTCCGTTCAGCTTCGCATTTTCTGTTGCCTGATCCACAGCCAGCTGAGAAGCATCCACACCCAGAACACTCTTCGCTCCGGCAATTCCCGCGTTCAATGCAAAGGAGCCGGTGTGTGTGAAGCAGTCCAGCACCTTTTTATCCTTACAGAAACGATGAATGGCGGCACGGTTATTCTTCTGATCCAGGAAAAATCCAGTCTTCTGTCCGTCCTCTACATCCACCATGTAATGCACACCGTTCTCCACAATCTCTACTTTCGTGTCAAACGGTTCGCCGATGAAGCCCTTGTAACGCTCCATCCCCTCCTGTAAGCGTACCTTGGCATCGCTCCGCTCGTAGACACCGCGGATGGTAATGCCATCCTCCGCCAGTACTTTCTTCAAAGCATCAATGATTACAAGCTTCCACTTATCGATTCCCAATGCCAGAGATTCCACTACCAATACATCCGAGAATTTATCAATGACAATACCCGGCAGGAAATCCGCCTCTCCGAAGATCAGACGACAGCTAGAGGTATCGATGGTCTCCTTGCGGTAATTCCAGGCATCCCGTACCCTCTGTTCAAAAAATGCCTCATCGATCACCGTATCCTTCCTGCGCGCCAACAGACGGAGCGTGATCTTGGAATTGGTATTGATATAACCGTATCCCATGAAATAGCCGTCAAAATCATGAATGTTTACAATGTCGCCATTCTCAAACGTCCCCAGTATGGATGCGATCTCATTATCGAATACCCACATTCCCCCGGCTTTCAGCGTTCTTCCTTCTCCTTTTTTCAGCGTTACCGTTGTATTGTACATAGAATTTCCTCTCTTAATTTCGTGATTTTATCGTTTTTGCAACTTTTTCTTCTATCATATTCGTTTTTTGCTTGACAATCAATGGGTTTTTATTTATTATTTTAATGTTGACGCGATTCGTGTTAACAAAATCGTCGCGTGGCTCAGTTTGGTAGAGCGCTGCGTTCGGGACGCAGAGGTCGCAAGTTCGAATCTTGTCGCGACGACTAAAAATAACCCCTCACTTTTGTGAGGGGTTATTTTTGTCTATCTCAATGTATTGAACTTACGTCCTCTAGCTGGCTCGAACACATCGTTCGGGCGCAGACCGCAAATTCTCTCCAATTCCCATTACTACAAACACCGTCGAAATATTCATCACCTGTTGAAAACTAAACATATTATTCACTGTATATGCCAGCACGCAGATCCCGCAGGCTCCGACCAGCATCTTGTTCTCCCCGGCATGAAGGAAATCCCTGATTGCCGTGATCATCATTCCGGCATAACTGATCAGTCCCAATACTCCTATATCCACCAGAACCGTCAGCCATTCATTGTGTGCATTCGTAAGCCGGTTCCCGCCAAAACGGTCATTCACCATTGTCTGTAGTCCCACGCTTCCCTCGTTGGATAAAAATGCATACAGGCAATCCGGTCCCACGCCGAATATTTTATGCAGAAAGTCCGCCTCCCAGAAGCATCTGGCGCCTGCTGCCCAGGTACCGCCCCGGGCACTCCCCCAGCTGACATTAAACGTCAGCCACTTTGTCACATTTGGGTCTGTGATGTTGGGAGTCAACGCGCCACCGGCTAAGGTATTGATCAGCGTCAGTAACAAAACAAGCAATATCATGACCGATACCGCAATAGCGATCCCGTAATAGATTCTATGTAACAGTTTCTCCGGATAACTCCGCTTCAGCCGAGCTCTGTGTATCAAGCATAAAATGGTTCCTGACAGTATCGTCATAAGTATGGTTACCATCGAAAACGTCAGCAGATCCGTCATTCCTTCCATCACTAATTCCTGTGAAAACACATTCGCTTTTCGCAATATAAAGGTCAACAGACATGCCCCGGAGAAGATCGTCATCTCCTGCCAGAACACTTCCATCCTCCCGCTGTCTCTCACGGACATCCCGAATAATACGAACATGACCACCGCGAAGGTTACAATGCCGCTGCTGCTTCCCTGAGTCGCCAGCGAGGCGAAACCGATCGTCACATATGCCATCAGCAACAGCTTTTTCCAGGTCATTTTCTCTTCCATTCGCCACAGCAGATAGACTCCCCCGAACAATATCGTCACCAGATACCCGCAATACCAGTTGATATTCCCTATCGTCGAGATAAAAGAGGTATTTACGAACTGCGGATCTATGGGAAACAGGCAGAACTTATTCACATATCCCAGGGAGAAAACAACCGCAGACACCGACAGTACCAGCACCGTGATCCAGCTCTTCCACTGCCACATACGGGAGATCATAAAATACACGATCACCGCTCCCAGCTGCGTCCACATTCCCATCCGCCAGGACGCTGTCCCCCACAATGCCTCTTCCCGGTAATTCGTAAACAGATACGACAATAGTACCGCGATCCCATATAGCGCCGCGAATTTATCCGTACTGCTCAGGTTCCTCCACAATCTCCCCGGCAATTCCCTGATCCCCGGCAGCTCCTTTGCACGGATTGCCGTAATGAGGCGAAAAAACGCCCACAGGACAAATACCGGAAGCAATGCCTTTCCTCCGTAGGTCATGGTCTTTCTGAAAAAATTCTCCTTCTCCGTTCCGATCTGTGCATATCCTTTATTATAAAGCGGCAATACCACCAGTACCGCACACATATATACGCTGATCACAATATCACACAAAAAGCCATTGAAACTGCAAAGCGTCTCCTCCACAGATTCTGTTTTCTTTTTTCCGGTCGTATGTTTTGCCATAATCATGCCCTTCCAAAGCATCCTTCAGTAATAGGTCTATCACTTTCATGATAGCTTTCCGGACTTCTTTCGTCAATCTTTTCTCAGGAGCGATCCTCTCCGTTTTTCTGCCGCTCAGACATCTTAGACAGGCTATGATACGTCTCGTAGATCAGCACAAACCCCAACGGTCCCTTGATGATCCCCCAGACGCCGAACAGCCGGATCCCGGCATACAACGACACCAATACAGCAATGGGAGACACTCCTATTTTCCTGCCGATGAGACGGGGCTCCAGTATCTCCCGCAGGAAAATACATACCACATACAGCACACCACAGATAAACGCTCTACCGAAGCTTCCCTCCAATAGCTGCCAGATTCCCAGTGGCACCAGCACCACCCCCGTGCCGATAAAAGGCAGCGCATCCAGAATCCCCGCAAGGATCCCCCACAACACTCCATGCTTTATCCCTGCGATCCCTAACGTAATCGCTGCCGTCAGTGCGATCGCCGACATGATGATCCCCTGTGCTTTTACAAAGGTAGCGATATAGCGGACAATTCCGCAGATCACCTCCAACAGCACATGGCAGGACTCCTGATCCAGCAGATGGTTCATGATCCCGTCATAGTCTTTCGCCAACAGTACCGACGCAATGAGAAATGTCACCAGGAATCCTCCCAGCTCCGCAAACCACCGCACATACTGCATGGATTGCGACAGCATCCCCGGCAGAATATTTTCCTCCAGCGAATCCAGTCCCTCCTGCAGTCTGCCGCTGACCGTATTTTCCAGATAGGAAGCGTCCACACCAATGATCTCTCCCACGCTGCGGCATAGGTTCCGGACCGCCTCCAGCCACTCCTGCTCCCTCGCATCCATACTCCGGATCCACGCCGGCAGACTTCCCAGCACCCAGGAACTCAGTACCCATAACAGTACAGCCAACAGCAGTGTCGCCAGAATCAGAAGCACTATGGCGCTTAAAGGTCTTGGAAAATGCAGTTTGCGGTTCATCCGCTTCATCATCGGTCCGAATATCGTGACAAACAGCATCGCCAGCAGCACCGGTGCCAGAAGAGGTGTCAGATATTGCAGAAAAAAATAGACTGCTCCCGTCACCGCAAGCAGTACTATCATTTTTTTTCCTATAATGTTTTTACCGAATTCTCCCCAGTCCATTCCGCACACTCCCTTTTTGGGATTAGTGTGCTCTGAGAGATTTTTTTTATCCCCTTTTGGAGATTCCGGTTTCATTTTCTGTGAGTTTTTTCAATTCCTCCATCGCAAAACCCGCAAATGCCGGATTCTTCGGCACTACCCGGAATCCCATCTTTTTCCCGGAAACGGGATGGACAAACTCCAGAGAATACGCGCATAGTGCCACGCCGCGATATTTCTGCGCAGGCATCGCCTCTTTTAGCACTGCCGTTCCATACTTCGTATCTCCAAACAGGGGAAATCCCGCATGTGCGAACTGCACCCGGATCTGATGAAACCGTCCGGTCCCGATCGTTACATCTGCAAGCGCAAGCGGAGAAAGAGCGTTGATCTCTTCCAAAATGCGATAGTGCAACGCGGCAATCTTCGCATCTGCAAATTCCTGTTCCCTGCCGGTCACTGCCACCGCCACATTACCTTCCTTGCGAAGATAATCCACAAGATCCCCCTCCGGGCAGTCAGGATATCCACAGAGTACTGCATAATAATGTTTATTCAGCGCGCCTTCTGTTAATTGCTTCGACAATGCCGCTGCTGCCTTTGTGTCTTTGGCAAATACCAACAGTCCTTCCACCGGCTGGTCCAGTCTGTGGACTATGCCCAGATACGGCTCTCCTTTTCCCGTTCTCCCCGCGCCGGGAAGCTTTGCAAGATGGGATTTCAACTCACTGACCACATCCGCCTGTCCGATTCCGGCGGACTGCACCGCCAGTCCCGCCGGTTTGCGGACAACCATGATACTCTTGTCTTCGTATAATATTTCCGTTTTCATAACCTATTCCTCTGTCATCCCCCTAACCGTTGTTCCGGATGTTAAGCTATACCGTTGCATCTCTATCGCCTAATCACTTTCTCAGTCCTTTAGGATAATGATTCTTCATGACGCCGCCTGCCAGCTTCCCCCAGCCAAGGCTACAACCGTCCACGCAGATCAGATACCAGCCCTTCTCGCCTTCCGCGGAGAAAGTCTGTCCCTTCAGATAAGCCGCGGCTTCCTCCACAGACAGCTTCCACACATGCTTCACATCCTCCGGACGCAGTGCCAGTGCTAACGCGTGCGCCGGTTCAAAACGGTTCTTTTTCAAGGTGCCCAGATGAAGTCCCGGGCGCAATACCTTCAGTCCTTTCACCCCGGGCATTCTCTCCGGCATGCGGTACAGGTTATCGCCAAATGCCAGAAAGCCTTCTCCGGCAGTGCATAGTCCTGCTCTGATCGTCTGCTCTTCCGAAAAGGTCTCTTTTGCGAAGTTAAAATACTCTGCCCAGTCTTTTGTCAGATTCTTCGCCGGAATTCCCTTCTCTGATCCGGTGGCACTCACCGGCTGATAGCCTTCCGGAAGCTCTCCCTTTTTCTGTAATACTGCGGCATAATGCCCCTCGCCACGTAGCTTATGGGGCCACAGACGTAAAGTCCCCGTAATGCCGGGTGCCGGATTCTCTACACAAGCGGGAATACCGTCGCAGCCTTCCGGGATCCCCAGTTCCTTTTTATTGATAGGGGCAATCTCGAATTCCCCATGCTTTGCCAGAAAACGGCTGATGCTTCCCTCATTTTCCGCAGGCGCAAAGGTGCAGGTAGAATATACCAGTCTGCCTCCAGGGACTAACATCCGCGCCGCACACTCCAGGATCCCGTCCTGTCTGTCTGCACATAACTGCACATTTTCGGGGCTCCATTCCTCACAGGCCACTTCATTCTTCCGGAACATTCCCTCTCCGGAGCAGGGTGCATCCACCAGGATCCGGTCAAAATATTCCTCGAAAATATCCGCCAGATGCTCCGGCGTCTCATTCAATACACAGGCATTGCGGATGCCCATGCGCTCCACGTTCTCTGACAGTATTTTCGCCCTCGCCGGATGGATCTCATTCGTGACAAGCAGTCCCTCTCCCTCCATTGCTGATGCGATCTGGGTACTTTTCCCTCCGGGAGCAGCACATAGATCGAGTATCCGCTCTCCGGGCTGTGGTGACAGTAGTGTCACAGGTGCCATGGCACTGGGTTCCTGGATATAATAAAGTCCCGCTTCATGCCAGGGATGCTTTCCCGGCTGGTCCTCTTTGGTATAGTAATATCCGTTCTCCGCCCAGGAAACCGGCTGCAACTGAAAAGTCTGCTTTACTTTTTCTGTTATGACATGCATGTCATCCTTTTTTAACGGATTCAGACGCAATGCCTGATATTTTTCATGCTCAAAGCTTGCCAGGAACTCTTCATATTCCGATCCCAAAAGTCCCTGCATTCTCTCTGTAAATGACTGCGGAAGCATAGGTTTCCTCCATCTCTGTCCTCTATTCCGAACTCTGTTCCCATTAACTGTATCACAGCTCCTATCCGCGGGCAATCATTTCTTGCCAAGCTTCACAGACACAATTATAATATTTGTTGTAAGTGCTTGTTTTTTAGTTTTAAAAGGTACCCCATTGTTTGTATTTTCATTCGTTGATTCTCGAATAAGAAAAGAGGTTATTATGTCTATTTTCAGAAAAACACTCAGCTGTGCCGTACTGGCAGCCTTAGGCACCTGTGCTCTCGCCGGCTGTGGCAGGCAGGATACGTCAAATGAAGCCGCAACATCTGCTTCCCCCGAAGCGTCTGCTGCCATCACAGAAACC
>OKWJ01002132.1_pt1 | contig 11134 bp, 6 predicted proteins | sample 1607121 | NCBI WGS metagenome assembly OKWJ01 (sample SAMN04414080, study PRJEB24778) | human gut metagenome | material: faecal | host: Homo sapiens | reverse complement strand
CGGACGCGGCGCGTACCTTTCCTGCGCGGCCAGCTTTCTTGCCCTCTCCGCCGTTTTGCTCTACGCGCAGTACGGTGCGTTCTACACGATGCGCCCGGGCTTCCTCGGCTTTCTCTTCTGCGGCCTGCTCTGGGGCCTGAGCCTGATCGTGCCGGGCATGACGTCCTCCTCCATCCTGATGGCGGTCGGGCTGTTCACGCCGATGGCGGAGGGCTTCGCAAGGCTCGACATGGCTGTGATCCTGCCGTGGCTGCTCGGCATGGCGCTCATCGTGCTGACGCTCGCGCGCGTGGTGAATTGGTGCTTCCAGACGCACTACCCGCTTTTCTACCACGCCGTGTTCGGCATCGTGCTGGCCTCGACGGTCGTTATCATCTCGCTGCATTACGACGGCGTGCGCGACGCGCTTTTGTGCCTGCTTGCCGCCGCGCTCGGCGCGCTCGCAGCCTATCTCAGCGCGAAGCTACAGCCGAAGGAGGATGCATAAGAACATAAAAAGTCGGCAGGAACTGTATGGCTCCTGCCGACTTCCTTGTTATCCTCTCTTCCTCCTTCGATGCAGCCGCACGAAGCGGCGCAGCAGCTCGTCATAGAGAAAGAGCAGCACCGCGCCGAGAAACACCGCAACTATCTTTTTTGCCTTCATGCGCTTATCCCTCCTTCTCCGCCTTCAACGCGGCGTACTCCGCGAACGTCGCCGCACACTGTGCGTTGCCCGCCGCGCTCCTGCCCGCAACGCTATACGAGGGAGAATCGTCGTCCGGCTTCTGCGCGCCGTTCCAATATTCGTAAAGAAATCCGTAAGTATCGAAATACTGCTTGCTCACGGCGTAATCGAACCCCGCAACGGAACTTTCAAGGTATTCTCCGAACTCGTCGCCGCAATACCTGTACGCGTCCAGATACCCCTGGAAGAGATACACCCTGAACCAAGGGTTATCCGAATAAAATTCGCAGCCCGCCGCCGTGCCGACGCCCTCCTGCGCGAACAGCGTACGGCTGCCCGCTGCGGTCTCGCGCACCTCGGCAAGGTATTCGTCCTTTTCCGTGATGTCGTACAGCAGCGCCGCCGCCGACAGCATGCAGCCGCTGTTATAGGTGAACTGCGCCGTACCGATCTCGCCCGCACGGTCGATGTCGTCGTAATACGTGCCCAGCGACTCGTTTTTCAGCGTGTTGCGCGTCCATGCGAAGATCATTTCCGCCCACTCGAGGTGGCTTGCTTCGCCCGTATATTTGTAGAGCAGCGCCGCGCACATCGCCGCGGGCGCATTGATGCAGGTATTGCGCACATAGTCCGCATCGGCAGTCGTCTCTTTATCGAACTCCCGCCAGAGCAGCCCGCCGCCCAGGTCCTCCTGCCAGCCCGAATAGATGAACGCCTGCACCTGCTCCGCCTTGTCTAAAAGCGCTTCGTCCTTCCGCGCGGCGTACATCTCCAGCAGACCGTAGACGAGCCAGGCATTGTCATCGAAAAACACGGGACGCTCCTTTCCGTTGTCGGAGGCGTAGGCGTCCTTCCCCTCGCATTTGTACCACTCCAGCTCTTCGAGCGCCGTATCCGCAAGCGCAGCCGCGCTCTTGTTCTCCGGGCAGACTTTCAGGTATTTTGCGACGGCGGTAAAGTACGCGCCGTACGTCCACAGCGTGGCGGTGCCGCCCGACGCGGAATTTTCGCTGAGCATCCCGCCGTCCTCGCGGAAATAGGTATCCATCAGCGAAAGCTGTTTGTATGCCTGCTGCGCGTAAGCGTTCGGGAACGTATCTTTGTCCGAAGGCTCCTCTCCGGACGGATCGCCGCCCGACGCGCACCCGACGGCGCCGAATAAGAGCAGCGAAAGTAAAATTGCTATGATCTTTTTCATGTTCTTTTTCCTCCGGAAAAGCAGTGCGGGCGAAATTGTTACCGATCTCGCCCGCACGTTCCCGTTTCCTCACATTATGTGCGGAGGTCTCCCTGTGCGCACATCAGTTCTTTTTGTTCTTCTTCCTGATCAGGACGACCGCAACGATCACGCCCGCGACGACGACCACGCCCGCGATCACCAGCCCGACGATCAGCCCCGTGTTGTCATCTCCTTCCGGCTCTTCGGGCTCGGAGGGATCGCTCGGATCGGACGGCTTGCTCGGCTCGCTCGGCTCCTCCGGCTCTTCCGGCTCCGTGCCGATCGTGATCTCGAGGTCGACGGGCTGCCCGTCGCTCCCGAGCACGGTGCCGTCGCTTCCCGCGACAGCGCCCTCAACGCTCGCAACGCTGACCGTATCGCCGTTCACATAGCTGTAAATGACGCCGCGCTCAAAATTCTGGAAGGTGACGTCGACCGTCACGTCCGCGCCGCTCGTATCCTTGACGCTGAGCGAAACGGTGAAATCGTCGCTGACGGGCATGCCGTAATTCCCTGCCTCATTGTTGCCGCCCAGCATCGCGTACTTGTCGAGGATCGCGTTGCGCACGATATACGCTTTGTCGAAGGGATCGGACATGACCATGACGGTCAGTTTCTGCTGCCCCCACGCCGTGGAGGTCGAGCTGCCCGCGATATAGCTCTGCGTCACGCCGATGCCGTTCCACTCGTGCCCCGCCGCCACAGAGCCCGTGAACAGCCTGAACCCGGTATCCGTCACGCGCTCGTACTCCGCCACATACGCCTCGTACATGCGCAGCAGCTCGTGCCCGAAATCCGCACCGCCGATCGTGACGTTGGCGCGGTTCTCGAACCTGCCGATGTTCCTGTCGATCTCGTTGCCCTTGGTGCCGACGGCCTTATCGTACACGAAGTCCGCCGTACCCTCTGCGTCGACCGTAAGGTAGCCGTACGTAAAGTTGCAGTACGTCACTCCCTCATACGTATACTGCCGCGCAATGGGGAGACCCGTCGTGGAATAGCCGCCGAGTTCTTCCACTGCCGCGAGCACGTCGTCAAAGACCGCAACAGCGGGATACAGGTTGTAGTCGCCATGCAAAATAGCGCCGTTCTCAAATTCCTGGATCAGGTAGTACACGGTAGAACCGTCGCCCATCGTATCGGTATACGACGCTTCCGTCGCAGCCCCTACGGCCTCGCCCAAGACCTTCCCGTTGCGCGAAAACGCCATCTGATACGCATCCGCGAACTCGTCCGTTATGATCGCCTGCGCCTCTGCCGTATACATACCGCCGAAGAAGTTTGCCGTCGTATCCGGAAGCGTTCCGAGCCCGTCTTCCTGCGTTGCCGTACCGCCGCTGAGGGTATACACATACTTTGTTGTGATCAGATACCCTTCGCCATCGGCTTCCTGCGCATAGACGGGGATACCGTTAGCCGCGCACGCCTCGGCGACCTCAGAACTTTCGCCCATCCATTCCGTAAGCAGCGCCCCGCTCAGCGTGAACGCATTTTCTTCCCCGTCATACCAGAACTTGACGCTTCCGTCATCCGAAACGGCATACGTCATCGCCTTATACGTTCCCGTTGCTGCGGGTTCGGGATCCGGTTCGTCCGGTTCGGGATCCTTCGCGATCCCTTCCCCGACCAAGGCTTCTTCAACGCTGTCATATTTTTCGCCGAGCGCCGCATATTCCGCGCCTTTCACGCAGGCATAGGAATCGCTGCCATCGACCTGATAGATAACGCCCAGCGTAAATTCCTGATACTTGACATTGCTGAACTTGGTCGCGTTGCCGAGAGGGAACCCGAGCCCGTTTTCATCCACCTTGTTCTCGCCCTCTTTGAAATAGGCTCCGTTGGGCGTAAAATCGCTGTTGTCGATGATGTGCGCGCCGTCGTACCAATTCCCGCAGATGACGAAGAGGTTATAGTCGCCGACTACCGTTCCGCTCTCCGAGCAGAGAAGTTTCAGCATAGACCCTTTCCCCATGAACTCGTGCATCGGGTGGTTGATCCTTGCCTTAGCGATATCAAAGAAGTCGTTCGGCATTTTGCCGGTCTCTTCGATATAATCGCCGAGCGCGGCGAGCACCTGCTCGGACATGCGCACCTGCTCGTTCTGGATGTGCAGGTTCGCGACGTTGTATTTCGTATCCCAGTTATCCTCGAAAGAGGCGATGATGCGGGAAAGTTCCGTGCCGCTCGGCGAGACCGCCTTGTCCACTACAAATTCGGCTTTGCCATCCGTAACTTTGACGTACCCGTATTCAAAGTTCTGGTAAATGACATCGCCCACTTTGAATTGACGCGAAACGGGAGCGCCCGTCACATTCAGCCCTGCATTATCGGGCAAAGCCGTGACCTTTGTATACATTTCTGTAGAAATGGACGCCGCCGCATAATGCGGAGATTGCAGAAGACGCGCCTGCATGATATAGCCGCCCTCGAATGCCTGCACATAGTAGGTCTTTTCGCTCGACGCGCCGCTGTCCGCATACTTGCCGTTCGCCTGCAGGTCGGGCGTGGTATACGTCTTTGCCTCCACCGCGCCGGTGGGGATGCCGAGCGAGAACTCGCCCGCATTGTAATTGACGGCAAACCTGTACGCGTCCGCAAAACGGTCCGTAAGGCGTGCAGCCGGCACCCTGTCGCTGTAATCCGCGGGCAGTTCGCCGACCGCGTAGTCATATTCGGTGACGAGGTTCGCGGAATCCTTTTTGAGGACGACGGTGTCGGTCAGAAGATAGCTGTCCGTACCGCTCGTCACGACGCCGCCGAGGATGACGCCCTGCGGCGTGCCTTCGTTCTCCCATTCCGTTAAAAGAGCCTGATCCGTAACGGCAAAGGCAATACCGCCCGCCTCGTTCATAAAGACGGAGCCGCTCTCGAAATCCTGCTGCAAGAGCACCCTGTCCTTATCATTGATCACTGCGGTAAGATACCCCTGCGCCGCGCCGAGCGAAGAAGATACTTCCCCCACCTGATCTGCCATGTTCTGTTCGTGCCCCTGCGCAAACGCAGGGACCGTTTCCATTCCCCCTGCCGTGTATGACGGTTCCGCCGCAAACGCGACGACCGCCGTCATGGAAAGAGCAAACGCCAACACCAGACAACATATCGCTGCCAACTTTTTCCTCAACATACTTCCCTCCTGAAAATTATTCTTTGAGCCCCGAAAGCGCGATACTGTTCATGAAATACTTCTGGAAGAAGATGAACAGCACGAGCACGGGGATCGTAGCAACCATCGATGCCGCCATGGAGACGGCGTAGTTATCGGACGGGAACGTCCGTATAAACGTAGACAACACCAGCATGCGGTCGGGCAACACGACGTACGGCATCAGGAAGTTGTTCCACCCGCCCTGGAAACACAGCACCGCCATCGTCGCCATGGCCGGCTTGATCAGCGGCACATAGATGCGGAAACAGATCGTCAGCTCTCCCGCGCCGTCGAGCGCGGCGCTCTCCCCGAGCGCGTCCGGTATGCCGAGCAGGAACTGCCGCATAAAGAAAATGTTGAACACGCTCGTCGCGCCCGGCAGGATGACGCCCCAGTAGCTTCCCCAGAGATTGAGATACCGGATGACGACGAAGGAAGGCACCATCGTGACGATGCCCGGGATCATCATCGAGGAGAGGAACACCTTGAACAGCGCCTTGTGCCCTTTGAACCGCAGCTTTGCGAAGGCGTACCCCGCAAGCGTGCAGAACAGAATGTTTGAAAACATGCCCACAAACGTCAGGATAGACGTGTTCACCAGCGCTACCACAAAGGCGTTTGCATTGTACGCGTTCGTATACGTGAAAACGTACTTGTAATGTTCGAGCGTGGGATTGTCCACCCACAGCCGTATGTCCGCCGAAACGATCTCAGAGAGCGGTTTCAGCGAAGTGGAGATCGCCCACAGGAGAGGGAACACGAAAATAAACCCGAGCAGGATGCGCATGACCCACAGAAACGTGTCGTACAGCAGCCTGTTCCGCACCCTCCTCCTGTGCACCTTATTCGCCGATCTTGCAAATTGCTTGTCCATATCCGCCCCCTCTTCTCAAAAATACGAATCCTTGTTGAACCGCTGGAACACGAAGGTATAGAGCATGATGCACACAAACAGCAGCAGCGACTGCGCGCATCCCAGCCCGACCGAAGTCCCCTTTACCGCCGTCTTGTAGATCTCGTAGACGGCTGTCGTCGTGTTTGCGTCCAGCGCGAGGATAGGCTCGAACATCTGCGGCGCGCCGATCATTGCGAGCGTGAGGGCAAAGAAGATCGCGGGCCAGATGCAGGGCAGCGTGATGGAGAAGAAGGTCCGCAGATGCGAAGCTCCGTCTATCTTCGCCGCCTCCTGCACGCTCTCGGGCACGTTCCCCAGCGCCGCAAGGAAGAGCACCATGTTCCCGCCGAGGTTGCCCCAGCAAGCCATGAGGATGGGTCCCCACAGCGCCGTTCCCGTATTGTTGAGCAGGATCTTGTCCATATTCCAGCCGAACGCCGCATTGATGGACTCGATCAGGCTGTTGATGACGCCGCCGCCGTCCAGCAGATACCGCCACACCGCCGCGCTCGCGACGACGGAAGTGATCCCGGGGATATAAAACAGTCCGCGGAACAGCTTCGTCATCGGCAGCGGCTTGAATACGATCAGCGCCAGCACAACGCTCATGACGATCGTGAAGGGGACCGTAACGACCGTATAGATCCCAACGTTCGCCATCCCCGTCCAGAACTCGGATCCGACCGTGAAAATGTACTTGAAGTTCGCGACCCCGACAAACTCTAAGCTGTCAAAGCTGATGCCGTTGAAATTCGTGAACGCAAGCACGAACACAAAGACGATCGGGATGAGCGTGAACAGGATGAACAGGACCGTACACGGCGAAACGAAGACCCACCCTAATATGTCTTTACGGGTGATCTTGAATTTTTTACGGCAACCCGCCGTATTTTCCGCCTTCATGTCCCGTTACTCCCTGTAAAACTCGAGGATCTCGTTGCCCGCCTTCTCCATGTCTTCCAGGCAGGAATTGATCTTATCCAGCGCCGTCGTGCCGCGGTATGCGTTGGAGAACAGCAGCCCGTCGACCTTGGACATGATGACGGACGTTTCGATCGCCGTATAGCCCGCCGTCGTGGGACGCGTTTTCAGGTACGGGAGCACCTCGAGCGTGTTGCGCACGTTCGGGATCTCTTCCATTCTGTCGCTCTCGAGGATCTCGAGTTTTGCAGGCATGAGCCCGGAAAGCTCGCTCCATTCGATGGCGTTTTCGGTATCGCAGACCCACCAGTTGATGAGATCCCATGCCGCGTCCTGCTTCTCGGACGTGACGGGGATCGCCAGCCCGAAGCCGCCCATCATGCCGCCCAGATGCGAATTCGCCGTGTTCCCTTCTTCCGTGAACGCTTCGGAAGGTCCCTTCGGGAAAGGTACGAACTCATATTCGAACGATCCGTCCGAATACTGGCCATAGAAATTCGTGCCGTTCAGCAGCGAATTGACCTGGATCGCGATCTTGCCCGTAAGGAAGGGATCGCTCGCGCCGCTGCCCGTGGCGAGCGCCTCGTCGAACACTTTGTCCTCATTGGTGAGCTGCCACAGGAACTGCAGCGCCGCGCGCCCGTACTCGTTGTTGACGGTGAACTGCGTCTCGTCCTCGCTGAGGATCTCGCCGCCCGCCGTAAGCAGGAAGGAATAGAAGGATCCGGAGATCTTCATGTTCATGCCCGCGCGCGTCATCTTTCCGCTCGCGTCCTTCTCCGTGAGCGCGATGGCCGCCGCCCGCAGCTCGTCCCACGTGTCGGGAAGTTCCTGTATCCCCTCTTCATGCAGGGCGGTGACGTTGATCCAGAGCCCCCACACGTCGATATCCAGCGGGATGCCGTAATACTTCCCGTCCTGCGACATCTCCGCAAGCGCCTCCTGCTGGAAGTCGTCCGCCTCGACGCCGCTCTCCGACATATAGTCGTCGATGCAGACGAAGCGGTCCTCGTTGATGTAACGCACGGTCTCCCACCTGTCCCAGATGACCACGTCGGGGCTCTCCGCGCCGTTCGCGACCGATTTGAGCTTCGTATCCAGGTCGGACTGCGGCACAAAGTATACGTTTATGCCCTTTTCCTCTTCGTACTTATCCAGCATCTGCTGCACGATCACTTCGTTCGCGCCGCCCCAATACGTACTGCTCGCCCAGACGACCAGATCATCATCCCCGACTTCATCGCCGAACATGCTGCATCCCGTCATGAACAGGGCGAAACACAGCAGCATTGCCATCAATGACAGCATTTTCCTTTTCATAAAAAGGCCTCCTCAGTTTTTATTTCAGACTGAAAACGGTGTACTCGTTTTCCGTCCAATCGATCGTTTCGTCAGCACCTGCGGTCGCGTTCACGAGCTTTACCGTGATCTTGCTCTTGCCCGCCGTATACTTTGCAGGGATCAGATAATCTTCCCAGCGCACAAACCCGAGCGCCGCGCGCTGCCGTTCGTTCCAGATCCCCACATACTCGCCGTCCACATACACTTCGGCAGCCTGTTCGAGAATGTCCGCGTTCATCAGCCTGCGCAGGAGCACGCCGCCGTTGTCGCTGTTTATCTCCACTTCGAACTGCGAAGAGCCGCGCACATGGTTGAACGTCTTGCTGTAAGAGAGCTGCTTATACAGCGCCTCGCCGCTGCCCATATAGGACTTTGCCTCCGAATCGGTGACGGTATAGGCATGCGCCTGCGCCGCCGCCTCGTCCGTCACGGCAAAGGAGTCCGTCTCGGTCATCTGCGCCTCGTCGTTGTGATAGTAATAGGCGAGCACATACACGTTGCTGTCCGTGCGGTTGTTGGCGCCGCCGTGTTCCATGACAAACTCGATGCCGTCGCGGAACGGGATGTAATCCGCCACCATCGTGCGCACCATGACCGTGCGGTCCACGCCGTCGCGGTAATTGTGAACGGGGTTGCCGTAAAGCGCGTTCACCTGCGTACCGTTATTGAAATACCAGCCGCCGTTGAAGAAGTCCTCCGTGCCTGTCCCGTGCAGCGAATGCGATTTGCTGCCGTCCACGTAGCCGACTTCGTCGCCCTCCAGATAATAGCGCGTCGTTTCGCCGAAATAGTCGCCCGTCATGGAGAGGGTGACGCCCACCAGATGCCCCGCGCCCGAAGTTTCCAGCACGGTAAAGTACTCGCCCGTGCGCAGCATGCTGTCCGTTCCGTTGATGTATTCGGAATACTGTGCGGAGAAATAGCCGCACGCCTCCATATCCCCTTCGAACGCCTTGTGCCCAACCGTGATCTCCACTCCCTGCACGGCGGAGGAATTTTTGTTCACGATCTCGATCCTGCACTCCGTCTCAAAGGGCATCGGGTAGTAGCAGTACATCGTGCCGTCCGCCTTCAGCCCCGTCATGAGCGTCTGCGTCTGATACGGTCCGAACTGCCCGAACCCGAAGAAGGAGGAGATCGGCGCGTCCACGCTCGGCGTGCTGCTGCCCTCGTAGTAGATGCGGATATACAGGTCGTTCAGCAGATCCTCGTCCGCAAAAATTTCCGCCTGTTCCGCCTCCGTAAACAGCGTGTTCGGGTCGTATTCCGCCTGCTGCATGGACGTAACGACCGTCCCGCTTGCGGAGTAGCCGTGCGACGAATCCGCCGCGCTGTCGCCGAGGTCATAGTCGTCGAGGATGTCCGACCCGCTCTTTGTCCAGAAATGATACAGGTACAGATCGCTCGACGCGTCGATACGTACCGTCACGCTGCTCTTGCCGGACGTGTACGAATCGGGGATCTCCACGTCGATGTTTTCAAAATACGTATTGTCCTTCCACTCGAACCCGTCTATCCTGCGCTTCCGCACCGTCAGGTCCGATACCCTCTTGCCGTCGACGTATACGTCTGCCGTCTGTGCGCTGCCCAAAAGCGCGTATCTCCCCGTGAGAACGGTCCCCGAAGAGACGTCCATCTCAAAGGAAACGCTCGAACCCGCAGAAAGTTTCACGCCCACGTCGTCGTAGACGGTCCTGTCGTAGGTGACTGCGGAGACGGAGGGGATCTTCAGTTCGATCGAAGAGATGCTGCGCTTCCCGCTCACCTCCACGTTCTTCGTTCCGCCCGCGGAGAGATCGAACGTCTCGCTCTGATAGGTGTTGTCGCTCTTGTATTTCGGGTCGGTCGTGACTTCCTCGAGGATCTTCGCCGCCTCCGTCACGTCCATATCCATGCTGAACGGCTCGAGCTGCGCGTCGGCGGGATAGACGTGGTAGTCTATGTTGTAATAAAAATTCCCGCTGCCGACGATCTGTATGGATTCCGAAAACACGATGGGCAGGTAGCAGACGAATCCGCCGCTCGACTGCGTTTTATCTTGCACGAACGGGGCGACGAACGGCTGTTTCTTTCCGCTTACCAGGTCTGCAAGGCTCATATCGACGACCTTCTCGCCGTCGATATAGATGCGCAGGTTGGGCACTTCCCCGAAGTTCGTGAACCACATCCTGTACACGACGCCCGGGGACTGCAGATCGAGCAACACCCGCTTGATCGCGCTCTCTTCCCCCTCGTATTCGCCGCTGTTGTTCGCCCCGTCCGGAAGCACCAACCCGAACCCGTCCGCGTTGCCGCCGTCCCTGTCGTAGCTCGACTGCTGCTCGAAACGGATGTCGTTTTTCAGCTCTGCCAGAGAATCGATGCTGTTGTAGGCGCCGAGCCCGTAGCTTGCGCCCGTGTACCGCGCTTCCTCTTCCTGTTCGCTGCCGCAGCCCGCAAAGCAGGAGAAGAGCAGCCCGAACGCCAGCACCGCAGTTAAAACTTTTATCGCTTTACCACGCAATCCGCGCACAGTTTCCCCCTCCTTCTCTTTTTTTCTCAAACGATCTCAAGTTCATCGGCGGTCAGTTCGCTCCTGAACGGCGCATGCGGTTCGCGCTGATACCAATACGCGACCGACATGATGTCGTCCTGCAAAGGCAGGTACCGCCTGTCCGAACGCCAGCCGAGCGCCTGGATGGTAACTTTCAGATCCTCAGAAAAGCGGACGGGATCGGGCAGATGCCAGCGATACATGGAAAAACGTGTATTCGCCCTATAAAGCCCGTCCGGCTTCAGCACCTGCGTCAGCCCCTGGTATGCCGTGGAGAACAGCCCGTATTCCCCCTGCGGGTGCTCAAAGTTCCACGCGCCGCCGAAGTAATCCTCCGTGCCCGTTCCGCAGATCGTGGGGAATTCCTTGTCGCCGTCTATATAGAACTTCACTTCGCCCTCGCCCCACCAGCC
>OKWJ01002121.1_pt1 | contig 11228 bp, 9 predicted proteins | sample 1607121 | NCBI WGS metagenome assembly OKWJ01 (sample SAMN04414080, study PRJEB24778) | human gut metagenome | material: faecal | host: Homo sapiens | reverse complement strand
CGGTCGGCGGCCGGCGCGGCCGGTCGTGCGGGGTTCTCCGACGAGCCGTTCGTAGCCTACACCAAACCGCATAAAAAGGCGTCGTTCTCCCTGTTTGCCGGCGGCGGCGTGGCGGGCGGAAACAGCGAAGGTCTGGCTCCCCGGATGCTCAACACCTCGATAAAGAACGATGCTTCGTCGGTGATCGGCAACGGCAACAGCCTGGCGCCCCTGCGCAGCAGCGGATACGGCGAGAGTTCGTTCCGCCACCACCAGCCGTTGAGCTTCGGCATCGCCGTGCGCAAGGAGTTCGCCCACGGACTGTCGCTGGAAAGCGGCGTGAACTACACCCTGCTGCGTTCGGACGTGAGGATGCAGTACACCTCGGACGACGTGGCGCAAAAACTCCATTTCATAGGGGTTCCCCTCCGCTTCAACTGGCAGTTCCTCGAGCGCGGCCGCTTCTCGTTATATATGGGTGCGGGCGGCATGGTCGAGAAATGCGTTTCGGCCCGGCTCGGCTCCGAGACCGTCGACGAACCGGGCGTGCAGTGGTCGGCGCTTGCAGCCGTGGGGGCGCAATACCGTGTAGGCGGTATGGTGGGGCTTTATTTCGAGCCTGAAGGATCGTATTACTTCACCGAAACCGGATTGCGTACGTCGCGTACGGATTCACCTCTGACGCTGACCTTGAGACTGGGCGTGCGCCTCTCTTTTTGAAGTCTGATTTTATAAATCGCACATTTATTGTATAAGAGGAGTTCGCACCGGGAGTGCGGATTCCTTTTATCGTATTACGAACAGGTGTGTCTAAAAGTGATATTCGGGCGATCAAATATGCTATTTTTTGTTGTATGATCGAAATTTGTTACTATTTTTGTTGAATAAATTAAGTGACGCCCGACTTTGCATTCGCCCAGATACGATAAAAAAAAGCACAAGTGCACTTGTTGCGCACCTGTGCCTGGTAGTCCCGACGGGAATCGAACCCATATCGTAAGAACCGGAATCTTATATTCTATCCATTGAACTACGGGACCGGGTGTGCAAAGATGCAAAAATTTTTTTAATATTCGAAAAAAAATGCGAGAAAAGCAGAATAATTGGCAAAGAATCGAGGCCGTAATCAAGTGGGCGAATATGTCGACCAACTATTTTGCGCGATATATCGGCCTGGCGCGCGGCGAAAACCTCTATCAGATAAAGCGGGGCAACAACGGCATTTCGCTGGACGTCGCCGACCGTATCGTCAGCAAATTCCCCCAGGTCGACAAACTCTGGCTGCTGACGGGGGAGGGGCAGATGTTCTCCGAGGAGCGGATACGCGGCGCGCAGATACCTTATTATAATGTGGATGTCGAACAGGGCATCGCACATCTGGAACATCTCGAGGCCGAGAGCAACCTCGTCGTGCCTCCGGTGGGGGCGTGCGACCTGGCGATGTGCTATACGGGGCGTGCGATGGGAAACATCGTGCCGCCCGGAACGGTCGTGCTGCTGAAAGCCGTGGACCGCGATGCAATTATTCCCGGGGGTGAATATGTGATAGTCTGCCGAAAAATTGTAACTTTGCGGATAGTTCGGGCCGCCGACGAGGAGGGCAAAGTCCGCCTGGTGGCCGGGGATCGGGAGAATTACGATGACATCGTTTTGAACGTCAACGATATAGTCTCGGTCTACAAAGTGAAGGGAAAATTGATCATAAACAGTTGAAGAGTATGTTTTCAGGCATCGTGGAACGTACGGCGGAAGTGGTTTCGATCCGCACGGACCGTCAGAACAAGGATTTCACGCTCCGGGCGGATTTCTGCAAGGAGTTGAAAATCGACCAGAGCATAGCACATAACGGCGTATGTTTGACAGTTGTGGACATCACGGAGGACACCTACACCGTGACGGCCATGAAGGAGACGCTCGACAGGAGCAATCTCGGGTTGCTGCGCGAAGGCGATCTGGTCAACCTCGAACGGTCGATGAAACCCGATGCCCTGCTCGACGGGCACATCGTGCAGGGGCACGTCGACCAGACGGCGGTCTGCACGGCGAAGGAGGATGCCGACGGAAGCTGGTACTTCACCTTCGAGTACGAGCCGCAGGGCGCCGGACTCTGCACGGTCGAGAAAGGTTCGGTGACGGTCAACGGCGTGAGCCTCACGGTCTGCGACTCGAAAGAGAGCAGTTTCCGGGTGGCGATCATTCCCTACACCTTCGAGCACACGAATTTTTGCCGCATCGAAGTCGGTTCGGTCGTGAACCTCGAATTCGACATCGTCGGCAAATACATCGCCCGGCTGATGCAAAACTACATGAAGTAAGCCTATGGTACACATCAAGACAAAGGAGGGCGCGTCGCTGTGGATCGCCCTGCTCGCCACGGCGATCGTCGCCGTGGGTATGGTTATACAGCATATCGAATGGTGGATCACGCTCTGCACGTCGGTCGGGGTCTTCGTCGTGGTGGCGCTCGCGGCGCTGTTCATCATCCGCAAGTACGTGGCTTACAAACTCAAGCCGATCTATTCGATCGTGCTTTCGCGCGACGTGCACACCAACGAGATCTTCTCGGAACTGAAGGACAAGCGCGTCGAGAACATCGGCGAGGAGCTGACGGCCTGGGCCGACACCAACGACCGGGAGATCGCCCGGCTGAAAGAGGCCGAGTGCTTCCGCAAGCAATATCTGGGCAACGTGGCCCACGAACTGAAAACCCCGATATTCAATATCCAGGGATATATTTCGACGCTGCTGGACGGAGGGCTGGAGGACGAACTGATCAACCGCAAATACCTCGAACGCGCCGAGAAGAGCATCGACCGTCTGATCAACATCGTCAACGACCTCGACACCATTTCGAAACTCGAAAGCAGCATGAACAAGCTCAATCTGGAGCGATTCGACGTGGTGGCGCTGGCCAAGGAGATCGCCGAGCAGGCCGAGATGGAGGCCGACAGGAAGGAGATCCGGATTTCGGTCAAGGGGACCGACAACCTGCCTTCGCCCTTCTGGGTGCTGGCCGACAAACACTACATCGGGCAGGTGTTCGTCAACCTGATCATCAACTCGATCCGCTACGGCAAGGAGGGCGGGCAGACCCGCATCCGCTTCCGCGACATGCTGGACAAAATTCTGATCGAGGTGGAGGATAATGGTTCGGGCATCGCCAAGGAGGACCTGCCGCGTGTGTTCGAACGTTTCTACCGTACGGACAAGGGGCGGTCGCGGGAGCAGGGCGGCACGGGACTCGGGCTGGCCATCGTCAAACATATCGTCGAAGCGCACGGCGAACGGATCACGGTCCGCAGCGAACTCGGCGTGGGCAGCACGTTCTCCTTCACGCTGAAGAAGGTGAATTTGCAGGAGATGAAATAGAATGTACGAAATCCGGAGTAAGATCCGTTAGCATTTCGGTCTGAATTCCGGTTGCGTCGCGACAAGTCCTTTACGAGGGTCGTTTGAGAGACGGCTTTCGGACGAGAGGCGCGGGGCGTACGCCGTCTCCCTCCCCGAAAGAGGGGCGGGGTGGCAGATTCGAATGCGACGCCGGAGACGGCGACTGTGACCGCCCGAAAAGGAAATCGGGGCTGAATAATAAAGAAACAACTTAAATAAATGATTCTACAACCTCTTTCCGTTGTCTGGAATTTCGATCCGGTGCTGTTCAGCATCGGGTCGCTCGACATCCGTTATTATGGGCTGATGTGGGCGCTGGCCATTCTGATCGGCGCGAAATTCTTCGATAACTTCGTCAATCGAGAAGGACTTCCCGCAAAGGTCTCGGAGTCGATTTTCATTTACGGAACACTCGCCACGATCCTCGGCGCGCGGCTCGGCCACTGTCTGTTCTACGACACGATGGAATACCTTTCGAAGCCGTGGACCATCATCACGGGATTCCGCGACGGAGGAATGGCCAGCCACGGCGCGGCCATAGGCCTGCTGATCGGGTTGTGGCTCTTCTCGCGCCGCAACAAACTGCCTTATATCTGGTCGCTGGACCGCATTATGATTCCGGTGGGCATCGGCGGTGCGATCGTGCGGTTGGGCAACCTGTTCAACTCGGAGATTTTCGGCCAGGCGACGACCCTGCCGTGGGGCTTCGAGTTCGTCCGTTCGCACAAGTGGGTGGCCGAGTTCGCCCCTGCGGCGGTGCACCCGACGCAGATTTACGAGGCGCTCTGCTACCTGGCGACTTTCGGCATCCTCTGCTGGCTCTATTACAGGAGGGACATTGCGCGCCGCCGTCCGGGCATTCTGTTCGGAATCGGCCTGATCGGTACGTTCCTCACGCGCTTTTTCATCGAGTACATCAAAACCGAGCAGGAGCCTTTCGAAGTGGGCTGGGCTTTGGACATGGGCCAGTGGCTCAGCATTCCCTTCATCCTGCTGGGAATCTATATGATCTGGCGGGGCGCGACCCGGCCCGGAACGGTTCCGGCCCCGGTGCCGAAAGCCCCGGCCGCAACGCCTAAAAAGAAGAAAAAATGAACGCGAACCCGATGGAAGAGCAGATCGGCAGGCTTGTCGGCAACCTGCTGGCCGGCGGCGGGGAGATTTTTCTGCCCGGCGTAGGCTCGCTCTACACCGAGCGGCAGGGAGCCAGGCGGCTCAACCGGCGAACCGTACTGCCGCCGAGCCGCACGGTGGCCTTCACCTCGCAGCAGCGGGGCGTGTCGCTGGTCGACGAGATTGCCCGCGTCATGCGTGAGGCCGGCGGATACGAAAAACCCGAAGCCGAGGCGCAGGCCGTTTACGACCGCTGGATCGCCCGGGTGCACCGGGCCGACCTGCTGACCGTCGAGGGCGTCGGAGAGCTGAAATTCAAGAATTTTATCCCCGACGAGGCGTTCGACCTCCGGCTGAATCCGCAGGGGCGCGAACCCGTGCGGGTTCGTGTGCAGCGTCGTTTCGACTGGCCGCTGTGGGTCGGCATCGCGGCAATCGGGATTGCGGCGGTCTATGGCGGGCGGGAGTTCCTGCTGCTCTATCCGGAGGCGCCGGAAGCGGCGGCCGTGACGGAGATTCCCGCTGCGTCCGACAGCTTCGGGACCGTCGAAGCGCCCGATGCTTTGGCCGAAGTTCCTCCGACGGAACGGTCTGTGGCCGGGGAGTCCGCTGCGCAGGCGGGGGGCGCGGCTTCGGGGGCTTCCGTTCCCGACGCAGCCCCGGAACCGGAGATCGCCGAAACGCATCCGGCGCAGGAGCAGGACGCCCCGACGGCGTTGCTTTCGGGCCGCCACTATGTCGTGCTGGGGGTTTTCAGCACCGAAGAGAACGCCCGGCGCGCCGTGCGGGAGACCGAGGCCAGGGAGTCGGCGCTCCGTTGCCGGATTTACCGTTTCGGGGGGAAATTCATGGTTTCGCCCTTCTCGTCGGACGATGCCGGAGCCTGTGCGCAGTTCATCCGCGTGCAGGACGGGCGTTTCCCCGACATGTGGACCTACACCGCCCGCTGATGGCCCTTGCGGAGTTGATAATCCGGGCGATCGACTGGTTTTACATCCGGCCCGTCGCCGCGGTCCTGCCCCGGCAGGTGTTCCGTTACGCGGTCTGCGGCGGTGTGACCTACATCCTGTTCGATCCCGTCTGCTATTTCCTCTTTTACAATTTCATCGTGGCGCACCGCTACGTCGACCTGGGATTCGTGGTTGTCTCCCCGCACATCGCGGCGATGATTCTCGTCTTTCCGTTCACCTTCTTCGTGGGCTTCTGGCTCAACCGTTACGTGGCGTTCCGCCGGTCGCCGATCGGGGCCGGGACGCAGCTTCTGCGCTACCTGCTTTCGGTGGCGGGGTCGGTGCTGCTGACCTATGCGGGGCTGAAGTTCTTCGTGGAAGTCTGCGGCGTGTGGCCCACGCCGGCGAAGATGGTCACGACGCTGCTGACGACGGTTTACAGTTTCCTCGCGGCCAAATACTTCACCTTCCGCCATGCGGAAAAACCGGAATAGACAAGAATCTGAATTCCATTCATAGCCGAACGACTTTTCGTGTCGTCGGGAGCGGACTTTCAGGCCGATTTTTGCAGAATGCCCGATTATGAATTGTGAATTGTGAATTTTGAATTCTGATTCCGGTTCTCCTCCCGCAGTTTCTGGAGTTCGTACATCCGGTCGCGGAATTTCGCCGCGGCGAGGAAGTCCAGCGATTTGGCCGCGCGTTCCATCTCCTCGCGGGCCTTGTCGATCAGCGCGTCGATGTTCTCGCTGGCCGTGTAGTTTTTCTGCACGTCGGCCGCCGCCGCGTAGTGGTCTTCGGCAATGGGGTAGGCCGTCATGTTGACCTCCGACGTGTCGACGCGGCCCGCCAGCAGCGCGCTCTGTCCCGAGCCGCTCTTCTGCGCCTGCCGCGGCAGCATTTCGTGCTCCATGTTGTAGCGCATCTGCTTCTCGCGGCGGCGGTTGCTCTGCTCGATTGCGTAGCGCATCGAGTCGGTGCAGGTGTCGGCGTAGAGGATCACGTTGCCCTGCGAGTGGCGCGCGGCGCGTCCGGCAATCTGCGTGAGCGACCGGACGTTGCGCAGGAATCCCTCCTTGTCGGCGTCGAGGATCGCCACGAGCGCCACCTCCGGCAGGTCGAGTCCCTCGCGCAGCAGGTTCACGCCCACCAGCACGTCGAACATCCCGGCCCGCAGGTCTTCGAGAATCTGGATGCGCTCCAGCGTGTCGACGTCCGAGTGGATGTAGCGGTTGCGCACGCCCACGCGGTCGAAGTATTTCGAAAGCTCCTCGGCCATGCGTTTGGTGATGGTCGTCACGAGCACCTTGTCGTCGTTCTTCACGCGCTTGTCGATCTCCCCGATCAGGTCGTCGATCTGGTTCAGCGTCACGCGCACCTCCAGCGGCGGGTCCACCAGCCCCGTGGGGCGGATCAGCTGTTCGACGATCACGCCCTCGCTCTTCATCAGCTCGTAGTCCGCGGGCGTGGCGCTCACGTAGATCGACGTGCCCTGCAACTGTTCGAACTCCGAGAAGGTCAACGGGCGGTTATCCTTGGCCGCCGGGAGGCGGAAGCCGTACTCCACGAGGTTCTCCTTGCGGGCGCGGTCGCCGCCGAACATGGCGTGGACCTGCGGCAGGGTGACGTGGCTCTCGTCCACGACCATCAGGTAGTCCTTCGGGAAATAGTCGATCAGGCAGAAGGGGCGCGTCCCGGCGGCGCGGCCGTCGAAGTAGCGCGAGTAGTTCTCGATGCCCGGGCAGTAGCCCAGCTCCTTGATCATTTCGAGGTCGTACTCCACGCGCTGCTTGATGCGCTGCGCCTCCATCGGACGCCCGGCGCGTTCGAAGAACTCGATCTGCTTGCCCAGGTCGAGGTAGATCTGCTGCACGGCGGCGTTGATGCGCTCTTTGGTCGTCACGAACAGGTTCGTGGCGTAGAGCGTGATGCTGTCGAGAGAGGCGATGCGCTGTCCCGTGACGGGGTCGATCGACTGGATGGCCTCCACCTCGTTGTCGAAGAACATCACGCGGAAGCACTGGTTGCCGAACTCGCCGAAGGCCGCCATGATGTCCACCGTGTCGCCGTTGACGCGGAACGTCGCAGGCTCCAGCTCGCGTTCGGTGCGGGTGTAGAGCGCCTCGACCAGCTTGTAGAGGAAATGCTTGTAGCTGACGACCTGCCCCACCTTGATGTTGATGGCCGTGGCGTGGAAGTCCGCCGGGTTGCCCGCGCCGTAGAGGCACGAGACGCTCGACACGACGATCACGTCGCGGCGGCCCGACAGCAGCGTGGCGACCGTGCCGAGGCGCATCTTCTCGATCTCGGCGTTGATCTGGAGGTCTTTCTCGATATAGGTGTCCGTCGAAGGCAGGTAGGCCTCCGGCTGGTAGTAGTCGTAATACGACACGAAATATTCCACGGCGTTCTCCGGGAAGAAGTTGCGGAACTCCCCGTACAACTGCGCCGCGAGGGTCTTGTTGTGGCTCAGGACCAGCGTCGGACGGTTCAGCCGCGCGATGACGTTGGCCACCGTGAAAGTCTTTCCCGAACCCGTCACGCCCAGCAGCGTGTTGTGTTTGGACCCGTGTTCGATCGAGCTGACGAGCTGCCCGATCGCCTCCGGCTGGTCGCCCATCGGGGCATAGTCCGATACTAACTTGAAATCCATAGATGCAAAGGTAGTGAAGAATTAAAAATTAAGAATTAAAAGTCGCGAATTATTTCCTCGTGTTCGAATCTCATGCCGAAGAAGTGCAGGGACATCGGATGGAAGACGGCGGGCGGAGAATAATTTTTAATTCTTAATTTTTAATTCTTAATTCGATTATTCGTACCTTTGTAGACTATGATCGACCGGGAAACAGTAGACCGCATTTACGCCGCCGCCAATATCGTGGATATTATCGGCGAATACGTCACGCTCAAACGCAAGGGCGTGAACTACCAGGCGTGCTGTCCGTTCCACAACGAGAAAACCCCGTCGTTCGTCGTGTCGCCCTCGAAGGGCGTCTACAAGTGTTTCGGATGCGGCAAGGGCGGCAACGCCGTGACTTTCCTGATGGAACACGAGAACATCACCTATCCCGAGGCGCTGAAGATGGTGGCCAAGCGCTACGGCATCGAGGTCAAGGAGAAGGAGATGACCGAGGAGGAGGTGCGACGCAACGACGACCGCGAGTCGATGTTCGCCCTGAACGGCTGGGCTGCGGAGTACTTCGCCAATTACCTCCACCGCGAGACCGAAGGGCAGAGCGTGGGCCTGGCCTATTTCCGTCAGAAGCGCGGCATGACCGACGCCACGATCCGGAAATTCGGACTGGGATTCTGTCCGGCGAAAGGCGACCGGATGTCGAAGGACGCCCTGGCGGCGGGTTACAAGCAGGAGTTTCTCGTCTCGACGGGGCTTTCGCTGCAACGCGAGAGCGACGGGTCGCTCTACGACCGCTTCCGCGACCGCGTGATCTTCCCCGTGCACAACATTTCGGGGCGCATCGTGGCGTTCGGAGGCCGCACGCTGCGCACCGACAAGCAGGTGGCCAAGTACCAGAACTCCCCCGAAAGCGAGATATACAGCAAGAAACGCGAACTTTACGGCCTCTATTTCGCCAAGAAGGCCATTCAGCAGCAGGATTTCGCCATCATGGTCGAAGGATACACCGATGTGATTTCGATGCATCAGGCAGGGGTCGAGAACGTCGTGTCTTCGTCCGGCACGTCGCTTACGACGGAGCAGATACGCCTGCTGAACCGCTTTACGAAGAATATCACGGTGATCTACGACGGCGATTCGGCGGGCATTCACGCCTCGCTGCGCGGTATCGACATGATCTTGAAGGAGGGCATGAACGTGCGCGTGGTGCTGCTGCCCGAGCCGGAGGACCCCGATTCGTTCGCGCGCAGCCATACGGCATCCGAGTTGCAGGAGTATATCCGCGCCAACGAGCAGGACTTCCTGGAGTTCAAGGCCAAACTGTTGTTGCAGGACGCCGAGGGCGACCCGATCCGCAAAGCGGCGCTGATCGCCGACATGGTGCAGTCGGTGTCGGTGATTCCCGATCCGATTCAGCGCTCGGTCTACATCAAGGAGTGCGCGCGGATCATGGACATCGACGAGCAGATACTCATTTCGGAGGTGGCGCGCAAGCGCATGACCACGTCGGGCGACCGCGAGACCGACGAGTTCCTGCGCCGTCAGACGACCCTCCGGCAGCGGGAGGCGCAGCAGCCCGGGGTGGAGTTCGTCAAACAGGTCGAGGCGGGGAGCAGTTTCGAGACGCTGGAGCGCGAGATCGTGAAATACCTGCTCAAGTACGGGCACTGCTCGTTCGATTTCAAGGAGGGCCGGACGATGGTGGCGTGCAACGTCGCGGAGGTGATTTTCTCGGAGCTCAGCGACGACAACATCGCCTTCCGCAATCCGGTCTACAACAAGATCATGGCGGCCTACCGCGAGCAGTGGGCGCAGCTGGGGACGGGGGTGGAGGTTCCGGCGCACGTCTTCCTGAACCATATCGACCCCGAGGTGTGCAACATGTCGGTGGACATCCTCACCTCGGACGACAACTATGTGGCCAGCGAGCTGTGGCGGCGTAAGGAGATCCACATCGACACCGATGCCGAGATGCTGGCCGTGGGGGTTCCGAAGGCCGTGACGCTCTACAAGTCGAAGGTGATCGAGGCGCTGATCAAGGAGTTGCAGGGCCGGCTGGGCGACGAGAACATTTCCGACGAGGAGATGCGCGACGTGGTGCAGCGGCTTACGGCCTACAATCAGGTCAAAGTAACGATTGCAAATAAGATACAACGATTGATTTTATAACCCGTATTGGACGGGCCGCATTGAAGGGAGACTTCGGGATAAGGATTTTTTAAGAAAAAGGGGGCGGGTCTCGGGTCGTACACGCATCACTGCGCATACCGTGTGCAAACAGAAAATAAACAGAAAGATGTGTAAAACATATCAAAGATAAAAGAATTAGTTACCTTGACCGATTCCCACCCCTGCGAATAAATAGGCAATTATTGTGCCGATTCCGAATATATGAGTGAACAGAAAAAGATAAATATCCGGAACAAGCGCGCGACGTTCGACTATGAGATTCTGGAAGAATACGTTGCGGGCATCGTGCTCGTCGGAACGGAGATCAAGTCCATCCGCGCCGGTAAGGCCTCGATGGTCGATACGTTCTGTTATTTCGACAAGGGCGAACTGTGGGTGCGCGGCGTCAACATCGCCGAATACGCCTGGGGAACGTGCAACAACCACGTGCCGCGCCGCGACCGCAAGCTGCTGCTCACGGCCCGCGAACTGGACAAGTTGCAGCGCGCTTCGCAGGACAAGGGCCTGACGATCGTGGGCCTGCGGCTGTTCCTGAACGAGCGCGGCCTGGCGAAGGTCGTCGTGGGGCTGGCCCGCGGTCGCAAGTCGTACGACAAGCGCGAATACCTCAAGGAAAAGGATGCCCGCCGCGAGATGGACCGTGTCTTTCGCAAGTGATCCCGTGCGCCGGAACCGATTGGCATGACGACTTGCTCCGTCCGGACTTCCGATAACAGAGAGTCCGAACAGCCGTCCGACCGCAAGACCGGGAATCCGCCTCCGCTCCGATAAGAAACGGCTCCCCGCCGGACATTCCGACCGAGCCGGTCCGTCCGAAATGCTTCGTACAGTACTCCCGTCAGCGAATCTTCGGGAAGAGCTGACGGACGAAAAATCATCCCTCGTCCCGGCCATACCGCTGGAGAAATATGGCGGTGCGAAGTGTCCCGTATTCGCACCTGAGGTGTCCCGCGCAGATAAACGGCATAATT
>OKWJ01002117.1_pt1 | contig 11237 bp, 7 predicted proteins | sample 1607121 | NCBI WGS metagenome assembly OKWJ01 (sample SAMN04414080, study PRJEB24778) | human gut metagenome | material: faecal | host: Homo sapiens | reverse complement strand
CTCGGCGAAGTGGATCCAGCGTCCGCGTTCCTGCTTTCGGATCCGCCGCGCAAGGGCATGGACCGCGCGACGATCGGCGCGATCCTTTCCGCAGGGATCCCGCACATGGCGATGATCTCGTGCAACCCGTCCACCATGGCGCGCGACGTAGGGCTTCTGACGGGCGCGCTCATCGAAGAGGGGAACGAGCTTAAAAAGAACCCCGCCTATACGCCGGAAGGGCTTGCAGGGCATTACAGGGTCGTGAGCGTACAGCCGTTCGATATGTTCCCGCAGACGAAGTGGGTGGAGACGTTGGTTCTTTTGTCCCACAAAGAACCCGACAGTCGTATCAGCGTTAAAGTTGAATTTGGCGAGAAAGAAGGGCAAATTTCTTTGGCTGAAACACAAAAGCAAGTAGAAGATATAAAACCGAAAGCAAAAACGACTTATAAACAAATACAGAAATACGTCGAAGAGAATTATGGCTTCAAAGTGCATACGGCATATATTGCGGAGGTCAAGCGTAATTTGGGGTTGTCAATGTATGATGTTCCCAACGCAGTTGAAGAATTAAAACGTCCGCGATCGCATCCGACAGAAAAGATGGTTTTGGCTATTAAAGAAACTCTGGCACATTTTGAAATAATATAATAATGAAAAGCGCAAGTTTTACTTGCGCTTTTTTTAGTTTAGGGTGAATTATACTATTAAGTGCAACAGAAGAGGGAGAAAAAAAGGAGTTCATACAAATCTGTGGTAAAATAGAGTTGCGAAACAAAATTTACTACAAAGGAGATTTGTATGAACTACCACCATTTTACCATAGAAGAGCGCCGTTGTCTACGAGAATATTATGTAAAAGTACCCGAAAAAGAGATAAAAGCGTGTATAAAAGACAAGAATTCGGACATTGGGAAGCGGATACGGTTGTATCGGGACAAGGAAAAAGTAAAGTATGTTTTGCCACGCTTGCGGAAAGAAAAACACGCTATTATATTGCCATTAAAATTCCTGACAGAAAAGGCGAAACCATGGCGAAAGCGATCATCTCGGAGCTTTCAAAGTTGCCGAGAGAAGCAGTGAAAACAATAACTTGTGACCGAGGCAGTGAGTTTGCATGCTGGAGAGAGATAGAAAAAGCGTTAAGCTGTGATATGTACTTTGCGGATCCGTATTGCGCATGGCAAAAGGGAACAAACGAAAATCTGAACGGATTGCTCAGAGAATTCTACCCTAAGGGCAGGAATCTGTCGAGGGTCAGTCCCGCGACCCTAAAAAAGAACCTGGCGCTCTTAAACGCCAGGCCCAAAAAAGTTTTGCATTTCCGAACACCGCAAGATTTGTTCCAAGAAAATCTCGCTAAGTGTTGCACTTAGTTTGACAATTCATCTTTAGGAAATTATTTTCTTGCAAGTAAATAGTCGATAGTTGCTTGAAAGTATAAAGCTAATTGATAGCCAATTTCCAAACTGGGGGTGTAATTTTTTAGCTTCCATGAATTGAACTGGCTTCGGGATATTCCAACAGCAGTAGCGATAGTTCCATATTTTTTATCGGTTCGTACTCCGAGTTCTTCCAATCTTTTATGAAAGGGAACACCATCGAGTGTTTTTCTTTGTAGGTTTTCATCAGACAGCCCAAGTAAATAATCAATGGATAATTCTAAATAGTCGGCAATTATTAAAATCAATTTTTTATATTATTAAACATTTTAAGAAGGTAAATTGCAATAAATTTATTTATATCGTTAAGAAGACACAAATTTTATAAAAAATTTTTCAAAATAGGCTTGACAAACGTTTGAATAAGTGATAATATATTCTTGCAATCGTGCAAACGTTTGCAAAGAATTGATAGAGTGTTTTGGAGGAAAGACATGAAAAAATTAGTTAGCATTGTTCTTTGTTGTGTTATGTCACTGATGCTTGTATCATTTGTGGCGGCATGTGGTCAAAAGGGGGATGAACTGGTAATCTGGACATTTACAGATGAGCTGCAAACAATGGTGAATGACTATTATTCAAAAGATAATCCGGATGTTGCTGTTGATGTAAAAGTTTATGAAGTCAACAGTTTGGACACGTTGGTAACAAACTCTATGCTTTCAGGTAAAAATCTGCCAGATGTATTAGCAATTGAAGAAAAATTTCTCCGAAAATATATTGAAGATGATATTTTTGAGTCGCTTGAAGGTTTGTCCGACAAAACTGCAAATATGTATGGTTATACAATCAACGCGGCGAAGAATTCTGAGGGGGAACAAGTTGCATATGCTTGGCAAGCGACCCCTGGAGCATTTTTTTACCGTACTGATATGGCAAAAGAATTATTGGGGGTTGAATCGCCTGAGCAGATGGAAGAAAAACTTGGGTCATGGCAAGAGGGTTCATGGGAAAAGTTTGTTAATTTAGCAGCAGAACTGAGAAGTGAGTCTGCTGCTGGTCAGAATGCCCAATTTGAAGATGTTCGTATTCTTTCTGCAGTTAACGAAATTTCTATTCCGTTCTATTCAGCGCGCGAAAGTGGTTGGGCAGTAGAAAATTCTGCAGGGGAAAAAGTTTTGACGATCGACCCTTCTCTTTATCAGGGCGATTATAGCATGTTGGATGTATATAAGAGGTTACAGATCGGGGATGGAACATATGGATCGGGTCAAAAGCCCTATGTTAATGAGCAAACATATCGTCAGCAAGGTTGGTTCAGCGATATGTCCGGAGATAAAGTGTTCGGATACTTGCTTTCCTCCTATTCTTTACATTATGATTTGAAAGCGAATGCGAAGAGTGTGGCGACAGGGAATGATACATCTGGGAAATGGGGTGTTTGCAAAGCACCTGTTGCGTATTCCGACGGCGGGACCTGGCTTGCTGTTTTGAATACTTCGGATAAAAAAGAGGAAGCCCAGAAGTTAATCGAGTATTTCACTATGAATGAGGATTTTCTTACAAAGTGGGCAAATGACACGGGAGACTTTATCAACAATAAAAAAATCATGAATGCATTTGCAGCAGATCCCGAAAGAAGCGAACCTTTCCTTGGCGGACAAAATCATTATGCGTTATTTGCTGAAATTGCAGAGGAGCTGAATGGTAATAATTTAACGGTATATGATGCAATCCTTAATGATAATTTTACTACTTGGGCAATTAACTATGGTCGTTTTGATCAAGTGGGAAATGAAGAAGGAACCGCATTGGTGAATGCATTGGATTCGTTTGTTAATTCAGCGCAAACATCTTTCCGTGGGACACTTGTCATTAATGATCCCCCTTATACACTTAGCTAAAATAAGAGGGGGCTCTCGAATGAGGCAGACAGAAAAAAAACACAAGATCTTGGAGAGTACTTCAATATCGCAGGAATGTGATAACAACATATTGCAAGGTAAAAAAGAAGTGCAGCAGAATGTTCAACAGACCGAGAAAAAAAGGCGTCTTGGCCCAAGATATTCCATGTACGGTTATCTGTTTGTCGCGCCATTTTTTATCATCTTTTTAATCTTTCAATTATATCCTTTGGTTTATTCCGTTTATCTTGGCTTTACGGATTTTGCTGGATTAGGAAAAGATGTATCTTTTACTTGGGAAAACTACGCGGAATTATTTGAAGATACCAGATTTTGGTATTCTATTTATAATACCTTTTTAATATGGATCATAAATTTCATTCCGCAGATTGTTTTTGCGTTTTTGTTTGCTGCAATATTTACTTCCGTTCGTCTAAAAATGCGTGGAAGCGGAGCATTCAAGGTTATATATTTTCTGCCAAATATTCTTACGGCAACGTCAGTTGCTGTATTATTTGCAAGCATGTTTACTTTTAAAACAGGCATTTTGGATCAGATTCTTAAAGCTACAGGCATTATCAGTGACCCCAACTATGATTTGAGCAGTGATCCGACCGGGGCGCGGATCGTGGTAGCTTTCATCCAGTTTTGGAGATATTTTGGCAGTACCATGTTAACATTGGCCGCAGGTATGTTGGGAATCAATCCTACGCTTTATGAGGCGGCGACAGTGGATGGAGCTTCCAAATCCCGCATGTTCTTTTCAATTACACTCCCGCTAATTCGTCCTATTGTTCTTTACACATTAGTGACAAGCCTGTTAGGCGGTTTGCAGATGTTCGACATTCCTCAGCTCTTTTTAAATGGGGGACCGGATATGGCCGGAGGTGGAAAATTTGCTACCGAAACAGTAGCTGTATACATTTATAAGCTTGCGTTTGAAGGAGATAGACTGATCGGATATGCAAGCGCGGCATCTGTCTATTTGTTTATAATAGCCGCAGTGCTGAGTGTTTTTACATTTAGAATGTTTCGTACAAAAAGAGAAGGACAGGATGGTCTGAGTAAAAAAGAGAGTAAAGCGAAACGGTCTGCAGGAAGGGGGGTACAAAGTGTATAAAAATTGCACAGTAAACAATAAAGAAAATATTGTGTCCACCCAGCAAAAGCAACGCAAAGTATTTTACTGGAAATCGTGGTTGCTGTTTGTATTTTGTGTAATTGTAGCATTTATTTGTCTGTTCCCTGTATATGTGATGATTATTAACGCTACTCGCAGTGCAGAACAAATCAGACAGGTGTTCAGTTTGCTTCCGTCAAAGTATTTCTTTTCAAACTTGAGTACATTGACTGAAAAGTTTCCGATTTGGCTGGGGATGTTTAACAGTTTTTTCATTGCTTTATGCAGCACAATTCTATGTGTATATTTTTCCGCATTGACAGCATATGGGTTTGTTGCATACGAATTTAAAGCGAAAAAACCTTTGTATGCTTTTTTGATTGCAACTATGCTTATCCCTACTCAATTAAGCATGATCGGATGGTTTCGTTTAGTTGTCGATATGGGAATGTATGATACTTGGTGGCCTCTGATTATTCCGTCTATTGCTTCGGCATCAACTGTATTTTTTATAAAGCAGTATTTGGATGCGACATTCAGTAAGGAACTGATAGAGGCTGCGCGTATAGATGGATCTCCCGAATTTTTGACCTTTAATGTGATGATGATTCCGATTATGATGCCGGCGCTTGCGACAATGGCGATTTTCAGTTACATCTATTCATGGAATGGTTATTTGGGACCTTTGATGATTCTCACTTCCGAAGAAAATCAAACATTGCCTATCTTAGTAGAAAAATTAAAAACAGATATTCACGGGGTGGATTACGGAGCTCAATATGCTGGCATTTTTATGACAGTGCTGCCTTTACTTGTAATTTACTTGTGTTTTTCAAAACTCATTATACGTGGTGTTGCTGTTGGCGGCACGAAAGAATAAAGTAAAAAATGAAAACGAAGATTAAAAATCCTATTTTAACGGGATTTAATCCTGATCCATGCATTTTGCGCGTTGGAGATGATTATTATCTCGCAGTTTCTACGTTTGAATATTATCCCGGGGTTCAAATTTACACCTCCAAAGATTTAGTAAACTGGAAAGTTGTCGCCCGTCCTATTACATCTGACAAGGCTGATCTTACGGCTGTGCCGCAGGGTGGAGGCGTTTGGGCTCCTTGCTTGAGTCACGACGGAAACAAGTTTTATTTGGTATATAGCAGAGTAACCATTTGGAGCAGCGGTCCGTTCAAAGATGTAGATAATTTTATTATTACGGCAGATAGGGTGGATGGAAAATGGTCAAAGCCCGTTTACATAAACAGCCACGGGTTTGATGCTTCACTTTTTCATGATGACGACGGAAAAAAATACTACATGTGTATGGAATGGGATCCCCGTCATTCGCCTGATAGCAAGCGTTTTACTGGTATTCTTTTGTGGGAAATGGATCAAGAAACATTTGCCTTAAAAGGAGAGCCTAAAAAAATATTCTGCGGAACCGACCGTGGGTCTGTAGAAGGACCGCACATTTATAAAAGGAATGGTTGGTATTATTTGTTTACCGCAGAGGGCGGTACCAATGTAGAACATGCAGAGACTGTAGCTCGCAGCCGTAATATTTTCGGCCCTTATGAAGTGCATCCTTATAAACATATTATCACTTCTTACCAGACAAATAACCCTCTGCAAAAAGCCGGACACGCCAGTATTGTTGATGACGGAAAAGGAAATTGGTATTTGGCACATCTTTGTGGCAGAAAATTGATGAATGGGAACTGCGTTCTTGGTAGAGAAACATCCTTGCAAAATATAGAATTTCGTGATGATGATTGGTGCTATCTGAAAGATGGCGGAACTCAGCCATATTCTTACTATGAGGTGGAAGGAAAAGTCAATCATTATACTTTCCGAAAAAAGAAACTGCAGTTTACTCGCAACAATATGAAAAATATGTTTCAATCGTTGCGTACTCCGCTCGGAAAGCGCGCGCGTATCATTGATAAGGATACAATCGAGCTTGTCGGTGCCGAAGGGATATGTTCACTTCACTGTCAAACATTGCTGGCATATCGGCAGCAGCATATCGATTTTCGGGCTAGCGTAAAACTGGACTTTCATCCGGAAAATTTCAATCATACTGCAGGGTTGATTTATCGCTATAACGAAGAAAATCAATATTTGCTTTTTATGACGCACGATGAAAACAAAGGGAATGTATTGCGGATACAAAGCATTGTAAAAGGCGAACACAAATGGTGGGATGAGATAGTAACAGTGAAAGACAGCGTGTATCTTGCCATTGATGTCAAATGTGAAAAAGGTCAGTTTTATTATTCCGAAGACGGCAGTGATTATGTTTTGATCGGGAAGCCATTCGATACATCGGTTTTATCTGATGAGAGTGCATGTCCGATGGGATTTACAGGTGCCTTCATCGGATTATATGCAGGAGACGGAAATTTCAGAAAGAAAACTGCAAAGTTTAGTTTTTTTGAATACGAGAATAAGGAGGAAAAAAGATGAAGAAAATATTATCTAAAATTTTGGCAGCGACATTGAGTTTAACAGCAATGCTGTCTGTTATCGGTGTATTTTCAGCCTGTTCAGCTGGGCCCGAGACTTTAAAAGATGCTTATAAAGATTATTTTAAGATCGGCGCAGCGGTAGCTTTACCTACGCAAGATAACGAATTGCAGTATGATGATGAAATTCTTTCTGAATTTAATAGCTTTACTGCTGAAAATGAGATGAAGTGGGCTTATACAGAATCTCCTCGCGGTAATTACACTTGGCAGAAAGGCGATGCGCTTATTGAGCACGCGAAAAGATTGGATGCCGGTGTGCGCGGTCATGCTTTAGTATGGCATGAAAGCATGCCTGATTATATTTTCACAAATTTGAGTTCGGATCCTGATGTGGCGAAAGAACAGGTTCTTGAGGATGTGCGTTCACATGTTACAGAAACGGTGAAGCATTATGGAAATGATGTAGTATATTGCTGGGATGTTGTGAACGAGGCAATCTCGGACAGTGGCGATCCCAATCATGTTTACCGTGATGGAAGTGAAGGAAGTAAGTATTATCAGTGGACGGGAGAAGAGTATATTTTTGAGGCGTTTCGTGCTGCTCGGGCTGCCGATCCTGATATGAAATTGTATTATAACGATTATAGTTTAATTAATCCTGTCAAACGCGAGAAAGCGATGTCTCTTGTAAAAAAATTGCAGGAAGAAGATTTAATCGACGGTATCGGAGAGCAGGGACACTACAGCATTCGGGAATTTGATCCGGTGGCGTTTCGCGAGATGCTGGAAGACTTTAGTACGCTTGGATTGGAAGTTTCTATCACTGAGCTTGACCTTTCTGTCTATTCCAAGAGCGGATCAGTTGTAGAGGAAGAAATCAATCCTCTTTCGGATGAACTTGCGGCACTGCAGGCGGAGGCTTATAAAAGTATATTTGAAATATGCCGTGAGTACGGTGATATGATAGATAGCGTTACTCTTTGGGGAGTTGCAGATGACAATACATGGCTGAGTAACAGCAATACTGCCGGAGGAGGACAGACTGTAGGCAAACGTCAGGATCACCCGCTTCTGTTTGACATTTGGAGAGAAGAAAAACCGGCTTATTATGCAGTGCGTGATTGGGCGCAGAATGATAAGTTTGTTTATGATGAAGAAAAAGAGAATGATGCTCGTTTTTCTGTATATGACGGCACAGGCAACGAATTTCATTTCGGCGGGAAGTGGTATCCTGTTGAGGCGAACAGCGGGCTTGATGCAAACAATGCTTATAAGATGCAAGACGGAACGACGGTTACAGAACTGTATTATACAAAATTAAAGCCGTATAGTGCATTTGCCTCCAAGGTACATGGACCGCTTGATAAATTTAATTATGTTAATTTCACGCTTTCGTCCGATCGAGATATGTTGCTTATGGCGCAACTTAATTACACAACGACAAAAACCCCGACCGAACAGACTGATCATCTTACGGGGGAAGAAAGCTTTGAGGTCGGAATGCAAAAGCAGACTTACACGATTCGTATTCCGGACAGTCGTGATTGCTATTTAAATCTTTTTGAGGACGTTTGGCTTTTCCCTGAAGCAGGGGAAACGGGGGCTGATTTTACGGGGTCTTTATTTGTTCACGATGCATGGTTTTCTACCGAAGCTCCTGAGGGTGCAAAGGTAATGGAACCCGGTGTTTCGGGAGGAGTACAAGAACGCGCATATAGAAGAAACGGACAGTCCACATGGTACAATGAAACGAGCTGGACAAAATATACGTTAAAACTTCCGCAAGACAGTTCTGACGGACTAATCCAGATTAGCGCATCGGGTGCGGCAAGTTGGGGCTTTGTTTCTGTACAATTAGATAAGTTTGACGTTCAGGATACAAAACTTGTCTTTAAGTATATCGATAATTCCTCCGAAGGTAATTCAGTCGAATATATACGTTTCAGGCTTCGTGGTGCTCCAATCGAGATGGTAAATGATGGTGTAAACACTTACATGACATACCATGATAAAGATTTGCCGGACTGGATTTATAATGAAAGTACTGTTTCAAAAGATCCTGTGACGGGAGAAGTAACTATAGAACTCGACATTTCCGATGAGGTAAAATACCTCCGTGAGCAAGATGGCGCAATTGATCTTAGCGAGGATGGATATGGTTTGCGTTTGGTTATGCTGATAGAGTCTGTTGGAGCAGAATTTGCTCCCAATGTTAAGGCAGACGGCAGATTTGATATTACTGTAACTGCGGTATACACAAAATAAAAAGAGGTAATTAGATATGAAAAAGTTTTTTATAACAATCTTAACATTATTACTTTTATTTTCCTTTACTGCATGCGGCGAGGCAAAAGAGTCTTCGCCAAAGCTAAAGGAATGGTCGGCGCCCGAATACTCCGATGTTACTTATGGCGCAACCGTAACAGTTTTACCTGTTAGTGTGCGTGATACGGAGGAAAATGTTTATAATGCTGTCGTAAAAGTTCAGGATCCCGATCGCCGCAATGTAAAACTGGAAAACGAGCAGTTTACGGCAAATGTAGTAGGGGAGTACACAATTACTTATACCGTAACGGCGGGGGAAACTACAGAAAGCAAGTCTACGTCGTTTGACTGTATTAAGACTTATCGCGATACGTTGAAGGAGCAGTTGGATTTAGCTGCAGCATCAAAGTCATCCGAAGAATATTCTGCTGAAAAGCTTGCCGAAATTGCAGAAATTGTTAAAGAAGGAAAAACAAATATTGATCTTGCTGCTGATGATAAGGGCGCAAAAGCAGCTTATGATGAGGCGTTGAGCAAAATCGATGCTATCCAGCCTTCCGTTCCTGTATTCGGCAATTGGGAGCTTGGATCTGAACCGAGTTATTCTTTGGATGAGAACGGCGACGGATCGGTTACCGTTACACGTGAAGAAGTTCCGGCAGGTGAATACAAGTCTGTTTCCGTAGCGGTTTCAGATTGGGTTTCTTCTTATGATGCATTTAGTTTCCGTGTAAAAAACAACAGTGCTACGGACACGCTTACGGTGCGCACGATTTTGACCGTAGAAGAAGATAAAGATGCGAGTTTAGGTGAAGAAAACATCATCAATGACTGGGGTAATGCCACGGTTGTTACTTTGAAGGCTGGAGAGGAGAAAAATATTACCGTAGCTGTTCCGCAAAGTGATTTGCTTGAAAATGGTTTACTTGCCCGAGTGCATGTTCGTTTGAATGCAAATGGAACGCAAGATTCTACCTATGCTGTCAATGCAACTCTATCAAAACCTGTATGGGAGACGGGAAGTGAGTTGCGTTTGGGCAATATTGCTGCGCTGTATTATCCTGAGCTTTTTAACATCAGTGGCGATACTGTATCTTTTGATTATACAGATCTTGGAGATAAAACATATCAAGGTGTAGGCGTTTCTATCGACAATTTTGATAAGAACGCACACAAATTTTTTAGCTTCGAGATTAAGAATACAGGCACGACTGAAATTGGATTTGATATTCGTTTGGTAAATGATACCGGAAGCAACGATACAATTTGTAAGATTAAGTTGAAAGCTGGAGAGACTCTCCGTTATGCAAACTGGGTCGACTATATTTTTACCAATTCGCCTGATGCAAATGAATTGACAAAAATCGAGATTATCGTTAATTCCGGAGAAACAATTGCGGCTGGCGTGACGAACGGAACTTTTGTATTGGAAAATATAGCGTTTACTGCGGAGGGAACCGTTCTGGGTGGTTCTGCAGGATACGAAGTATTGCCGGCGGAAGCAGAATAAATTGGAATAAATTAAAGTATTGCAGGATATGAAAAAAAATAAGCTAAAAATAATCATTCTTTTTATACTTTGTACCGTTTTCATTTTCAGCGGATGTGATACAACACCAACTAATAGTTATAAAGGTGGAGAAATTTTATCTTTTTCCAATTGGACTGCAACGGATAAAGCGATGTCGGTCATGCAACAGGGGACAGAAACGTTCATTCAATTTGATAAACAGGACCCTGAAAAAGCATACTCCGAAGTTGAAAGTGTGATAAACGGTAATTTAAGCGCGTTTCGATATGTAGTTTTTTGTATCAGATCGTCTTATGCTATGAATGTGTCCGTTGACTTGAGGTCAGATTGCAATAATGATAATTTAACAAACGGACAACCAATTCCAACATCATCGGAGGAAAAAACATTTGCGTATCAAATAAAAGTTCCGACAGAAGCTGAGAAAGTTACGGTAAAACTTATACCGCGTGCCGGTGAATACGGGATGTCTGTTAACGGAACATTGATAGTTGCAGAAGCGTATTTTTCAGTGGAATGCCCTGAAAATATTACGATTATTGAAGATGTTTTCTCCGATGATGGAGACGATGACAACAGCAGCAACGA
>OKWJ01002111.1_pt1 | contig 11270 bp, 13 predicted proteins | sample 1607121 | NCBI WGS metagenome assembly OKWJ01 (sample SAMN04414080, study PRJEB24778) | human gut metagenome | material: faecal | host: Homo sapiens | reverse complement strand
TTTTTTTATTCCCAAATATTTTAATTTTAAAATATTTATAAATAAAGTAAAAAATGAGAGAGGAAAATCCAGTGATGAAAGTACATTTTATCGTCCAGATAGATATATTACGTGAGGATGCAAGTGCAGCGCTGCCGTTTAAAATCCGGTGCTTACCAATGACGGACAGAGTACAGAAAATCAGTGATGTAGATATTATTTTAGAACCGGAACCAAACGAAAATGACTTTGATATTTTACACGACAGAAATGAAAATAAAATGCTGGTCGGCGTCTTAACAGAGCATGAAAGTCATTTGAAATGCAGGATAGAGGGGGCTGCTGAAATTGAATATTCAGAAAGAAAAAAGGGCAGTGAAAATGGTAGCAACGACAGATATTTAGAATTTACAAACCTGACTAAGCCAGATACTGCAACCAGAAGTCTTAATAAAGAAATAGGAGAAACCGGAGGAGGAAATTTTATAAGAGCTGTTTATATCATGGAAAGTCTGTGGCATTTAACAGAAAAGCCGGATGCAAAACCAGAGAATTTTTTGCATCAGATGCTTTGTATATGCCGTATGAACGGGATTCCTGCAAAATGCGTGTGCGGCATAATTTCCGGAAATGAAAAGCTGCAGTCCTGGGTTGAGGTATATACGGATTATGGATATGTGGGAGTCGATCCATGGAAACGTTGCCTGACAGATGAAACATACATGAAGCTGGCACAGGGAAGGGATCTGGAAGAGTGCGCAATATTTGAAGTAAAAAAAGAAAGGCAGAAGTGTTCACTGGATATTCAGATAACTACTGCAGAAGAAAAAAATAGTGACAGAGGAACAGGAGGCGTCGGAATGATTCAAAAAAATGTAGAAAAAGATGGCATGGATTTTTCGGGACAAGTGGTGGAAACAAGCAGTTATGACGGCATGAGAGAAACGCTTCACAAGATGCTGTCCTCGGATGAACTGCTGATATGGACAATCACAAAGAGATTGGAACTTCAGCGGACAGACAAGAGAATGTACCTGGAAGAGTTTTCTGAAAAAATGAATCTCCCGCTGCGGAAATCCTCCATGCTTGTAAAACGTCTACAGGATGCCGATTATGTAGATTGGAAATATGATGGATTAGGAGAAGAAGGAACGTATGTTGAATTTACAGGCAAATGGTGGGAGGCGGTTGAAAATCAAAAAAGAGGCATGGAGAAAGTATATGGCGGCACTGTTGAAAAATTCGGAAAGGACAGGTTCCTTCAGTTGTTAAGCGAGATAGAGGATTTCAATGAAACCGTTAAAGAAATTACTGATACGAATGGAGATGAAATTGATGAAACAGAATGAATTGAGCAGTTATGCAGAAGGAAAAAAACAGATCTGCATGGAAAACGATAAAATACCTAAAAAACTATATGAAGAATATGGCGTGAATTGTGGGCTGAGAGACGAAAACGGGAAAGGGGTATTAACCGGATTAACCCGTATTTCTAAAATTGTATCTTTTCGTAAAAATAAAGAGGGAACGCTGCAGCCGTGCGATGGAGAATTATGGTATCGGGGGTATCACATCTTTGATTTGATTGATTCCCTGAAAGGCGAATATGGTTTTGAAAAGATTGCATATTTGTTGTTATTTGGTAATTATCCGGATGCTAAAGAGGAAGAAGCCTTTTTTCAGGTTTTGAGCGAAGCAAGGGAACTGCCGCAGAATTTTACGAGAGATGTACTTATGAAAGCTCCGTCTAAGGATATTATGAATTCTATGACGAGAAGCGTATTGACGCTTGCATCTTATGATAAGCGCAAAGAGTTTAACACGCTGGAAGATAATATCCGGCAGGCAATTCAGATGATTGCCGTTTTTCCTATGCTGGCTGTTTATGGATATCATGCGTATAACCATTATGAGAATAATGCCAGTATGTATATACACCGTCCAGACCCGAAATTATCAACAGCAGAAAATATTCTCAGGATGTTAAGACCGGATGCTTCTTATACACAACTGGAAGCAAAAGTGCTGGATGTGGCTCTGATACTCCATATGGAGCATGGCGGCGGAAATAATTCTACATTTACGACCAGAGTTGTAACCTCCACAGGTTCTGACACGTATTCTGCGGTAGCGGCGGCGATGTCTTCTTTAAAAGGTCCGAAACATGGCGGAGCAAATATAAAAGTCATGGAGATGATACAGGATATCAAAGATCATGTGCCGGATTGGGAAGATAAAGAAGCAGTTGAGAATTACCTTGCAAAAATACTGGACAAGGAAGCCTTTGACCATAAAGGGCTGATTTACGGAATGGGACACGCCGTATACTCTGTTTCTGATCCGAGAGAAAAAGTGCTGAAATTCTATGTACAAAAACTCGCAAAGGAAAAAGGGAGAGACAAAGATATGGCTCTGTATGATGCGATCGAGGAAGCTGCACCTGTATTGATCGCACAGAAACGGCATATTTTCAAAGGAGTCAGCCCTAATGTTGATTTTTACAGCGGATTCGTATACGAGATGCTGGGAATACCAATGGAGCTTTATACGCCTTTATTTGCGGTGGCCCGCATTGTCGGCTGGAGCGCACATAGACTGGAAGAGCTTGTAGGAATGAATAAAATTATCCGTCCGGCTTACATGAGTGTTATGCGGGAAAGGGAGGAGTGATTTCATGTATGGATATATCTGTTGTAATAAATCGGGGTTAAGTGAAGAAGAGATCGACCGTTATCAAAGTGTTTATTGCGGGTTATGTAATAACTTAAAAACAAGATACGGGCAGTTGGAAAGAATCAGTTTGAGTTATGATATGACATTTGTAATTCTGTTTTTGTCGTCGCTCTATGAGCCGGAGGAAGAAGCAAGGGAGTTCTGGTGCGGAGTCCATCCGTTACATAAAAAGACGGAGACAGAAAATAAATTTACGGCGTATGCTGCGGATATGACGATTGCCTTAGCTTATTACAAATGTATGGACGACTGGAAGGATGAAAAGAAATATTTGAAGCGTCTGTATGCGGAAAGTATAAAGAAACAGTATCAGGAGGTTGCTGAAAAATATCCCAGGCAATGTAAGGCCATTTCAGAAAGTATCAGGGAATTGGAGCAGATAGAAAATTCAACAGCGGATGCAAAGCCGGATGAGGCAGTTAAGTGTTCTGGAAAAATGTTGTCGGAACTTTTTGTTTATGAAGAGGATTTTTGGAGCAATAGCCTGCGCTCTTTTGGATTTGAACTTGGGAAATTCATCTACCTCATGGACGCATCCATGGATTACAAGGAGGACATCAGGAAACATAATTATAACCCACTGATCGGGATGAATAAAAAACCGGAGGAAATGAAAGAAATCCTTACAATGTGTATAGGGAATGTGACACAGATTTTTGAAAAGCTGCCTTTGGTCCAGGATCAACATCTGCTGAGAAACATCTTATATGGAGGCGTGTGGCAGAAATATTCTGAAAAAATGCAGAGGAAGGAGAAAAAGCATGGTTGATGATCCGTATAAAGTTCTCGGCGTACCCGAAAATGCAACAAAAGATGAGATAAAGAAAGCATACCGAAAAAAAGCAAAGGAATATCACCCCGATTTACATCCGGATGATCCTCAGGCAGCGGAAAAAATGAATGAGATAAACGAAGCCTACGATATGTTGAATAATCCTGAAAAATATAAGAAAGAACAGCAGAAATCTCAACAGAACAGTTATTCCTATGGAAACACATATGAAAGAAACTCAGAGAGAGGTTCCACATACGGCAATGGCTGGGGAAACTATCGGAATGAAGGGAATGGCGAAGGATATGGCGGATTTGGAGATTTCAACTTTGATGATCTGTTTTCCTTCCGGGGCAGAACATACACGCCGCCGAAGGCAAAAGTGGAGCCGGGTGACAGTGAAGAAATCCGTCAGGCAATTGATTTAATAAATATACGTGAATTTGCAAGAGCCAATGAAATTTTAAACCAGATCTTAGGAAAGGACAGGAATGCAAGATGGTATTATCTGAGTTCCTTATCGAATTATGGGATGGGAAACCATATACAGGCTGTTGAGCAGATTCAGAAGGCAATACAGAAGGAACCGGAAAACAGACTCTATCAGAATACGCTGCAGAGCTTTCAAAATTCCGGGACAGCATACAATCAGGACGGGCAGGAATATCAGAAATATGCGGATGGGATGAACAAAATCTGCCGGAGTTTCTGTGTGATACAGATGCTTTGTATGTTTTGCAGATGCTGAATCCGATAAATGAGGAATGAGACAGGAGGCATGGATTATGAGCAAAGTAATAGGAATTGACCTGGGAACCACAAATAGCTGCGTTTCCGTTGTAGAAAACGGTGCGCCGGTAATCATACCGGCCAGCTCTGGCGGTCAGACGACGCCCAGCGTAGTAGCATTTACGAAAAACGGAGAAAGGCTTGTGGGCGAAAAAGCGCGCAGGCAGGCTGTAACGAATCCGGAACGGACGATCAGTTCGGTAAAGCGCCATATGGGAACAGACTGGAGTACCTGTATTGACGGAAAAGAATATAAGCCGCAGACAATCAGTGCAATGATTCTGATGCAGTTAAAGAAGGATGCGGAGGAGTTTATTGGGGAAGAGGTTACGGAAGCCGTTATTACGGTCCCGGCTTATTTCAACGATATTCAGAGACAGGCAACGAAGGATGCGGGGAAAATAGCGGGACTGAATGTAAAACGGATTATTAACGAGCCAACCAGCGCTGCCCTGTCATACGGGCTGAATCATGGAGAAGCACAGAAGGTCATGGTATTCGATCTTGGAGGCGGAACCTTTGATGTGTCGATCATTGAGATAGGAGACAGTGTGATTGAGGTATTGGCAACATCCGGCGATAACCATCTTGGCGGAGATGACTTTGACGCCAGGATCAGAGACTGGCTTGTGAAACTGGTAAAGAGCGAGTATCATATTGACCTCTCACGGGATGTCGCAGCGATGCAGCGGATTGAGGAGGCAGCGGAAATCGCAAAAAAGACACTTTCTACTGCAGAGAGCGCACAGATCTCACTTCCATATCTGGCGGAGAGCAAAGGGGTATCGGTACATCTTGATACAACTCTTACCCGTCCACAATTTGAAAATCTGATAGAAGATCTGATAGAAAGGACGGCTGTACCGGTACAAAATGCGCTGAATGATGCGGGAATTGCGGCATCTGAGCTGGGAAGGGTCTTACTGGTCGGAGGGTCTACAAGAATACCTGCGGTTCAAAGAAAAGTACGGCTTCTGACAGGAAAAGAGCCGTCAAGAAATATCAATCCGGATGAATGTGTTGCGACAGGCGCAGCAATCCTGGGAAGCACTTTACAGGGGAATGGACTTGTAGCGGCGGGAACACAGCAGGATCTGTTGCTTCTTGACGTAACACCGCTGAGCTTGTCCATAGAAACAGTCGGCGGAGTGGCAACGCGTCTGGTAGAAAGAAATTCCACTTTGCCCACCCGCTATTCACAGGTGTTTTCAACAGCGGCGCCATATCAGAAATCTGTGGAAATTAATGTCCTGCAGGGAGAACGGCCGATGGCGAAGGACAATAAAAGCATAGGTAAGTTTAAACTGAAAGGGATCAAGGCGGCTCCGGCAGGTGTGCCGCAGATTGAAGTGACATTTGACATAGATGCAAACGGAATACTGATGGTTTCTGCAAAAGATCTGGATACGGGGAAACAGCAGTCTATTACCATTACTGCCAATGACAGGATGTCAGATGCCGAAATCGAGCAGGCTATGGAAGATGCAAGAAACTATGCAGGACAGGATCAGGTGCGCCGGGAGGCGGCGGAACTGTTGAATGAGTGCCAGAGCCTGCTAAATGAAACAGGGCAAAAAGTAAAGGATGCAGGAAAACAGCTTGATAAATCAGTGAAAAAACGGATAAAAAAGAAAAGTAATACGTTGAGAAAGCTGGTAGGTAAATGCCGTTTGGATAAAGTAACAGAAACTGAAATCAATGATATGAGATCAGAAAAAAGCCAGTTGGAAAATCTGGTGTCCGGTGCATTTGGGTCTGAACAATAAGAAAGGCAGGTAACAAAAGATGAAAGGTTGGAAAGATAAATTTATGAGTGGAAGAAATGGCCTTGACGAATGTGGCAAGGTGGCTTTCGTAAGTGCCGCAGTAGTATATGTTCTCCTGATGATTTTTCCGAACGTATTGCTGGAACTTCTGTTTTTTGTAGCAGTTGGCTACGGACTGTTTCGAGTGTTTTCAAAGAACAGAGAGAAGCGTTTAAAGGAAAATCACGTGTTTATGAGCTATGTTGAACTGGTAAAGATGAATTTTGAACAGCGTAAAACACACAGGATATTTATGTGTAAAGTATGTGGGAAAAAAGTAAGAGTACCCAAAGGAAAAGGGAAAATAGAAATAACCTGTCCTTCATGTGGAAACAAAATGACGCATCATACATAAGAAAGAGGCGACAGCTTGAGCGAGAAGAAAATGGTATATGTGCTGCTGACAAAGGATTGCAGTTGGTTTTCCAAAATATTTTATTGGGTAAGTGGAAGGGGATATACACATGCTGCTATTTCCGTAGACCAGTCAAAAAATAATTTTTACAGTTTTAATTTCAAGGGGTTCAGTGAAGAGCATCCCTTTAGACGAAAAAAAGAAGGAAGAAAAAGTGTCTGCTATCAGCTTGGGGTTTCAGAGAAAGACTATCAGAAGATACAGATGAAACTGGAGGAGTTCTCTGCAAAAAAAGAGGAATATCATTACAGCAAGCTGGGGTTGGTACTGTGTGTATTACGAATTCCGTATAAAAATAAAAATGCGTATTTTTGCTCTCAGTTTGTAGCGGAAATGCTGCTGATGATAGATTCTTTTCAGTTAAAGAAAGAGCCGTCTTTATATTTACCTAATCAAATGAAAGAGGTGTTCTCCGGCTATCATGTGGTACAGGCAGTCTGAAAGGGTATGGAAAGAGGTGACGAACGAGTATGGATAAACTAAAGGAAAAAGTGGGGGAATCACTCACAAGCGTACTGCCTGTTACAATGATCGTATTGTTTTTAAGCATTGTATTAGTGCCTGTAAAAATTGAGGCGATAGCAATGTTCCTGGTCGGAGCGGTGTTATTGATTATAGGTATGGGATTTTTCCAGCTTGGAGCGGAAATGTCAATGACGCCATTGGGACAGGGCATTGGAGGACAACTTGTAAAAAAGCGAAAACTCCCATTGATTATCTGTGGATGCTTTTTGATGGGAACGCTTATCACTATTTCAGAACCGGATCTCCAGGTGCTGGCGAATCAGGTTGCATCCATCCCAAATTCAGTGCTGATACTGTCGGTTGCTATTGGCGTGGGACTTTTTCTTGTTACGGCGGTTTTGAGAATTTTATATAAAATACCGATTACCTATTTATTGATTGGAATGTATCTGATTCTTTTGGTTTTAGCAATGGTAGCTCCATCAGAGTTTCTAGCTGTGGCATTTGACGCCGGGGGTGTTACCACCGGTCCGATGACGGTTCCCTTTATTATGGCTTTAGGAATTGGACTTTCTGCATCGAGAAGTGATAAAAACAGTGCCAGCGACAGCTTCGGGCTGATTGCTTTGAGCAGTGTCGGGCCGGTTCTGATGGTACTTGTCCTGGGCATTTTCTATCATCCGACGGATGCGGTTTATACGACTACGGTTATTCCCAATCTTGTCACTATGCAGGATGTTGTCCATCAATTTGTACGGGCGATACCACAGTACGCAAAAGAAGTTATCGTCAGTATGCTTCTGATCATTGCGGTTTTTGTGGTGTTTCAGGTTTGTACACATAAATATCACAGGCGGCAGCTACTAAAAATGAGTGTAGGATTTGGATATACGATTATTGGTCTGATTCTCTTCCTGACAGGAGTAAATGTCGGTTTTGCGCCAGTAGGAAATTTGTTGGGAGAAGGTCTGGCGGCAGGAACCTATAAATGGCTGACTGTACCAATCGGAATGCTGATCGGGTATTATATTGTGAAGGCGGAACCTGCCGTTCAGATTTTAAACCGACAGGTAGAGGATATTACGGGAGGTATGATTTCCCGTAAGCAAATGAATCTGTGTCTCTCAATCGGAGTAGCCTGCGCAGTGGGGGTGGCGATGCTGCGTGCATTAACGGGAATCGCAATTTATTGGATTTTGATTCCCGGATATGTAGCGGCATTCGTTTTAAGTATTTTTGTTCCGCAGGTTTTCGTAGGCATTGCGTTTGACTCCGGCGGGGTGGCCAGCGGTCCCATGACGTCAACATTTTTGCTGCCATTATCAATGGGCGTATGTACTGCTGTGGGCGGGAATGTGGTAACAGATGCTTTCGGTGTTGTAGCATTAGTGGCATTAGCTCCTCTGATTGCAATACAGATTATGGGAATTATTTATAAATGCAAGATGAAGAAGAATACATTGCCGTCTGAAAAAGAAATAGCAGAAGATACGATTATTGAACTGGAGGAGGAATCGTTATGAAATCGAATATGCTGGCTATGCGCCTGCTGTTTACAATAACAGATGTGAAAGAGGCGAAAAAGATAGAAGAATTGCTTTTCCAAGCTCATTTACCCATTTATTATCAATGCAGAGGGCAGGGAACGGCGAAGTCAGAATTGCTGGATATTTGCGGGTTAAGCGGGAGAGCAAGACTGATCACAGTGACAATCCTGCCTCAGAAATTAGTGGATTCAATATTTACCAGTCTCTCGCAAAAGTACCATATTACCAGAAAGGGAATGGGGATAGCCGGAACCATTCCGATAACTGGAATACAGGAAATCGTGCTGAAGATGATGGATGAAGAAATGCGCAGAAAACTGGAAGAAAATATTGAAAGGAATGAAATCGAAATGAACAAAGATGCCATGTATACAATGGTTTTGACGGCAGTAAAAGAAGGATATAGCGATCATGTAATTGATGCTGCACTAAAGGCAGGCGCAAAAGGCGGTTCTGTAATTCGGGGCAGACGGAGGGGAAATGAAGCGATTGTACAGTTTTTGGGAATTTCCATGCAGGAAGAACAGGAATTTGTACTGGTAATTGTTCCAAAAGATAAGAAGGCAGATATTATGAAATCTGTCAGTGATTCCTGCGGATTAAAAACGCCGGCAAAAGGAGTGATACTCTCGATTCCTATTGAGGAAATTATCGGTTTGGAAAATCAATAGTGAGGAAGTTAAGAAAGAAGGTGATGAAATTGATTGAGGAAAAATTTCATAAAGGATAGCGGCAGTATACTGTTATGTGAAAAGCATCTATATATAAAAACTAAATCAGAAAACATTCACAAAGAAAGGTGGCACATATGGGTAAAATAGAAAAAATACAAAGATTTGTGGAAAAAGGTAAAGTTGATAAATTGGCAGCTATCACACATGAAAATGACAAAGAAATCCGAATGGCAGCCGTTGATGGTTTGGGAAAGCTGATTGAAAATGAGATGGCACTATATGCCCTGGCAGGAGTGATGGATGATCCGGATGCGAATATACGAAGAGCGGTTGTTCTTGCTTTGGGAAACGGGCATGGAAGTTACGTGGAAACGCAATTACAATATTGCCTTGAGCATGAGAAGGATGGACAAGTATTAGAAGCGGCAAGAGAGGCACTGAGAAAAGTGAAGGAAAATGGAGAAACTATCAGTTAGACAGATAAAAGATATTTTGATAATGCTACCCACATAAAATCCCAAAAGGAAAGGCGATGAATAAGATATGCTTTTACTTTTAATTGATGAAGCAGCGGAGGAAACTGTTAGAAAACTACGGGATACGTTTTCAGTTAAAGATGTTATAAAATTTGAGGATGATAAAAAGGTGGTATTTCCGGGGCTGGTAATTGATGTAGAAAAAAGGAATGTTCTAAAAGACGAGGAACAAATCTTGCTGACAACTACAGAATTTGAAATCCTTTATTTGTTAGCCAGTCATCCGGGACGGGTGTTTACTTACTAGCAGATTTATGAATTTGTCTGGAATGAAGAGTATGCTTGTGAAAAGGGGAGTATTATGTCGCATATCCAGAGAATAAGAAGAAAAATAGAATCCGATCATCGGCATCCCCAATATATTGAAAATGTCAGAGGTGTTGGGTATAGGTTTATCAAACAATAAAATGGCAGGCAGTAATCTTTTGCTTTTGTGAAAGAGACTGCCTGCTTTTCTATTTAAAAGATAATCTGTGCTTACTTTGATATAATCAGAAAATGCTATTTCCTCATAGTCAGGAATGAAACGCTGCCCTTGTTCGGTTCTCAAGAGCGTTGGAATATAGAATTCCGATCATGGTAAGGATAATCTTGCCAGTATATTTTCATAAACATCCTGAAACTTCTAAGAAAGAAGTGCTAAAAAATTATATGAAAAAGATAATAGAATGGAAATATGATAATAGGAAAACTTTGCGACACGATGGCGCAAGGTGGAAAGGAGCTTCATTTATTATGACTAAGGAAAATCGAGTATGGGAAAAGACGGCACAATTTTTACAGGAACTGCGCTGCGAAAACATAAGCAGAGCGACAACATATGAAACAAGGGAATATCAAACCGCCTTACTTGAAAAAAAGGAAAAATATAAATCTTTTGCAAAATGTATGGCAGAATTGAAAGCTGATCAGCAACAGATTATTGAGGAATATATAAATGCAGTACATGATTGCGCTTCAGAAGAATGTCAGAAGACATATTTGCAGGGGTATATAGACTGCGTTATGGTTTTGAGCGGCGCAGAGATATTAAAGCCTGGAAAAGAAATAGAAAATATCATTGAATTATTGAAGAAAGAATAGGGCAAGGGCGGTTCGCATCATAGGTTGAAGTGAGCCGCCTTTACTGTCTGAAAAAACGGGCCGCCGACAGTATGATGTGGGTATCGTTCTTTAAAATAATTATTTGGGTTTTTCAGAACGGTATTTAATCAAAGTATGGGCATTTTCTAGCAGGATGCTCTTTTCCTCTTCCGTACACTGGTTAATAAGCCGAAGCAACTGTTGGTGCGTATCATTTGCAAAGTGCCTTTCGGGATAGACAAAATCGTCGGCAGAAATATTAAGAGTACGCATAATTTCACAAAAAAGTTTTAAACTCGGCATATTTTTATGCCTTTCGATGTTGCCTATATATGAAAGGTTACAGTCTAATTTCTCTGCAAGCTGTTCTTGCGTAAGCCCCTGATCCAATCGGGCTGTTCTAATCAAAGTACCCAGTAATTTATCTGAAGAATCCATGTGTTGTAATCACCTTCATAAAATCTAGTGTATT
>OKWJ01002109.1_pt1 | contig 11274 bp, 9 predicted proteins | sample 1607121 | NCBI WGS metagenome assembly OKWJ01 (sample SAMN04414080, study PRJEB24778) | human gut metagenome | material: faecal | host: Homo sapiens | reverse complement strand
AGCAAGGACTTCTTCTCCTTTTTGCTCCATATCTCTGTGTGCCTGTTCCATTTCTGCCCAGGCGGCATGAACAGCTTTTCGTATCTCAGCAGAAGGAATATTATTTTCTTTTGAGAAGTAGTCAGCTAATCGTTTTGCAGTGATTTCTTCACTCTCAAAAGATAAAAATGGATTTTGGAAAGTGATATTCTCACTTCTTAATTCCTCTACATTGTTTTTAATATTTTCGCCATAAGAAGTAACAATTGGACAGTTAAAGTGGTTTCCTGCATCTGCCTGTTCTTTACGTTCATAAAAAACACATGGATAGAAAATGTAATCAATTCCTTGGCGGATAAGCCAGGTAACGTGTCCATGAGCTAACTTCGCTGGATAACATTCTGATTCACTTGGGATTGATTCGATACCAAGTTCATAAATTTTACGGGTAGATTCTGGTGATAGTACCACCTGATATCCAAGTTCTGTGAAAAATGTATGCCAGAATGGATAGTTCTCATACATATTTAAGACTCTTGGGATACCAACTTTACCACGAACCGCATGTTCCTCGTCCAGGGATTCGTACTGGAAGAGTCGCTTTAATTTGTAAGCAAATAAATTTGGAACACTGTCTGATTTTTTTGCTTTTCCTAATCCACGCTCGCAACGGTTACCAGTGATAAATTGACGACCACCGGAAAATTTGTTAATTGTCAAAAGACAGTTGTTTGTACAGCCTTTACATCTTGAAAGGGTCGTTTCAAATTGTAACGCATTGATTTTTTCGATGGACAACATAGTTGTATTTGTTTTTCCATCATAATGTTCTCTGGCAATCAAAGCAGCACCGAAGGCTCCCATGATACCTGCAATATCTGGACGAACAGCTTCACAACCAGAGATGATTTCAAAGCTTCGTAAAACAGCGTCATTATAAAAAGTACCACCCTGTACAACAATTTTCTTACCTAAGTCTTTTGGATCTGTAATTTTAATCACTTTTAGCAGCGCATTTTTAATAACAGAATAAGCCAATCCAGCAGAAATATCATCTACACCGGCACCTTCTTTTTGTGCCTGTTTTACTTTGGAATTCATAAATACGGTACATCTGGAACCAAGGTCGATTGGATTCTTTGCAAATAAAGCAACTTTGGCAAAATCTGCTACTTCATATTGTAACGATTTAGCAAAAGTTTCAATAAAAGAACCACAACCGGATGAACAGGCTTCATTTAGCTGTACGCTGTCAATTGTTCCGTCTTTTATTTTCATGCATTTCATATCCTGTCCACCAATGTCCAGAATACAGTCTACATCAGGTTCAAAGAAGGAAGCTGCATAATAATGAGCAATCGTTTCTACTTCTCCTTCATCAAGCATGAATGCCTCTTTAATTAGAGCCTCTCCGTAACCGGTAGAACAGGCACGTACAATACGTGCACTATCAGGCATAAGAGAATAAATTTCCTTGATAGCTTTTGTGGTAGTTTTTAGTGGACTACCATTATTACTGCTATAAAAAGAATATAAAAGGGAACCGTCATCGGAAACCAAGGCAACCTTTGTTGTTGTTGAACCTGCATCAATTCCTAAAAAGCAATCTCCCTCATAAGTAGAAAGCTCTTTTTCTATTACCTTATGCTGTGCATGACGGTTCGAAAAAGCAGCATATTCTTCTTCGGTTTTGAAAAGAGGCTCCATACGTGTTACTTCAAATTCCATTTTAATGCCATGATTGAGCTGGTCACTTAATTTTTGAAAAGAAGTGGTAATGGAAGGGTTTGCATTCATGGCAGAACCAACGGCGGCAAACAAATGTGAATGGTTTGGAGCGATGATTTGATCCGGAGTAAGTTTTAAGGTACGGATAAATGCTTGCTTTAATTCTGTTAAAAAGTGGAGTGGTCCTCCTAAGAATGCTACATTTCCGCGAATTGGCTTTCCACATGCCAAACCACTGATTGTCTGATTTACAACAGCCTGAAAAATAGAGGCAGATAAATCCTGTTTGGTTGCACCTTCATTGATAAGCGGTTGAATATCTGTTTTTGCAAATACACCACAACGAGCTGCAATTGGATAAATTGCCTTGTAATCCTTTGCATATTCATTTAAACCAGTAGCATCTGTCTTTAATAAGGTAGCCATTTGGTCAATAAAAGAACCAGTACCACCGGCACAGATTCCGTTCATACGTTGGTCAATTCCACCAGTGAAGTAAATAATTTTTGCGTCTTCACCGCCGAGCTCAATGGCAACGTCTGTTTGAGGTGCGTAGTCTTTTAGAGCAGTGGCAACAGCGACAACCTCCTGAACAAAGGGAACCCCTAAATGTTTAGAGAGAGTCAATCCGCCGGAACCGGTAATGACAGGAGAAAACTCAAGATTTCCAAGCTTTTTATAAGCGTCATTGATAATACCAGCCAGAGTTTCCTGAATATTAGCAAAGTGCCGTTGGTAATCTGAGAATAAAATTGTGTTATTTTCATCGAGTACGGCAACCTTAACAGTGGTTGAACCGATATCAATTCCTAAAGTATGTTTCATATTGCTCATAGTTTCTGGCGAAAGCCATATCCTCCTTTGAAAAATCTATTGTATATAAGAACAAAAATAGAATTTTATTTCCTATTATTTATACAGTACATTGTTGAAAGTGTACCCTTCCCATTATACGACAGCTTTTTTTTGAAAGCAATAAGGGATTTTTGTTCGTAAAAATCTTTCTGTGAATAAATTGTGCAAAGCGTACAGTCTGTTTTGTGTTTTGGTTGAAAATTGTATATTTTCAATAAAAGATATAAAAATTGTAACATTTTCTAGAAAAAAACAGGAACATTTTAAGGGTGGAGGGAATATAGTATCCTATCGAGTATTAGGAGTGAAAAAAATGGAAGACAGATTTTGCGCAGGAGAGGAATATCAGGTGAGAGAAGGGGATACGTTATATCAGATAAGCAGAAGACATCAAATCCCTTTAGATCAAATTATGCAGGCAAATCCTTATGTTAATGTATATAATCTGCAACCGGGAGAATGGATTTGTATTCCAAGGAATATGGAAAGATCGCAGCAGTCACAGGAAAGAAATGAAACAACAACAAATAATAATATGGATCATACAAACAGGAATGGAATTATGTTGGAATATGTGATTACAGGAAATGAAACATTAGAACAGGTATTGAATAAGTTTGATGTGGATTTGGAAGAATTATTAAAATATAATGGGATGAATGCGATTGGGCTAAGAAGAGGTACTGTATTGAGGATTCCAAAAAAGATTGATGATTAAATGCGATTGCCATTTTTTGCAAAAAAGTATATAATGAAAGATAGTTGTAGTAGAGCGGAAAATGGGTATTTCAGTTTATACGGATAATGCATATATGGCGGGGCTTCCTGCCGTTAGGAGAGTTACGAAAAGGGCAGGAGGAGATCGGATGATACAACCTGGATATTCTAATAAGCAATTGTTAGAAATTGCAAAAAAAAGTTATGAGAATATGGTGCAGTTTTGTCAGGTGTTGGATGAGGAAGGTTACTGGGAAGAACCAGAGCATTTTCTACATCAGAATATATATGAAATGTTAGACATGTATTTGCAGGCGTTGATGTTAAATCAAGCTGTTTATTGTGGAGAAAATGGCATAACACAAAGAAAATTTATAGTAGAAGTGGTTTCAGAAAATTTGCTGGGTTGTCCGGAAGAGGGGGAACTGCCGGACAATGTGATTATGATGGCTAATAAATTGCTTCGTACCCCACCGATTATTTTGCAGCTTTGTGGAGTGCGTGATGGAAAGAAGCAGTCATTTTTTTCCAGCTATTTTTTTGATTCTCTTTTGAATATACTACTTTCTATATCTTTGTTGGATCACAAACAGAGTGCATATGCGGACAAATTTATTACAGAATTTTATGAGAAAAATGTTTACTTTGTAAATGAAGACCAACGGTTGGAAGTAGTAAACGCCCGATATTTATTTTTAAAGTTAAGTACGGAAAAATTTTATGAGGAAAAGGCACCTGTAGAACGGTTAAAAGAGCATAGAGAACAGGCTGCTAAAAAGAACATAATAAAGGAAACAAAAGAAAAGGAAGAGGGAAAAAATAAAACACAACAACTGGAAACCAAGGATATAGTTTCAGAACTGTCTACACAGGAGGACAAGTTAGAGCAGGATGTTGCTGCAACAGAAAATATAGAACAGGAAGAAGAAACAAAGGAACGGACGATATTTGACTATACAGATGAAGAATTACAACAATTACAAAAAATGGGAAAATTAAAGATTTCCACACCTGCGATTGAAAGACTAAAAAAAGAACAACAAGAAGCCATGAAAAAGCTTCAGGATGAAAGACTGGAACAAATCAAAAAAGAAATTAATAAAATTAACCATGCAAAAAAGCTTCAGGAATTGCTGGATGAATTAAATGGTCTGGTGGGACTGGAGAATGTAAAGAGTGAGATACAATCGTTGATTAACTTGATAAAAGTAAAAAAAATGCGGGAAAGTTATGATATGCCATCTATGAATGTAAGTTATCATATGGTATTTACTGGTAATCCTGGTACAGGAAAAACTACAGTAGCCCGTTTAGTTGCAAAGATTTATAAAGAACTTGGTATTTTATCAAAAGGACAGTTAGTTGAAGTGGATCGTGCAGGATTGGTAGCAGGTTATGTGGGACAAACTGCTATAAAGGTTCAAGAGGTGGCAGAAAAAGCAATGGGCGGCATTTTATTTATTGATGAAGCGTATGCTTTGTCAAATAAAAAAGATGCCAATGATTTCGGAGGAGAAGCCATTGATACACTTGTAAAAATTATGGAGGATCATAGAGATGATCTTGTTGTCATTGTTGCCGGATATAAGAATGAGATGGAAGAATTTTTAAAGGCAAATACAGGTCTGATTTCAAGATTTAACAAATTCATTGATTTTAAAGATTATACAACGGATGAATTGATGATGATATTGGACAGGCTTTTGCATAAATCAGGACTATGTATGTCAACAGAAGCCGCAGAACAGGTACGAGTGGAAATAGAAAAATTAAGTGAAGAACAGAAATTTTTATTTGGAAATGGACGAGGTATTCGAAATACATTTGAAAGTATATTAGGTAATCAGGCAAATCGAATTGTAAATTTAGAATTACCGACACAAGAACAGCTTATGCAGATTGAATTGCAGGATGTATTGGATATTATAACGATAAAACAATAAGGAAATTATTGTGTTAAATTTTGCTAAGTTACTTGAATTTTTGCATGGTTTGAGATATAGTATATATCATGGCTAGATTTTACACAAAAGAGGATAAAATGTTAGGCAATACATGATTTGTGAAAGGAATGGTGAAATGCGAGTAATAGCAGGAAAGGCAAGAAGGATACAGTTAAAGACACCGACAGGCATGGAAACCAGACCTACAACAGACCGAATTAAGGAAACATTATTTAATATGATACAGTCACAGTTATATGACTGTAGTTTTTTAGATTTGTTTAGTGGAAGTGGCGGCGTTGGAATTGAAGCGTTGAGTCGCGGAGCCGAACATGCAGTATTTATTGATTCTGGTGTGGAAGCCATACGTTGTATAAAGGATAATTTGAAAAATACACATTTGGAAGAAGAGGCAACTGTAATCAAAGGTGATGTGTTAGCTGCCATACAGCAGTTAGATGCAAAAAAGGAAAGCTTTGATATTATATTTATGGACCCGCCTTATGGGTGTCAATGGGAAAAGCGAGTGTTAGAATTGCTGAAGAACACCCAGATACTGGGAAAGGATACTATGATTATTGTGGAAGCATCACTGGATACAGATTATTCCTATGTTGAAGATTTAGGTTATGAGATACATAAGGTTAAGACATATAAGACCAATATGCACATCTTCCTTTATGTAAAGTAAGTATTAAAAATTGGTTATAAAATGTACGATAGGAATTGGAGGCATCCAATTATGAGAATTGGAATTTATCCCGGAAGCTTTGATCCGGTTACCATAGGTCATTTGGATATTATCAAAAGATCTGCATTGTTGGTGGATCAGCTCATTATAGGGGTATTAAACAACAGTAAGAAAAATCCTGTATTTACTGCGGAGGAGAGAAAAGAAATGATAGAAGCTGTAGTAAAGGATATTTCGAATGTAAAGGTAGAAGTATTTGACGGGTTACTTGTAGAATTTGCCAAGTTAAAAAAGGCAGAAGTGATTTTTCGTGGATTGCGTGCAGTGACAGATTTTGAATATGAATTGCAGATAGCACAGTTAAATCGCAGTTTGTATCCAGAACTTGATACGATGTTTTTGGCAGCAAGTGTGGAATACTCATATTTAAGTTCCAGTGCAGTGCGGGAGATTGCATCTTACCATGGAGATATCTCAATGATGGTACCTAAAGAGTTGATTTCTGTTGTGGAAAACAAATATAAAAAGTTACAGACACAAGTAGAGTGACAATAGAAGTGTTAGTGGGGAAATGTTACTGATTTCAATAGTTAGGCAGTGATAAAAATAGGACAACATAGGTAGAAAGAGGAGTGTTTAGAATGGCTGTAAGTAGGATTGAAGAATTAATAGAAGATATATATGATTTTGTAGAAGAGTGTAAGATGCAACCTTTGTCATCTACAAAGGTAATTGTGCCAAAGGATGAATTATATGATTTATTGGATGAGTTGCGTTTGCGTACACCAGATGAAATTCAAAGATACAAAAAGATGATAGAAAATAAGGATGCTATTTTACAGGATGCAGAGGCAAAAGCAAATGCAATGTTAGCAGAAGCACAAGATAAGATGGATGCCTTAGTGGACGAGCATCAGATTATGCAGCAGGCATATGCACAGGCAGATCAAATTGTACAGCAGGCACAGATGCAAGCAGAACAGATTTTATCCGCGGCAGAAAATGATGCTAATCAAATTAGAACAGGTGCAATTAGTTATACCTCAGATATGCTTATCGGATTAGAAAACATTATGGACAAGGCTTATAGTGAATGTAGAGGTCATTATGAAGGCTTGATGCACAGTATGCAGGAAAATATGGAAATTGTGCGTGCAAATCATCGTGAACTTTCTGGAGTGCCAGAACCAACTCCTGCAGAGGAGCCACAGGCATCTAATATGGAGCAGGAAAGTGAGCCACAGGAAGTTGTGAAACACGAGGGTATTATCGATGATTATTCTTATTCAGATGAATACTAAAATAAAAGAAAGAATTATAAAAACAAATAAGCATTGTAATAATTTATAATAAAAATAGGTTTTTAAAGATAGTCCCGACCCGGCAATGACGCTTTGAGTTTGGAAAAGGCTGGATAGTCCTCCAAATGCAGTGCTTGTCATGGTTAGGATTATTTTTATTTTGGTAGAAAAATCAGAGTTACCAATTTGATTGGCAGCGGTTGTGATTTCTGTGATAGAAAGTAGTCCGTAGGAAATAAAATTAAAAGTATTCGGTATGTGAAGCAAAAAGGTTGAGAGAATAGAAAAAAGCAAAATGTATCCTCCAATTTTTGTGATGGTGAAAAATCCGTCTAAGATAGATTTATCCATTGCACAAGCTAGGGACAAGTTTGCAGACGTTTTTTGTGTCGTTTTGTGTATAGAGAAATTTCTCTTTTCCTTTTGTGAAAAAATACGATAAAAAATACTGCAAAGAAAAGAAGAAAGCAGTATAATACTATACAAAAGATATTTCATCGGTTCGCTATGTAGACATTGCATTGCCAGATAGGTTGTTAAAAACATAGGGCTGGCGTTATTTACAAAAGAGAGAAGATATTGTCCTTCTTCTAATGTGATTTTTTCCTCTTTCACTAAATCTGCACAGGATTTTGCACCCATAGGGTATCCTGACAGCATTCCAATTAAAATCGGAAAACAGCCATGTTTGCTGACTTTAAAAAGTGGATGCAGGATTGGATAAATCCAATCCGTTAGAGCAGAAAGTAGATTTAGATTTAGCAGTAAATTGGATACGATAATAAAGGGAAGTAAAGAGGGAATAACCGTAAATAGCCACAATTTCATGCCATTTTTAGCACCCAAAAAGCATAGTTCAGGTGACAAAAAGAGAAGAAGCAGTAAACACAAAAAAAAGAGAGAAAGTGTGTTGTTTTTTTTCATAAATACCTCCGTTTGCATGATAAAGTAATGATAGACAATATGGTATAATAAGAGAGAAATAATAAAAATGACTTAATAACAAAATATGTAGAGAAACTGTTTTGTATTCATGACGAAATTGCCAAGGAAAGGCAAAATGGTTTGCGATTTATTATTGTAAGACTAGAAAGGAAGTGAAAAATGCAGGAATTATGGTTTTCTGATTATTTAAGAGAATTAAATATGGCATCCATTACGCTTAGGATTATTTTTTGTATTATATGTGGCGGTGCAGTTGGAATTGAGCGTGAGTGGAAACACCGAACCGCGGGATTTAAAACACATATTCTTGTTTGTCTCGGTTCTGCGGCATGTATGTTGACGGGGCAGTATACGGTGTTGATGTTTCATTTGGATTCTATTGATCCTACCCGTATTGGTGCGCAGGTTGTAAGTGGAATTGGTTTTCTTGGTGTTGGAACCATTATTGTTCGTGACAATGCAAAAGTGAAAGGTTTGACAACGGCAGCAGGTTTATGGGTTTCCGCGTGTGTTGGACTTGCAATTGGAATTGGATTTTATGAATTGGCAATTTTGGCTACGATTTGTGTGGTTGTTCTTTTCTTGTTGGGAATACAGAAAAAATTGTTCGGTGGAAGTGATGAAACAAATATGACTGTATATATAGAATTGAAGGACCAATCGTGTATCCGAGCATTGTTAAAGATGTTACAGGAACAGGATTGCGATATTTACCGAATGGAAATGCAACGGGCAAAAGTAGGTGTAAATGGTGAAATTGGGCTGATTTTAGGCATTCAAAGTGATAGCAAGGAAAGTAGAGAAATTCTTTCTATTCTCAGTAAAGAGGAAGATGTAGTTGGTTTTGAGGAGATTGGAATTTGATATAGAAAGAAGGCTTTTAGTATGGGAATGAATACAACACCGAAGGGTGAACGAGTGCATATTGCCTTATTTGGAAAAAGAAATGCGGGCAAGTCCAGTATTATAAATAAAATTACAGGGCAGGATTTGTCCATTGTTTCAGATGTAAAAGGAACGACAACCGATCCTGTATATAAGGCGATGGAATTGTTGCCAATCGGACCGATTATGTTAGTAGATACTCCAGGGCTGGATGACGAAGGAAAACTTGGGGAAATGCGTATGGAAAAGACCAGGAACGTTCTTCAAAAGACAGATATTGCCATTATTGCGGTGGATGCTTCGGATATGGAAAAGTTAGAAATGGAACATGCATTAGCCAAGGAATTAAAAGAAAGAAAAATTCCTTGCTTATGGGTGTTTAACAAAGCAGAAATGTTATCGCAACGAGCAGACTTGGAACAGGGAATGTATTGTAGCACAAAAACAGGAGAGGGAATAGAAGAAATAAAGAAATGGCTGGCAAGTCAGGCTCCTAAGGAGACGAATCGTCCGCTTGTTCGTGATTTAGTAGAGCAAGGCGATTTGGTTGTGTTAGTAATCCCAATCGATTCTGCAGCACCAAAAGGAAGGTTAATATTGCCGCAACAACAAGTAATACGTGACTTGTTGGAAAAGGGAGCAATACCAGTGGTAACTAGAGAGGTGGAATTGGAAAGTGTCTTTCATAAATTAAGGCAGAAGCCTAGATTGGTAATCACAGATTCGCAGGCATTTGAACAGGTTGCGAAAGTAACACCACAGGAGATACCATTGACATCGTTTTCTATTTTAATGGCCAGATATAAAGGAAATTTGGCGATGTTAGCTGAAAATGCCAGTAAACTTGAAACATTAAAAGACGGAGATCGGATATTGATGGCGGAGGGCTGTACCCACCATAGACAATGTGATGATATTGGGACCGTAAAAATTCCAAGATGGATTCGACAATATACAGGAAAAGAGTTGATATTTGAAACATCCAGTGGAGGCGGATATCCGAAAGACTTAACACGCTATGCCATGATTGTACATTGTGGTGCCACCAAAGGAAATGCAGTTTCGTATGAAGAGTGCAAAGGAGCAGGGCGTGGTAATTGTAAATTATGGTATTTTGATTGCTTATATGAAGGGAATTGTGCAGCGAAGTTTACAGCTTTTCCCAGAGATTATAAATGAGTTAGACTTATAGAAAAGGAAAAGAGCATGGAAAGGAGAAATTATGTTTGAGAGGTTCTTTCCTGATGCCATTCAGGAATCTACTTATGAAATTGATTTTGAGGCGTTACAGAGACAAGGTATCAAAGGAGTTTTATTTGATATAGACAATACGTTAGTGGAGCATGGTGCAGATGCCACTCCCCGCGCGATTGCTTTATTTAAAAAACTGGAACAATTAGGGATAAAGAGTTGTCTGATTTCCAATAACAAAGAGGAACGTGTGCTTCGATTTAATAAAGAAATTGGTACAAAATACATTTATGATGCACATAAACCTTCTGGAAAAAATTATAGAAAAGCCATGGAGCTTATGGGAACGGATCTATCCAATACAATTTTTGTTGGAGACCAGCTATTTACGGATGTGTTTGGAGCAAAAAGGATTGGGATGCGTAATATTTTGGTACGTCCGATTGATTCTAAGGAAGAAATTCAAATTGTTTTAAAACGATATTTGGAAAAAATTGTATTGTATTTTTATGAAAAGAAGGGCAGAAAAAGTGAAAAATAATATTGTATTGATTGGATTTATGGGATGTGGAAAAACTACAGTGGGAGAAAAACTGGCAGAGAGATTAGCATATTCTTTTTTAGACACCGACCTTTATATTGAAAAGCGAGAAGGCAAAACAATTAGTGAAATTTTTGAGCAGGACGGGGAGAAGTATTTTCGAGATACAGAGACAAAAAGTATACAGGAATTAGTAGAAAGTACAGAAAAGACAATTGTTTCCAGTGGTGGCGGTTTGCCTTTGCGAGCTGAAAATGCCAAACTTTTACAAAAACTTGGTTTTGTTATTTACTTAAAAGTCAAGAAAGAAACGGTATTATCTCGTTTGGAGGGAGATACGACAAGACCATTACTACAATGTGAGGATCCTGCAAAACGGGTGGAAGAATTGTTAAATTACAGAGACCCGATTTATGAGGTGGGCGCGCACATGGTTGTGCAGGTAGATGGAAAATCTGTGGAAGAAATTGTTCAGGAAATAGTTAGAAACTATACGAT
>OKWJ01002096.1_pt1 | contig 11376 bp, 8 predicted proteins | sample 1607121 | NCBI WGS metagenome assembly OKWJ01 (sample SAMN04414080, study PRJEB24778) | human gut metagenome | material: faecal | host: Homo sapiens | reverse complement strand
ACATTCCCCACACCGTGCTGGAGCACCACCCGGGGGACGGATGCTGCGACCACGATTCTGTCCGATAACGACCACCGCGACAATGGTCATACAGCCGGGCGCATTAGGGCGGAGAATGCCTCCCTGCGGCGTTATTCGTTTATATCTTTCACGCAGCGCACGCCGCCATAATTGCCTGTGCCGGACAACAAATACAGTACGCCGTTATTCTGGCTAACGGAAAATCCGGGGCGGCCCGAGTCGAACTGGAAGCGGGTGCGCGAAAAATGGTTGTTGAGTGTCCAGTTTCCGTCATTGCCGATTCGGGAGTGCATCAGCGCCAGTTCCCGCTGGTTGGGGATACGGTATCCTGCCGGACACGGGGAGTTGCCTGCGCTTGCCGCGCTCCTCAGCGACTCCCAATTATATCCATGGCCTCCGGATGGCGTGTTTAGAACTTCGAATATCCTCCAAGGTTTGTTGGCCGCCTCGCGTTCGTGGTGCTCGGGCAGTTCGGCGGTCTGGAAATAGCCGCGGATGGATTGCTGATCGATTCGGGCAAGCGAGATCCTGCGGGTCATCGCATCGTAGGTGGCCATATCGTCGGGCTTGACGGTTCCGGCGGCCGTGCGTGGAATTCCCAGATTACGGACACAACGATAATAAACAGGAGTAGAAATCGAACTGGAATAATTTTGGGAAAGTTTTCCGGTCGAGGAGCCTTCGGATGACCATAGGATTATGGGGTTGTCATAGCCAAGGTACTTCTCGTGAACCGTACTGCTGGCGAAATACTGCTCCTGCCCCTCTGTCCAGGTCGTTTTCCTGTAAAGCCTGGCTCGCTGGTCGAAGGACCATTCGCCGATCCATAGATCCGTCAACTGGTTGATGGCCGCCAGATACCATTGCACCTCGTTCTCGTCGATCGTGCCGTCGCCGTCGTTGTCGCGGTTCATCCGCAGACATTTGTATTTGGCAGCCTCGTAATCGGACTTCAGGGTCCAGGTCGACGTCGTGACGTAATCGCTCCAGCGTTTGGTCGTACTGCCGCCCAGCCACATCCGGAGCGTATTCGCACGTCCGTTGTTCGAGTCGTTGTATGTCGGGTTGGAAACGTCGTTCGTGTTTTTTTCGAATGCGACCGGCGTTTCTTCCTGGATCATCTCCGTGCCCCAGGCCGTGAAATTCTCTTCGTCCATGATGTTATACATGGTCTGGATTGAGGACTGGCGGATCGAATAGATGGCGTTGGTCTTCGTGCTCTGGCGATCGGGGCTGTACGCCAGATTCGAAAGGATGTTCATGACCCGCGCCTGCTGGTTGACGAATTTCTTCCACAAGCCGTTCACGGCCGTTTCCGAAGGATCGGTCGGGCTCGTCTCGTAATAGTATTCGTCGACGAATGCCGTGAAGCGCATGTAGTCGCTACTGTCGAACAGGTGGTCGGAGCCCCCGCTTCCGCTGGTACGGTAACGCTCCTTGCAGGCCTGAAGGATATTCACCAGCTGGTCGACATACAGCAGTTTGTCCGTCCCGTTCGCCACGTCAGTCATATAGGTGTCCAGCGAGACCGTCCCCGTGTAGACCGCATCGTCGCCCGGATAGGCGCGGAAATCGGTGCTACTGTAGAAGTTGCTGCTGTTCTTGCTGTTGATCCGGAACTTTATCCACTTGTAGTCGGCCGGATGTTCGCCGGCGGCGCCCCGCGAGAAGGGGGTGTTGACGTCCCAGGTCATGGTCTCGTCCACGTTGCTCTGGTGGAAACTCAGGGTGAACACCTCGTTGTACGCGTCCAGCTCCTTGATCTGCAGCGCCATCACGACATCGCCCTCGGCTCCGGGACGCCGTTCGTCCTCCGCCGTGCCTTTACTCGAATCGACTTCGATGATGATTTTATCCACCGATACTATTTTCACGTTGTAGGTGTAGTAAGTGTTGCGGAGCAAGTTGTAGTCGTCGACGCCTTCCACGCCTCCGAGATGGACCGTATAGACCACATCGGCCGATATTTCCACGCCCGACGACGCGTCCTTGTAGCGTATGTCACCCCGCAACTGGACGCAGGTTCCGGTCTTCGGCGCATAGGTATAGTCGCCGTTGGCGACCTCGATTCCCGCGCCGGTCGGGGTCTTGTCTTGTTTCTCGCGCAGCGCATACTGCTCCTCATAGGTGCCCGCCGTGACGGGAATCTCGGCCCGGGGCGTCAGGACGCTCTCCAGCGAATAGAAGGCGAAGGTCTTGCCGTCCTCCTCGAAATGGGCCCACTCCGTATCGAAGCACTCCGCGGGGTCGGTGCACAGGTCGGTGCGCGAAGCCATCATCCCCGCCTTGCGTGGAACCGACACGACGCGCCAGTCGTCGGAAGTGAAGGTGACGCCCGAAGCCTCGGTGACGCGGAAGCGGATTTTGGAGTCGACGCGTGTCAGCGGCACGGTAACCTGAACGGGCCCGTCGGCCGTGACAGTGACATTCTCGGCGACGCCCGTCATCAGGAAGTTGGTGCCCCGTTCGATGAACTTGCCCCGGATGTTCACCACGCACGAATCCAACGCCGCACGCGAGGCGATGCCGTCGAGCATCTCGCGGGTAATGTCGACGACCGTATTGTCCGTATTGGCAATGGCGGCCACGCTTTTCCCCGTGCCGCACGTCAGGCCGCCGATGGTTCCGGTCCAGCTCGATGCGCTCAGGCTGGAGATATAGTTGCGGCAATCGACCGACCCGTCCGGGTTGAATATGAAGATGTAGAGGTTGTTGATCCGCTGTTCGTCGGCATCGGCCGACACGGCGCGGGTCTTCACGTCGTTCTGCGAAGAGGCGACGCTCAGCGTCAGCGAGGCAAACTCGCCATGCGTTCCGGGCAATTCATCCTTCGAGCACGCCGCGACGGCCAGACACATCCAGGCTATATGGAATAATCGTTTCATAATCGTCAATCGAAATCGGGGACATCAATGGTTTCCTGGTTCCAGTCCTGCACCACACAGGTCAGCGCCATCTCGCCGAACGGGGTGAACTTCAGTCTGAAAACATATCGCTTGCTGGCTTCGATGCTGCCGGAGACGACGAAATCGCCGATATTCCGAACTATTGCAGATTCCCGCGTCACGCCGTTCGACGTGTAGCGGACCGTGACGGTGAGCAGGTCGTCGTCATCGATCTGTTGCGGCCAAAGCATCGCGCAGCCCGTTGCGGAGGAGACCGGCTGGTAGACGGGATAGACGGCAACCAGCGAATTGCCCTGCAACGTGCCGTCCGCCTCCGAGAGAGCGTACTCCCTGTCGGCGGCGTCCGTCGCTAAGGTCTGCGTGATGGCGTCCGGCAGTTCGTGGTGGCAGGTGGCCTTATGCAGGAACTTTCCGAGACGGATTCCGGTTATGCGTATCGACTGTCCCTCGGAGAGCGTGCCGTCGACGCTGGCTTCGAAGACCACGGCCGCCAACGCATGGCGGAATGTCAGCGGCACCCTGCCGCCCTCTTTCGTCCGGTCGAGGGCCGGGGCGCTCAGCAGCAGGTCGCGGTGATCCGCCACGGCGTCGGGAACGGCATAGGTGACGCGCGGAGCGCCTGTCCCGCATGAGACGGAGACCGCCGCATCGGTGTCATACGGAGCATAGGCGAAGAAGCTGACCTTTCCCTGGGGCCAGTATTTCGTCGGAGAATAGGTCCAGTCCCCTCCGGCGGGGCGTGTCACCCGGACATTGTACATGTAATCGGGCTTCGAAGCGGCGGCATCGTAGCTGCCCTGGGGCGAATAGTAGGCGAAAACCCCGAAGTCGGCAAAGTTGCCGTCGTCGGTCTGTACGCCTTTCGTCCATGGAACGGCCGAATCCCCTATCCGGTCGTCGAACCGGATGGCGTCGTCCGCGGGTTGCAGGGCTTCATCCCCTCCCCTGCCGCACGATATAAGAGTCGTCAGGCTGAAAACCGCCCAAAGCCAATATCTTCGTGTTTCCATATCCGTAACTTGTAAATCGTATCGGACCGCCGGGCGATCCGGTTTGTACTCCGGGAGGGACATTCAACCCTCCCGGAATTTCGTGAGGCCGGCGCATGCGTGCGGCCAGAGCGTCTTAGATCTCCATGGCTGCGTTGGAATCCTCCCAATCCACTACCGACGTCTCGAACAGGATAGGTTCGAGGTTGCCGGTGACGGTCAGCGTATAGGTAATGCGCTTGTTCATCTTCCAGATCTCTTCCCCCTCCGTATCGCCGGTAACTTTCTTGCTGCTGAACGGAACCGTGTAGTCGGCATACGTGTCGGCCGAACCGAACAGATACTGGGGGGTTGCGTTATTATCCTTGTAATAGATCTTGCAGGAAATCGTAAGGGTGCCGCCGGTCATGTCTCCGTCACCGGTTTTTGCGGCGAACTCCTGCGGAAGCAGTATCAGTGCCTTGTCCGCATCATAGAGATTTTTTGCTTCCGCATTGGTGATTTCCTTGGTCTCGGGGAAAACTGCCGTATATTCGGTCAGGTTGCCTTCAGTAATGCTCCAGCTGGCAGCGCCGGCGGCCGAGAGGGTGAAGGTGCCCTTCGACTCGAGGTTTCTCAGCTTGATGCCGTTCTCCTTCACGTCGATGAAGACACCGTCGCCCTTGGCCTTGGCCTTGAAACGCACCTGCGTCATCGCGTGTTTGAACTGGAGGGGAACCTTCACGGCCGGACTTGCCTTGGCGACATTCTGCGCCGAGGCGTACATGAGATCCACCTGGCCGGCATCGTCGGCAGGAACGGTATAGTCCGTCATGATCATTCCGTCGCCCTTCGTATATGCAACCGGAATCGCAACGCCGTTCTTGGTGTAGGGCGCATAGGCGTAAAAACTGAGGGTTTCTCCCTGGGTCGGCCAGTAGCGGATGTCGCTCGTGTTCTTGTAGTCCCATTTCGTGCCGTCGGAAACGATCTCGGTGCCGGCATCGGCCTTGCCCATGTAGGGGCTGTCCGAGGTGCTGATAAAGGCCGTTACGCCGAAGACGTTGCCCGATGCGGCGAACTCGGGGTTGTTGTCGAACGGATTGCCGCGGGTGATGTTCGAATAGGTGTTGAAGCCGATAGCGTTGCCGGCATTGGTCAGGGCGGAGTCGACCACGCTTTCCTTTGCGCAGCCGGCCAGTGCGAAGGCCGCCAGAGCGATGAGAACAGATCTTTTCATTTTTTTCTTTTTTTATGGTGTTTGTAAAATCATGTTTCGTCGGTTATATCGGGATGTCGACATCGATGTCCTCCCATTCCTCCAGGTCGGGGTCGAAGGCGCCGTCGCCGTTGCCGATCACCTCGGGAAGTTCGATCTCCACCTCGATATGGATGATCTTGTGCGTCGCGCCCTGCGTCACGCGGATGGCATCGGTGACATCGAGCGAGACGGGATGTTTTTCGCCGTTGAGCAGCACGAACTCCATCTCCATCAGGTAGCGCACGCCCGTCTCCTCGTGCAGGCCGAACGTCGCCAGCTGTCTGGTGATGGTGCCGTTGCGCGGGTCTTTCGCATCGAAGCAGCGGTTGTTCAGCACGAACTCGTGGCAGACCTGCAGCGAATGCGGCTTGTCCGAATCGAGGTAATAGCCGCCCGAAAGATTCTTCAGGTGGGTGCGGGGCGCCCCCGCGGCATATTTGAGCCCCTTGACATGCACCCTGATGTCGGCCACCGAGATGATGCGGGTCGGAGCAGTCTGATAGACTGCCGCCGGGGCGGGTTCCATGCCGTGGGGTTTGGTCCGGAAATATTCGATCATCTTGCGGGTCACCTCGATATTTCGGACTACGCTTCCGGCCACCGTGTCGGGCTCCCCGATGAAGGATTCCGCTCGGGTGCCGCCGCCGAGCGACGTGAAGTTGGGGGACACCGCCCTGCCCATCAGGGCGAAGGTCTCCAGCCGGTCGGTTCCCGCGCTTTCGATATTCCTGTATTCATCCAGCGTATTGTTCAGCACGACAACACTATAGAAGCCTTCGGGCAGTGAGAGGTCCGCTTTCCGGGAGTCGTTGCTCCGGACCACGTCGAAAGCCGCGCCGTTGCGGTCGAACACGAATGCCGAAACGCCGTTGGGCGTCAGCCGCGCCGGAGTCCAGTCGGCCTCGATACGGACGGTGGCGCGGTCGACGGTGGCATAATAAAGGTCGTCGCGCCAGCAGGAGGAGAGCGCCAGAACGCCTGCAAGAGCCGATATAATCAGTATGTTTTTCATTTTGCAACCTCCTTTTTTCTGTAATGCAACAGCCATACCAGCGAAATCCGCGCCCTCGTAGGACCGATCCAGTTCAGCCGACGGGTCTCCCACGGGTAACGGACGACCTTGATGTCGCCGTACTTCGTGTCGCGCACTCGGTCGTAGGCCTCATAGTTCGAACGCAGGTAACCGACTCCCAACGTGTATTCCATACGCAGGCTGCGGCTGCGTCCGATGCGGTGCGCATAGCCCAGGCTCAGCCCGGCATCGAAGAAGTCGCCCTGGGAACCGTCGTCGTTGAAGACCTGAAAGTCGAATTTTCCGCCGCCGCCGTACAAGCCGAGGTGCCAGCCCGTCATGACATCTCGTTTGGCGCGGTCGCCCAGCCAATATCTTATTTCGCCATGTCCTGCCAGAAGCTGCATCGTCAGGTCCGACTTGTCGCTCTGCCACCACGGGAACATCCACTCCCCGGCAACGGACCAGCGTTTGCCCATTGGGACTTCGAGCTCGACGTTGAGCGCCAAGGCCAGGTCGAAGAGCAGGTTGCTCTTCACGGCCAGCAGGGGCTGGCGGACGAACGTCGGTTCCATGGCCGGCGACTCCGGAACGGGTTGCGGAGCCGGCATCTGCTCGGTGTCTGGTTCTACGACCGGTCCGGGTTCTGACTCGGGTTCCGGCTCGACCGTCGGTTCGGGCGCATGGGGAACCGACTGGAACACGATGATGCAGGTTGCGCCGGCCCGCAGATAACGCAGATGGTTGTTTACGATGTGCCGCCATGCCGCACCGTCGCCCACCTGTTTTAGCCGCCACTCTTTGGTCGCGGAATTGACGTCCGAATTGATGATCTCCAGAACTCGCGCCCGATGGGGACATCGGTCGTCATCGGCAATCCGTTGGGCCAGTCCCGCCCAATCTTCGCCGATAGAACATATCTGCACCCTCTCTCGCACGATGTCGGGATGCTTCCAATACACATAAGTGCGCGTAGCCCGAGCCCGTTCTTCCGCGAGTTTGATGTTGCGTTCCAACATGCCCTCGGGAGATGCCGACGCGATGATGACAATGGAATCGAGATTATCCCTGACTTCCGGTCTGTTAAGCATGGTGTCGAGTTTGGCGAGCGACTCCTCGTTTGTCAGATACTTCTTTTCGAGCAGAGACCGGTCGAAACGGAAATACAGACGAATGATCACGCTCGTATCCCTCCGCAGGGATAAATCGGATACGGCATGTTGCGCATGGCTGTCATTCAGACAACAAACGCACGCCAGCATCAATAAGAATATCTTCCGTCGCAACTCCATTGGACCTGTTTCGATAAAGTTTCTAAAATATTCCAATCCGTCTCTGCCTTTGAGTTTTTCCTCCGCTCTTTTTTCATTTTTGTAGCCCCGCATGACGAACCAGCGGGCTGTTTCCGATTCCTTCCGTATTGGGCGAGACGATATCTATACATGTTTATACTTGTTTTTCAATCAATCAGGGCGCATACCCGTAGTTCATGCCAATAGGTGTATTAATATGTATTACAATCGTTTATATCACCCCTCCCGGAATATCAATCATCTATTCCGTAAATCTGTAAACAGATATTCTGCTCGTTTTACGCTCTTTCTCTCCGCAAGAGAAAGAGCGATGGATATAATAGGTTGTAACTATCTGGTAAACAAACAGAAATCACACTCAACGGGCGGTTTATTTATATAACATTGTTGGATAAAAACCTTTCGGCGAGTTCAGCAGCCGAAAATTTCATCCGTTTTATCCCGTTATTTCCATTAAATTACATAACTTTGTGTTTGTCAATATTTCTCTTGCGGAGAGAAGCAGTCTGTTTCACAACATTTTATCTTTCTACTCTCCCTATCAATCAATCGAAATCATCCATCGGAAATGTCTCTCTGCTCCATTTTTACCGGTTGCAGGCCGTTTGCGATTTCCTTGGGCGGATTCCGTCTGCCGATACATCTCTTCATGAGAGAAATAGCGAAATGATTAGCGTTCATTCCCAGCGCCCTACGCACGAAAGCCTCCGAATTAGTTCAACAAATTCTCCTGATTGCTTAACATTTCGAATTGAAATGACCGGGATAATTTTATTTTTCACCGAATTCTGTTGCCGTATTTCATATTTTTCATAACTTTGCGGCAGTGAGATATTTCTCTCATGAAGAGAAGTTGCATCTATCGGTCAATCCGTTAAATGCTATTTCGAGGATTTAGCCGTCGTTTATTTCTTCAATTATCACTACCGAACCACCGATTCCTTCCGGAGAGAGATTTTCCGGTGGATTGATCCGTCGGAAAAAATATCTCTTTCAAGAATAAGCCTTGAAAGAGATTTCCGAATGAAAGCCGGCTGAACAAAAATCTTTGTACGACTACAATGCTTTCAGAATTCGGCTGTTCGCCTTGTCCACGGCCGATGTGTCCAAAGAGGCGAGATAGATTCGCGTGGTCTTCTCCGAATCATGTCCCATCGCCTCGCTGATGATCGCGAGCGGAATGTTCCTGTCCTTGGCGATGGAAGCCCACCCGTGGCGGGCGACATAGCTGGTCAAGGGTATGTCCAATCCCAACCGCTCGCCTAATTTTTTCAATTTGTCATTGACCAGATGCGCCGCATTCTTGTACTGCCGGCGAGCGTCGGCATGCATGTCCCGAATGACCGGCAGCAGATAAGGAGTAGCGTCCGTATCATATTTATCGACGATCTCCTGCATGGGCTTTTCCCATTTGACGAACAACTGCTGTCCCGTTTTCTGCCTGCGGTAAGAGAGTATGCCGTTGTGCAGATCTTTCTTCTTCAGGTAAGCCATGTCGATGAACGACATTCCCCGGGTGTAGAATGAGAACATGAAAATGTCGCGGGCGAAATCCATCGCCGGAAACAGTGCCAAATCCATATCCCGGATCTGGCGGATGACTTTCAGGGGTACCGCCCGCTTGACAGTTTTGCCAACGCCCGTGTAGACATACTTGAACGGATCGCGCTGCACGGTCATTTTCTTCTCAACGGCCCGGTTATAAATGGCTCGCAGTCCCCGCATATAGTAAGAAGAGGTATTCGAACATACGCCCCTCGATTTGAGATAAGTCTCGTATTCGATCATCAGGTCGGAGTCCATCTCATCCCAAGACACCTCGGTATTCCTGCGGAAACGCCCGAAGCTGTTCAAGACGGTCGTGTAGCGTTCGTCCGTGCGAATTTTCCCGATCTGTCTCAACTGCCCGACAAGACTCCGGGCGAAAGAGAAAAAGCCCCCGGTATCCGAAGGCGTAAGATAACGTGCGACCACATCCCCGGCCGTATAACTTTCGCCCGTATGTTCCAACCGGGCGATAATGCGCTCCAGGCGGGCGGTGTCTTCCACGATCCGGCTTTTCAATGCGACAAGGTAAGCGTGTCGGGGCCCTTTGCAATCCGGCCGGAGCAATCCTGCACGCAGAGCGGCCCATTCCGACGGTAACAGTTTATGGCCGCTGTTGATCTGTCGGGTTACACGGTTATGGATGATCTGATAATACAGTCGGCCTTCACGATCCGCAACGGACGAGGCCCGGAATTTTACTTTTACGCTTGCCATACGTTTGTTGTTGTTAAAGTTGCCGGGCCAAGGTAACGAGCAAGCGTACAATTCTATATTGGAATCCGATAACGCTGCCGGTCGGGCGACAATCCAACTCTTATATTCGCAATCGCTCCTTAGCCTGTTTTGCAAGGTTGAGAATCTCAAGACTCAGAGCTTTCAGCTCGCGGGTCCGTTGCTCCAGCATAGCGATCTGATGCGGGATAGCAACGTTGGAAAAGTGTGCGTTGATGGCTTTTACAATCTGGTTATAGTTGTTCCCGAACTTTTGAAATTGGAAATAAAAATCATTCAGCCGGGCGATAAACTGCGTCTTTGACGGGTCGCGTTTGATGACGACGAACTCTTCGGCGAAGATGCGTTTGACGATAAACCGACTGCGGTTATGCTCAAGTCCGGCTTTGCAGAGCAACTCGTTGAAGCGGATGTTTTGCTCTTCATTGAGCCGGAAGGAGTATTTATAACTCGGAGTTCGAAATTGTTGTGTGTGTTTTCGGTCGGTATTCATAATATCGGTTAAAAAGGCGTTCGACTTGGGAGAACGCCCGGCCTCGCAGAGCGGGCACCTTTCGTATGCCGAAAAAATTTTCGGCATACGAAGGTACAGCTCGCTCCCATCTGGCGATGGGAAAAAGCCGCGCCGGAGAACTGCTATCGAAAGTTTGAAAACTCCTCCGCTACGGCTTCCGGGACTGGGGCTGTTCCCGGTGCAATATTACAACCGTCCGGTACGAAAAAAAAGCCCGCCGAACGGACTGGAGCGGTCGTGAGCGGACATCGGAATCGAGATATTTCTGTCGGTTGTATCTTGCAGCATGAAAGGCAAGTTTTCTTATTCCGTTCATTATCCCGATATAAACTGTATTAAACAGAAAACGGTATTTTGAATGGTTTAAAACATAAAACCAAACACACGAGCTTTATGACCGTATAACGAATATTCAATCTCAAAAACGTTGCACCATGGATTCATTGAAAGAAACAGACAAACCTGCACCCAATCCTTCTAAACATCCCCGTATCGAAGTCGACGAGGAGTTGATGCGTCAGATGATCGCCGGACAAGCTCCTTTGGACTCGAAAGTCGTCCGTAGGATTCCCGAGCCGGAAGAGGAAAATACGGACGCTCCCGAGGGAAACACATCGGCACCAACTGCTGAAAAAACAAATGTCGACACCCAAACGACTACTGTAAAGGAGCCTGCTGGATTCCGACGGAAAAAGATCATACTGCCGGATTTCGAACGCACCTTCTTCGCTCCGGTAGATTGCCGTAACCGCTCGGCGATTTATGTCAGTGCGCAAACCAAGCGCAAAGTGTCGGAAATCCTCCACCTGTTGGGGAATGAAAGCACAAGGCTTACGGCTTTGGTCGACAATATGCTGCGCTTTGTCATGGACATTTATAGCGACGAGCTGAATTATCTCCATGAAAAGAAAAATAAAAGACGGCCGTTTTGAAAAAGCAGAGGAATTTCGACGGCAGATCACAGGACGGGATGAAATCCGCCGATCGCGGCTGAACATCAGAACCGGATCGTCAGGAGCCGCAGAATGTCGCCTTTTCCGACGGTAGCGACCAGCAAAACGCCGGGGATGGAAATATGCAAGGCTCGCCCCTCGGGCGATT
>OKWJ01002089.1_pt1 | contig 11428 bp, 7 predicted proteins | sample 1607121 | NCBI WGS metagenome assembly OKWJ01 (sample SAMN04414080, study PRJEB24778) | human gut metagenome | material: faecal | host: Homo sapiens | reverse complement strand
GGTTTTGATCTTCCTCCTCAAGCCGTTTCAGGTTGGAGATTATATTATTACGCCACAATCGGAGGGAACCGTACAGAGTATTGATATTTTTTACACACGATTGACGACAACGGATAATCGGGTGATCGTGATACCGAATGGAACGATTTCTAATTCGGATATTACCAATACAACGAAGCAGGATAGGCGTTTGCTTGTTTTGGAGTTCTCTGTCAGTTATGATGCAGATGTTGCATTGATCCGAGATATTTTACTCAAAGAGATGAAACACAGGAGTGACATTTTGGTGAAAGAGCCAATGAGAGTTGTTGTGACCAGATTAAGCCCTGTGAAACTGCGTATGAATGCGAAATGCTGGGTGGAAACATCAAAATACTGGGATGTTTATTATGATATGTTGGAGAGGATCAAAACATTGTTACAGGAACAAAACATCTCCATAGGATAAGAAATTAGCAGAAATAAGAGGTGACGATAATGATCAAGTTTTATCGAACAGATGACCGTAAAATTCATGAGGAGGGTGGAATTGTTCCGGGAGGCTGGATTGATATGGTTAATCCAACAGTAGCAGAGGGTGAGTTGATCGCCAAAAGACTGCAAATTGATATTCAAGATCTGTTGGCTGCTTTGGATGAGGAAGAAAGTTCTCGTGTGGAATTGGAGGATGGATATACGTTAATTCTGGTGGATATTCCAACAATTGAGATTCGTCATGATAAAGAAGCATATACGACAATCCCACTGGGTATTATCTTGACGCAGGATATTATCATCACCATTTGTACAGAGGAAACTCCGGTGCTGCAAGCGTTTGTCAATGGTCGCGTGAAAGAATTCAGTACCAAGAAGAAAATGCGTTTTGTGTATCAGATCCTGTTCCGTGTGGCTGCGTTATATCAGAATGACCTTCGTGTCATTGATAAGAAACGAACCGAGATTGAGGAACGCATTGATGATGATACCGAAGACGTAGATCTGATCGATCTGCATGCATTAGAATCAACATTGGTTTACTTTGCGACATCTTTGCGTGCAAATGGTGTTGTCTTAGATCGCTTGACACGTTATAAGCGATTGGAACAGTATCCGGATGACACGGATCTGTTAGATGATGTCATTGTCGAGAACCGGCAGGCGATCGAAATGACAACGATATATAGAGATATTATCAACGGAACGCGTGAGCTGATGTCCTCTGTGCTTGATAATCGATTGAATAATGTCATGAAAATACTGACGATTGTAACACTGGTTATGGGTATTCCGACTCTGATCTCAGGAATTTACGGTATGAATGTTTCCAGTAAGTGGATGCCGTTAGCAGATACGCCGCATGGTTTTTCCATTATCTGTCTGCTCATCGTGTTTATTTGTATGATTGCAATGTTCTTATTAAAGAAAAAGAAAATGTTTTAGCCGGTTAGGCTTACATGACAGTAATGTATCAGGCTACGTTACGAGCATTTTCCTATCAATTAATAAAAGGTATGCTCTGTAGAAAAGAGCATACCTTTTTACGTTCTAGAATAGGAAATTGCTGTTGTGTAGCGTGACATCGCCAAGAATAGCTTTAGCAATTCTTGCAAAGCAAAGCGCTGACTTTGCTTTTTTGTATCGTTTTTTTTATACTGTGATCGCAATGGAAGCGGCGGCTGTGAGTTTGTTCCTGCCGCTGCTGTTTTTGCGTGTGGTTATAAGTGGTCTGCCAAAGAAATATATGGTATGGCTGTGGCGGTTGTATTTTTTGCGGATCGTGTGTCCGATCCAGATTTCCAGTACGTTTAGTATTGTTCCGCCGTGGAATCGCAGTTACCATCGATTTTTAGCAGATGTAGGACTTGATATCGATGCGCAGCATGGCGGACTGCTTCGCAGTCTGCGCGATGTATGGCAAGCGAACATACAAGTAACGTCTCTCTATCGGATCATGGCGATAGGATACTTTGCAGGAATGCTGTTATTGGTAGTTCTTTTGGTGATTCGGGCGGGAAAGGTGCGTTCCGCGATCCGTATGCGGGAAAAACGACTGGAGGGTACTTTGTACCAGTCAGCGGTCGAATTGCCGGTCATGACAGGTCTGTTCGTGAATCGCGTGTTTTTGCCGGAAACGATGAATGTGCAGGAGGCGAAATATACATTAGCACATATGGAGTGTCGACGTGCTCGCAGAAGCAATCTTTGGAATGCGTTTTATGTAACGGCGCTGCTTTTGCATTGGTACGATCCTTGCGTATGGGCTGCCGTATTTTTGGTTAGACGGGATGAGCAGATGGCGTGCGATGAATGTGCCGTGGACAGATGCAGTGCGGCAGACAAGAATGCGTATATACAAGGGATTTTGAACATTGTACCGCAGGAAAGCCGTGTGCCATTTACTGCATGTGCAAGCTTTGAAACAGACTTAGAGAGACGGTCGCAGCGTTTGCTGCATCAGGGATCCGACCGAATGTGTTATAAAATGACCGGTGTGATCCTTTTGCTTTTGATGTTTTTCTGGCTTTTTTTGTTACGTCCGGTTCAAAATGTATGGGCGGGAGGAACGTGGAATGCCGGGAGTGAGAAACTGTCCGCAAATAAGGACACGAGGAAAAAGAATCTCATCCTTTCGCAGACAGATGTATTGTCGCCAAGTGGACTGAAACAGACAGTTTCCTTGCGGCATAAGCGTAATGAAGCCAACGGCAGGATCCTTGCAAACAGTTATGAGCTGCAGCTTGCGGATGCAGCAGGCAGTGAATTGGCAGTTGTTGACCTGCAGAAAGTGTTTCGAGAGCAGGGGATTGCGAAGGATACGCTTTATTTCCCGGAGGGATTGAAACTGCAGACCGGTGACTATAATAATGATGGGATTCAAGAACTGCTTTTGGGACAGCAGAGAGCGTGGGATGCAACAGAGCAAAAGCAGATCGGGAGATTGCTGTCCAACAAAACGGATAGCAAGTCAAAAACAGCGTCAAGCAAGGGCAACGAGAACGTCACACCGACACCGGCTGGCAAGACTGACGAAAGTGCTAAGACAACAGCGTCAAGCAAGGGCAATGAGAACGTCACACCGACACCGGCAAAACAGGTTAAGAACTTGCAGCCGTATGTGTACGTAATGTTTCAGATGCAGGAGACCGGTTTGCAGATCGTCTCAGAGGCGGTATATGGGGAACAGGCGGCATCGATGCAGTCTGTGAAGCCGAGTCAGGAATCGGACGTGAAGGACTTGTTTTATATGCAGCTCTCCGATGGAAAGCTGTACTATATTTGGGACAGCGATGCAACAAAGTTCCTGGCAAAGAAATTATCGTCTGATGAATTGAATCAGCATAGAAGGGCGTCACAGGGAACAGAGGAAGCGGGCGTCAGCAAGACAGAGACTTTGGAAGATGCCGATGGCAACGAGTGTATGCGTGTGCAGACGACCACTGACACGACCGGAAGTCCGGAAATCGGTCAGATCATGATGTCACAAAACAAGAAAAAGATGAACGAGGTCAAGGGATATTTTTGCGAGTTGAAGTGGGTGCCGCAATCTGATGCTTCGACCGGACGATATGCAGTATTGATCTATAATGGCACCAAAGCACAGACATTTGTGCTGTATGATGTTGATAAAGCTACGGAACTGTACCGGCAGGAAGACGGTAATGATATTCTCAGCAGTATCTTTGCCAAATATAATGACACACAGATTCAGTTTAAAAGTGGAGCAATTGCGGTGTACAAGCTCGCGGAACAAAATGGGAGCAGGCTAACGATTGATTTTGCGGCAGAAGCAGAAGATGGCGTAGATGTGAGTGGAAGTTATGTTTATGATATGGATAGTGAACAGATTTCCAATCTGCAGTATAACCAGTCGAATGATGATACGCAGACCAAGAATTCGTCAACCGGGAATGCCGGGACAGACAGCGATTCTTCTTCCTCAAATAAGGGAACAGACAGCAGCTCGAAACGTAAGAACACAACAACGCCACAGCCTGTTCCAACAATAAATAGCAATTTGGGGGATTATTTGGATCCGTGATGGTCTTGGACAAGCAATGTTCCAAATTTACGAAGTCTGGTTCGATCGTATCTTTTCTTGACGGTATTTTCGTAGAGTGCTATTCTTATAAGAGCAGAAAGTTCGTGGCAGCCGGCTTTATGAATAAAGGCAGCTGCAGTAATATGAGAAGAGGAGGGAAAATATGATCGTAGATAGAAATCGTTTTGGAGATTCGGAGATAAAGAGCTGTAAGCAGTGTGGACGCAGATTACATCCTGAATATAATAAAGATATATGTCCGGCATGCATGGAAATGAATCTGTTTAATGAAGTGAAAGATTATATTCGTAAAAATGATGTGAACGAATCTCAGGTGGCTGACCATTTTGGCATTTCCAATGCGAAGGTACGCGCATGGATCCGTGAAGGTCGTATTCAGTACAAAAATACAGATGGCAAAACAGTGTCGCAGGTGTATTGTCAAATCTGCGGTAAGCCGTTGGATTTCGGGAATTTATGTTCCGAATGTCGTCATTTGCAGGGATTGGAAGTTGTTGCAAAGCGTTATGGAGAAGAGGCAGGACAGATGCGTTTCATTAACAAAGACAGGACGTGAAATTACAGCAATAATTATAGAATGTTGCATTAAAATTTCCAGAAATCGGAAAAAAATATATTAGTAGAGGTAGAATTTTCCAGGAAGATTCGCCTCTTTTTTTATGATATGCTTTTTTGGGAGTCAAAGTATGTACAACGTGAAAAAGGAGGGAAATATGCAGCAAGTAAGAATTAAGTTGCAAAATATTTCGAAGTATTATTATTCCGAAACAGCAGTGACACAGGCATTGCAGGGTATCAATCTGGAGTTTCGCATGGGTGAATTTGTTGCGATCACAGGGGAAAGCGGCAGCGGAAAGTCAACATTGCTTAGGATCATCAGCGGTATGGATACGTTTGATGATGGGGAGCTTTATGTGGATGGACAGCCGACATTTCAGTATGATGAAGATGACTGGGAAGAATATCGTCGTACTAAGATCGGCTTTGTTTTTCAAGATTATAGTTTGATCGGTCATTATACCGCCAAAGAAAATATTGTCAGTGCGCTTTTGATCATGGGAGTGCCTGAGAAAGAAGCTGGAGACAAGGCAATTCATTATTTGGAACGGGTAGGCCTGAGTGCACAGAGAGACCAGCGTGCGTCTAAGTTGTCCAGTGGTCAAAAGCAGAGATTGTCGATTGCTCGTGCGTTGGCAAAGGATACGGATATTATTGTGGCGGATGAGCCAACCGGTAACTTGGACAGTGAAACCGGAGCGCAGATCGTGAAATTGCTTCGAGATCTTTCGCAAGACCATTTGGTTATAATGGTAACTCACAATTATGAACAGGTAGAAAAATATGTTACCAGAAAAGTGCGATTGCATGATGGATCATTGATCTTGGACGTATCCGAAAATGTGGACACGAATCAGAAGTCAGAAGTATCCGAAAATACGGACACGGATCAGAAGTCAGAAGTGTCCGAAAATATGGACACAGAGCAGAAATCGGAGATGTCCGAGAATGTGGACAACAACGAGAAAACGACAGCCGGTAAAAAGTCTGAAAGCAATGAGGAACGACTTCGCGATCGTACCATAGGGCGGATCTTTGTGCGAATGAATGCAGTGAGACAGCCGGAAAAAATCGCATTGTTTATGGGATTTTTCTTAGCTGCTGCTATCGTATCGTTTTTATTTATCGGGCAGTTGCTAATGAATGCAGATGATATTTACACCAAAAAGTATTCAGCAACATCTTTTGCGCGCAAAGACGATAAGCGCATTTCAATTAGACGTAAAGATCAAAAGTTTATGACGAAAAAAGATATTGACCAACTCACCAAAATGAAGCACGTCGTTTCGGTGGATCAGTACGATATTGTGAATGACGTCAATTATTATTTTGAGGAAGGAAAAGATTATAGACAGGAGTACGGCTATAATAGGATGAGTACGAGCAATGAAGGGGGGCTGTATGACTCGCAGAACGTTGAATACGTCAAGAAAGATCAATACATGCGATCGTCTTCCTGCTTAAAGAAATCGGATCTCGCAAAGGGCAGTCTGCCAAAGAAGATCGATGAAGTTGTACTGTACGATCGGGGAAAATATAAGGTTGGTGATACGATTACATTTTTCTATACAAGCGATGTGCTTTGGTCATCAACGGAGAATTATATACAGCGGAAGATGAAAGTAAGCGGACTGTTAAAAAATAAGGATAAACAGGTGTACTTTTCGCCGGAGATATGTACAATGCTGCAAAGTACCGTAACCGGTGGCAAAGTATTCTATGAATATGCCTATAATCAAAAACTTGGCAAATATCAGGGACAGGCAACATTGTGGCCGATTGTTGGCGATATCGTGAAGAAGGATAACGAACTTTGTGTATCAGGTGCATATGAAGCAGCGGTGTATCGGGCAGAAGATAATGACTTGACTCTTTTAGATCAGTCCGGTTTATTGCATATTGATCAGTATGACAAGGATATGAAAAGTAAGGATGTCAAACAGATCGAGAACGTAGAAACCGGTGAGAAGATAAATGGCTGTGGGGCAAATTTTGCAGAGGTTTCTCAGAATATTTATGAGAAGTATTATCGCACCGACAGCAGGCAGGCGTCGGTATATATTACAAGTTACGCCAAAATGGATCATGTGTTAAAGGCATTGGATAAAGCCGGGTATGAGGCTGTGAGTACACTGCGTTTTGGTGCAGATGAATACGATTCAGATCTGGTACAGGAACGTTTAAGGACGATCGGCGTTGCAGTGGCAATACTATTAGTGATGATGGCTGCTGAGATATTGATCTTACGTTCTATATTTAAGATTCAGATCAAAGACCAGAAAATCTTAAAATTCATGGGTATGTCCACAAAATTGATCGGCAAGATCAATTATATGGAGATGCGTCGATACAGTATTACTGCTATTATCGTGGTCGCGGTAGTGATGAATGTAGTTGGAATCTTTGTGCCGGCGCTGCGTGCTATGCTCTACTATTATGAATGGCCCGGGTACCTAGCGTACTTTATGTACAATTATGTGGCTGCGATGGTGATGGTAGCAGCGTTTAATCATTTGTTAAAAGGGAAGGTGAGCGAATGATCAAGATAGAACATTTACAGAAATATTTTAACCGCGGTAAACGAAGTGAGCTTCATGTATTGAATGATATTACATTGGAGCTGCCACAGACAGGTTTGGTATGTATTTTGGGGGAAAGCGGTTCCGGAAAAACCACGTTATTAAATACCGTTGGTGGATTGGATGTGTTTCAGGGAGGAACACTTACCGTAGACGAAACGATATTAAAGAAGTACGAGCCAAAGAAAATTGAGCATTTGCGTTGTGAAAAATTTGGCTATATTTTCCAAAATTATTATTTGCTGCAGGATTACACGGTTGCTTATAATGTAAAGCTTGCACTTAGTCATTATGATCTGACGGATGAGGAAAAAGATGAGAGAGTATCGTATGTATTGGAGCAGCTTGGTATAGGCCGTTACAAAAAGAAGCTGGTATCCAAATTGTCGGGTGGACAGCAGCAGAGGGTATCTATTGCCCGGGCACTTGTGAAATCACCGCAGATCATATTGGCAGATGAGCCGACCGGCAATCTGGACGAGGAAAATACAATACGTACATTGCGTGCGATTTCCAAGGAATGTCTGGTTATTTTAGTATCGCATGAGCGCCGTATTGCTGAGTTTTTTGCGGATCGTATTCTAGAGATCAAGGATGGAGAGATTACAAAAGATTACGATAATTATTCCGGCAGCAGTTATGAACGGTCGGACGATGGTAATATTTATTTGCCGGAGCTCACATGTCAGACCATGCAAAGCGATGAAAATGAAATTGAAGTGTACCAAAATGCGGACAGCAAAGAGGAACCTATTCGATTGAAAATGGCATGGAAAAGTGGGAAACTTTATATTCGGAGTGACATGGCAAGTGATGTGATCTTTGCGGGGGAAGAAGCCGGATGTGAAATCTTTGATGAGCCAAGACCAAAACTGGAGATGGAAGATGTTGAGAACTTCTCATATGAATTATCTCCATTGGAAATGAGTAAAAAATCCGGGTTGTCCTGGAAAGCAACCTGGCGAATGACACTAGAAAATTTGAAGTTGTTGGGGAAAAAGCAGGCATTTATCGTTGTCATCCTTTTAATAACAGCAATCATGCTTTCGCTGACGATATCGGACTTGATCACAGCAGTTACGGTGCATCGGGAAGAGATTGTGAAGGATGATTCACATTATGTACAGGTGGAGATGAAACTGGCTTCTCCGGCAGAAGAATATGCCGTTGGTGATACCATGCAGGAGTGTTATAATAAGGTGCTTTCGAAAGGGAAACGTAAGGATATGATGTTTTACGATGCAGCGCGTGACCTGGTGATACAGGCAGATACGTTATATCAGATGCGGGGGAGCAGCCAGGTGATCCGCGACTTTTCCTATGTGGACATATCGAAAGTTACGAAGAAAGATCTGTTATATGGACGGCTTCCAAAGAAATCGGATGAGATTGTTATCGATAAGCTGGTTGCGGATCGTTTCTTGAAAAGTGACACGGCTATTTCCGGTCAATATGCGTCCGCAAAGGAGTTGTTAGGAGAGACACTTTCTATTAACACATTCAGCAAAGATCTGACGGTAGTTGGCATTAGTGGCAACAACGAGGCGTCCATTTACTGTAGTCAATCAAAGCTGCTTGGAATGGTTGCGAGTTCCTATTCGGTCATGTCATTATCAGAGCTGCAGAAGCTGTATCCGGGTAAGTACGATAATGTAACCTTGCAGGATGATCAGATGCTGGTTCCGCAGTCAAAATATGATCAGATCAAAAGTTATCAGGAATTTCAGGGAAACCAGAAAGAATATCCGGTGCAACAGCTTGGTAATAGTTCCGTGTCTTACGAAGAGGAACCGGTTAGTAATGCAGGAGAAAATTACATTGTAGTGGGTGGATTTGACAATTCCTGTGATGTTGATTATGTTTTGACAGATGCCGCCGGTAAGCAGTTAGCAGACCAGTTGGCAGTGGGAATGCAGAAGATAAAGCAAGAGAGATTATAGATGAAGCAATCAAAGCAGCAGATGCGAAGAAACGTGAAGCTTCTTTGATGATTTGGAGCAGCGGGAAGAGCTGGTAAAGCAATTGCAAAGTGAACTGAAACCGTATCAAAAAATGTTTCGGGTCAAAGTGACGATTCCGGCAGAGCAACAAGTGAAAGCCTATCGGAACAAAATGAAAGACAAGACGAGAAGCAAGGCATTGTTTGCAATGATTGCTGTCATCTTGTCTGTGTTGATCATTTATTATACGATCCGCTCCAATGCATCATCACGAATGGAGGAGTTGACGGTGTATCGCCTGCTTGGAATTTCCAAGGCAAGTATTATCCGTTCTTTTATACTTGAAATGCTGCTGATCAATTGCTATACGACACTTCCCGGGGTTGTGGTCACGACAGGTGTTATGAAGTTCGCCGCATCCGTGCCATCCCTTGGAATGAATCTAAGCTTTCCATGGTGGGGCGCGATAACGTTGATAGCGGCAATTATGCTGGTAAATGCAATTGTAAGCGTTATTCCGGTGCACAACATACTGGCAAAGCCGCCTGCGGAGTTAGCTGTTAAGTAACGGTTTCACCGTGCGTTCCGGGATCAGTTGCCGGTAACGGTCGGTGAGTTTGTTGGAGCTGCCGCTGGAGTTTCTGTTGGAGCAGTTGTTGAGCTGTCCGTTGGAGCATCTGTTGGAGTTTCTGTTGGTACTGCCGTCGGTACAGTGGTTGGAGCTGCCGTTGGCGTCGCAGTTGGTCCTACAGCATTTGAAGGTACAGTTTTCAGCAATTTTGTAAACCGCTTCATTTCTGAGCGTGCCGATTTGCGGATCAAATCGGAATAAGAGAACAACATAAAACCGCCACAACCGTTTTGTGAGCGTAAGTATAGGAGCTGGCGTTTGAGATTAGTGCGGCTTGTGCCCCACTCTGCGTCCGCTCCTAATTTTGCCTCCCGTTTAGAGATGCCGGCGCGGTAACCGCCCAGACCGACATATACTTTTACGGATTTTGCGCGTGGTATCGCGAGCCATTTGTTTGTGGTTTCGCGGAAAGGACAAGTCTTTTGACTGAATGTCCAGTAAATCTGTGGGCAGATATAATCAATATATTTGGAAGAACGCATCCATTTTTTGACATCTGCGTAATAATTATTTTTTGCATATAAATTACGGATATTGCCTGCCGGGCTGATGCCAAATACGCAATTATTATCCAATCTATGTACGATGGTTCGAACACGTTTTAACATGTTGGATACGTTGTTTCTGCGCCAAGTTACGATCGAAACTTTTTTCTTGTGTTTCTTTTTGCAGCGCTTTGCGTATGCTTTGTATTCTTTGTAGTCAAATACCTTTTTGTATTTCGCACCCAGATTCGGATAAAAATAATCGTCAAAATGAATGCCGTCTACAGCATAATCGCGCACGATCTCACGGACACCATTGCAAACAAGATTTTGAACATCTTTGGAAGCCGGGTTAAAGTACAGTTTCCCATCCCATTTTAATACATTGCGGCGTTTGGAAGCTTTCTTGGAAACAGCCCATTTTCTGGCAATGGATTTTTTCGGGAGTTTATATACGTTGGTCGTATTGCTGGCAATGCGATAAGGGTTGATCCATGCATGGAAAGCTAAGCCCCGTTTATGTGCCGCGCTGACCGCATAGGAGAGCGGATCGAATCCCGGATGTTTCCCGGCTTTTCCGGATACATAGCGAGACCATGGAAAATAGCTGGACGGATACAAGGCATCGGCAAATGGACGAACATGAACGATCACAGCGTTAAATCCATTTTTTTTGCAGTTATCAAACGTCTTGTTGATGAAATTCTCAAACTGCTTTTTGGTGTAGCGCTTTTCTCCAATATCCTGAAAAGAGATCCATACACCGCGAAATTCACCGGAAGCCGGGGTAAATGTCGTTTTCACAGGCTTTTTTGATCTGGTTGTTTTACCCTGTGCGACTTTGGCAGATCGATTCGTTCGGTCTGTCGGAATGATCTGCGAAACTGCCAGCGCACAGACCAAGATCAGCGCAATGGTCGTAGTGATTGAAGTAACAAACTTTATACCATGAGATGCTTTCGTGGTATGTCTTTTTTGATGAAATGGATTGTGGTAATGCATAATTTCCTCTACACTTTCTTATTTGTTTTGCACAGAAAAGCCGGTGTTTCAGCTTATTTGTACAATGAGATTACAGTGTCAAAAGGTTTGAATCTGGTGTTTGACATCGTAATTACAATGAGTAACTCCTGCGATATTATACTATACTCAAACTTCCCATACCTCAAATCCTCCACAACCACATATTGCTTATT
>OKWJ01002078.1_pt1 | contig 11509 bp, 9 predicted proteins | sample 1607121 | NCBI WGS metagenome assembly OKWJ01 (sample SAMN04414080, study PRJEB24778) | human gut metagenome | material: faecal | host: Homo sapiens | reverse complement strand
GTCAAGGATAAAGACGAGGTAACAAAAATGCAGTATCTCGATCTGCATCTTTGGATGACCGGAGATATTCTGCTTAAAGCGGACAAAATGAGTATGGCAAATTCTCTTGAGCTTCGCGTTCCGTTTCTTGATAAGGAAGTAATGGCGGTAGCCGAAAAAATACCGAGAAAATACCGTGTAACACATAAGGAAACTACTGACGAGCATACTAAATATATTACCAAATACGCTATGCGCCTTGCGGCCAAAAAGGATACCCCTCCTCAGACAGCAAAGACCGCCGCTAAGAAAAAGCTGGGCTTTCCTGTGCCGATCCGCGTCTGGCTCAGGGAGGATAAATACTACAATATTGTCAAGGATAAATTTACAGGCACAGCGGCACGTAAATTTTTCAACTGCGATATTCTTATGAAGCTTCTCGACGATCATAAGAACGGAAAATGTGACAACAGCCGTAAGATATGGACTCTTTTTATTTTCCTTGTATGGTACGGCGTTTATTTCGAGGGAAGCCAATTTGTCAAATAAACGAAAGGACGCTTATTAATTAAATGTCGAGCAACGTAACATATAAATATATAAAGCAAAACCCGGATATTATGGAATATATCCGCCGGGCAGACCGCGCTCTTGAGGCTCAAGGATATACCGAGCACTCTTTCGCACACGTTGAAATCGTAGCGCAGAACGCCAGCCTTATTCTTACCGAACTGGGTTATGACGAAAGACAAATAGAGCTCGCTAAGATTGCGGGTATCATGCACGATATCGGCAACGTCATAAACCGGATAGACCATGCTCAGAGCGGCGCGGTAATGGCATTTAGGCTTCTTGATAACCTAAGTATGCCGGCTGATGAAATATGCTCTATAATATCAGCAATAGGAAATCACGACGAATCAACCGCCCAGCCTATAGACGCTATTTCCGCCGCGCTTATAATCGCCGATAAAACAGACGTAAGAAGAAGCAGGGTCAGAAATACCGATTTCCTCACTTTTGATATACACGACAGAGTAAATTACGCCGTTGAAAAATCAGCTCTTTATTTTAACGAAAGAAAAACCGCTATTGTGCTGGATCTGAAAATAGACACTGAAATTGCGCCGGTTATAGAATATTTTGAAATATTCCTAAACAGAATGCTTTTATGCAAACGCGCCTGCTCCTATCTGGGAGTTCAATTTAAGATGATTGTAAACGGTTCTTCGCTCTTATAGCGCGGATATAAAAAATACAGGAGGTCAAAATGATTTCGCAGTATCCCCATCTGATTGATTTAAACGACTACCCCATTTCCTGGTGGAATAAAATAATCCGGCTCGGCCACGATATAAAGCTTCACCCTCAGAGATATTCCCACGCCTGCGTAGGCAAAATAATGGCTACTCTTTTTTACGAACCGTCAACAAGAACGCAAATGTCATTTCAGTCCGCAATGATACGTCTAGGCGGAAATATAATCGGTTTCGATAACCCGTCCACATCGTCGGTTTCAAAGGGTGAAAGTTTGAAGGATACCACAAAAATAGTCAGCAGCTATTCAGATATTCTTATAATACGTCATCCTCAGCCCGGAGCGGCAAAGGCGGCGGCGCTAACGGCCGATTGCTCGGTTGTAAACGCCGGCGACGGAGGACATCTTCATCCGACGCAGACTCTGACCGACCTTCTGACTCTTCACGAGGAAAAAGGACGTCTTGATAATCTTAACGTCGGACTGTGCGGAGACCTTGTCAACGGAAGAACCGTTCATTCACTCTGTAAGGCTCTGTCCGCCTATTCGGGCAATACCTTTGTTCTCGTTTCGACTCCGAATCTCAGGCTCCCTTCATATGTAAAGGATATTATAACTGCCAGCGGAAGCAGATATACCGAGGTTTCCTCGCTGGACGAGGTGATAAACGATCTCGATATGCTTTATATGACGAGAATCCAGCGGGAACGCTTTGCAAGCGAGGCGGAATATCTTGCTGAAAAGGATACATATGTACTCGATAAAAAAAAGCTGAAAAAAAGCCGTCGGGATATGATAGTTATGCACCCTATGCCAAGAGTAGACGAAATTTCAGTAGACGTAGACGAGGACGAAAGAGCGGTTTATTTCAAACAGGCAAAGTACGGCATGTATGTGAGGATGGCTCTGATCATGACGCTGCTTGAAAGCGGAAGTCCGACAAATTTACTTAAGGGCGCCGTAAGAAACGGTATAGGCTGTCAGAATCCGGTATGTATAACAAATTCCGAGCAGTATCTGCCTAAATCCTTTTACGGCGCGGGAGATACGCTTGAATGTGAATACTGCGACGAAAGAATACTTCTTGAGCATTGATTATGTATATGAAACAGCTTTATTACGGAAACGGCAAAGGAAAAACGACTGCCGCGCTCGGTTTGGCTCTTAGAGCGGCCGGAAGCGGAATGAACGTACATATTGTTCAGTTTTTAAAGGGATCTGAAACCGGAGAGCTCCACGCCCTTGAAAGACTTGAAAATATAACGGTCAGCCGGCCGGATAAAAATTACGGCTTCACATTTTCCATGACGTAAAAGACCAGATCAGAGATTACTGAAATTCATAATAAATTGTTGAAAAACGCCATTGAACTGATAAAAAGTAAAAAAATACAGGTTCTGATACTTGATGAAATAACAGACGCGTATAACCTTGGCCTTATTGACATCAATGCCGTTGATTCTTTTATTTCCGGAAATTCTGAAGCGGAAATTATTATGACCGGTCATAGCCCCGAACAGATTTTTATAGACAGCTCTGATTATGTCAGTGAAATAAATGCAATAAAACACCCTTATGAAAAAGGAATAACGGCAAGGAAGGGCATAGAGTATTAGCCGGAAATATTATAAGAATATAGCTTTCCCAAAAAATAAAAGCAGACGCTTATTAAAGAAAGGCGTCTGCTTTTATTTTGCAAAATCATTACGGAGAAATAACCTTCATTATCTCGATTGCCGTTTTAATACCGTCAACCGCCGCCGACATTATCCCCCCCGCATAGCCGGCTCCTTCTCCGCAGGGATAGAGATTTTTCAGAGATACGCTGTTTCTGTTTTCAGTACGGCTTATTCTTATCGGAGACGACGTTCTTGTTTCAGGACCCGTCAGAAGCGCGGACTTATATCCGAAACACCGCAGCCTTTTAGAAAACGCATTAATTCCTGCTGCAAGCGAATCTGTGATAAACGAAGGAAATATCTCTCGGAAATCACTCTTTTCTATTCCCCTTTCATAAGTTCCCTTTATATTTGTTTTCAGATCGGGATTTCCGTTTAAAAAACCGCCTGTTGTCGTAGCAGGAGCGCCCTTTCCCAATGTAATATCATACGCTCTGCGCTCAATATTACGGGCAAATTTAACGCCGTCCATTATTCCTCCGCCGAAGTCCTCCGGTGAAACAGAAACCGCAATTGCCGCGTTGGCATTTTCTCCATTACGGGCAAACTCGCTCATTCCGTTGGTTACGATTGTATTTTGCTCGCTTGCCGCCGGAACAACAGTTCCCCCGGGACACATACAGAACGTATAGACGCATCTCCCTCCGGTTAGTCTGTGAGAAAGCTGATATTCTCCTACAGGGAGTAACGGACAATCCGCATATTCGCCGTAAAGGCTCTCATTTACATCCTGCTGTCTGTGCTCTATCCGCACTCCTACCGAAAACGGCTTAGGCTCCATAAAAATATGATTTTTCTGAAGCATTTCAAAAGTATCCCTTGCAGAGTGACCGATTGCCGTCACAACAACAGAGGTTTCGGTTTCATTTCCGTTCCACAGCGCTTTTTTGATTTCTCCGTTTTCTATAACTATATCGTCAAGTCTCGAATTGAATCTAACCTCGCCCCCGCATTCTGTTATGCGGTTTCGGATTTCCTTTACTATCTTACGGAGATTATCGGTACCAATATGCGGCTTTGCTTTTATTAATATATCGTCAGGAGCGCCGAACGCGTTTAGCCTTTCCAAAACATATCTGCAAAGCGGATCGTTTATCCTTGTTGTCAGCTTACCGTCAGAAAAGGTTCCCGCCCCTCCCTCGCCAAATTGAACATTTGATTCGGCGTTCAGTTCTCCGCCTGACCAATAGCGCTTTACGCTGTCTATACGTCTGTCGGCGTCCTCCCCTCTTTCAAGGATAAGAGGTTTGTAACCGTTTTCTGCCAGAACAAGACCGCAGAACATACCGGCAGGACCAAAGCCCGCTATAACTATACGACCGTTCTTTTTTTTACCTGATATTACAGGATTAAAAACGCTTTTTTCTATTCTTTTTACATCCTTTTCATTAACGCATAGTTCCATGCCGCTGTCATAAAGCTCTGCATACACCGAATGAACAAAATGTATATCGCCGCGCTTTCTTGCGTCAAGAGAGGTTTTGTATATTCCGGTTTTAACCGTCAGATATTCTGATATTCCTGCTCTTTTCAATGCTCTTTTTATAACCGAACCGGTTTCCTCTCCCAGCTCTCCCCTTATATTATTTATTATCAGCGGCATTTCTGATTCCTCCGTTATTTTGTATATGTTTAAATACATTATAGCATATATCCCTGATGTAAACAACCGATTTTGAATTATCAGCGGATTAAACGGCATTATATAAATTGTAAGATGTTATAATATATCAATAATTTCCTTAACCATTTCTTAATTGACAGTCTGCATAAAATGATGTATAATATTAACTGTTTAAAATGCTTGGGCATTTATCAAAGGGAGTTGATTATGAAACTTAACATTAAAAAGGGTATTACGTACCCTAAAATTGTTGCTTTCGGTTTCTTTATTCTTATAGCGGCAGGTACAATTTTACTGCTTCTTCCCATTTCAAGCCGTCAGGAAGGATCGACAGGCCTAACCGACGCGCTTTTTACTGCAACATCCGCTTCTTGTGTTACAGGATTGGTAGTTGCGGATACTTATACGCACTGGACGCTTTTCGGTCAAATCGTAATAATATGTCTGATACAAATAGGAGGTCTTGGCTTTCTTACAATTCTGACAATGTTCTCCATGCTTTTTCACCGAAAAATTGGGCTCAAGGAAAGAAGCCTGCTTCAGGAAAGCGTTAATACAATGTATATCGGCGGAATCGTCAGGCTTATAAAAAAAATCCTTACAGGAACTTTTATTATAGAATTTATAGGAGCCGTTCTGCTTGCGACAAGATTTATACCGAAAATGGGAATCGGTATAGGAATCTACAACAGCATATTTACATCGATATCCGCTTTCTGCAACGCAGGCTTCGATCTCATGGGACGGTATGAAGAATATTCGTCCTTAACCATGTTCAGAGAAGACATCGTTGTTAATATTACCGTTGTCGCTTTAATACTTATCGGCGGTATAGGTTTTTTTGTATGGGACGATATATCGGTAAACAAACATCATATAACAAAATATCAGCTTCATACAAAGCTTGTACTGATTGCAACCGGAATACTTGTAATCTTCGGAACAGCAGCCTTTTACATCTTAGAAAACGGCAACGAGCTGAAAGATCTTCCGATACATCATAAAATATCATCGTCCATGTTTATGGCTGTAACTCCAAGAACAGCAGGCTTCAATACAGTGGACGTTGCGTCAATGAATCCGGCAAGTAAAATGCTGACAATAATATTCATGTTTATAGGAGGAAACTCCGGTTCAACCGCAGGCGGTATTAAAACAACCACCGCCATGATACTTATACTGTCGGTATGGGCAAGCCTGAGAAACAATAACGGCATAAACGTTATGAAAAGACGTCTTGAGTCGGACGCTCTCAAAAGAGCCGCTTCCGTAGTCACAATAAATATTTCCCTTATAATTATATGCGAGCTGCTTATATGCGCCTCACAGCCGGAGCTCGACCTTACCGACGTAACCATCGAGGTTTTCTCGGCTATTGACACGGTAGGCATGTCCACCGGCGTTACAAGAGACTTGAACACCTTTTCGCGATACATAATCGTTTTTCTTATGTACTGCGGACGAGTCGGAAGCTTATCCTTCGCGCTTCTTTTTACTGAACAGAAAGCGCCGAATATTGTTCAGAATCCGGTTGAAAAAATCAACATAGGATAAAATAAATTACAGCAAACTTAATTTGGCAAGCCGCCGCCATAAAAGCGGCAGAATGGAGAAATGAAAATGAAATCTATTCTGATAATCGGTCTCGGACGATTCGGAACGCATCTTATTCATAGATTTTACGACTTAGGAGACGAAGTTATGGCAGTCGATATAAGCGAGGAAAAGGTACAGGAGGCTATGCCTTTTGTAACAAGCGCTAAAATCGGAGACTGTACAAAGCTCGATACTCTAAGGACGCTTGGAATAAAGAATTTTGATCTCTGTTTCGTCTGCATCGGAGAAAACTTCCAGAGCAGTCTTGAAATAACAAGCCTGCTGCATGATATGGGAGCCGCTAAGGTTATAAGCAAGGCAAATACGGAAATTCACGCTAAATTTCTGCTCCGAAACGGCGCTGACGAGGTTACTTACCCTGAAAGGGACAGCGCACAGAAGCTTGCAACCAGATACAGCGTAGACAATATTTTTGATTTTATTGAATTGACAAAGGATACTGCAATTTACGAAATACCGATACTTGAAAGCTGGATAGGAAAAAGCATAGTCAAGCTTGACGCAAGAAAGAAGTATCATATCAACATTCTGGCGATAAAAAACAACAATTCCATTCAGGACCTGCCGGGCGCTGAATATATATTCAGAACAGACGATCATGTTATTGTTTTAGGGCATAATGCCGACGTTGAAAGGCTTCTGAAAAAAATGGACTGATATATTAAATTACGGACGGCTTTTGATAAGCCGTCTTTTTTTTGATATTTTTTGCCGAAAACTCTTGAATTAGGCGGATTTTCATGATATAATTAATAATGTATAAATGTATGCAGAGGGAAGGGAATGATCAGCTATGACTGTAAGAGAACAAACTGAAACCATAGAACTGAATACCCTCAGTCCATATGCCTGTAAATCATTCGGAAACGGAAGACGCGTCAGACATGAAGAAAAATGCCCGTTCAGAACTGAATTCCAGCGTGATAGAGACCGGATTCTTCACTGCAACTCCTTCAGACGTCTGAAGAGAAAGACGCAGGTATTCCTCTCCCCCGTCGGCGATCATTACCGTACACGATTAACGCACACCCTTGAGGTATCACAGATCGCCAGAACGATTGCAAGAGCGTTGCGCCTCAACGAGGACTTAACAGAGGCGATCGCTTTAGGTCATGATCTCGGACATTCTCCTTTCGGACACTGCGGTGAAACGATTCTCAATGAGATATGTCCTTACGGCTATAAACACTATCTTCAAAGTATAAGAGTAGTAGATTATATAGAAAATAACGGAAATGGTCTTAATTTGACATATGAGGTAAAAAACGGGATCGCATGCCATACTAACGCGGTTGCAAAAACCGCCGAGGGAAATGCGGTAAGACTGTCGGATAAAATAGCCTATATAAATCATGACATAGAAGACGCTTTACGCGCCGGAATACTGAAAAATTCAGACCTGCCGGAATTTCCCGTAAGAATTCTTGGAAAAACTAAATCCGAACGAATAACTTCATTGGTCAGCGCTGTTATTGAAAACGGCGCCGAGGAAATCAAGATGACAGGAGATATAAAGATAGCGCACGACGAGCTGCGTTCATTTATGTTTGAACGAGTTTATACCAACCCTTCTGCTAAATCAGAAGAGATTAAGGCAAAAATACTGGTGGAACAGCTTTACGATTATTTTAAAAAACGTCCGGAAAAGCTCCCGGAGGAATACAGAAAAATAGCGGACAGATTTGATGCGGACAGAGCTGTATGCGATTATATTTCCGGAATGAGCGACGGCTATGCAGTCGATCTTTTTAATGAACTGTTTGTTCCGCGTTTTTGGAAGTAGGTGAGATTATGCCTCTTCCAGAAGAATTCTTATACCAGCTTAAGCTTGCTAATCCTATTGAATCGGTTATAGGAGGCTATACCGGACTGAGAAGAAGCGGACGGGATCATGTTGCCTTATGTCCGTTTCATTCAGAAAAAACGCCGTCCTTTCACGTTTATTCCGACACGCAGAGCTTCTATTGTTTCGGCTGCGGCGCCGGCGGAGATGTCATAACCTTTATAAAAAGAATTGAAAACCTTGATTATATAGAAGCCGTGCGTCTGCTTGCACAGCGCGGCGGATTGGACATGCCCGAAAACTCTTCCGATAATACTGTCGGAGAGCTGAAAAAACGTATTTATGAAATAAACCGCGAAACTGCCAATTATTATTTCCGGCGGCTTGTTTCAGGAAACGATAAAAGAGGTTTGAAATATTTCGCTTCAAGAGGCTTGAAACCGGAAACTATAAAAAAATACGGTCTGGGCTTTGCTCCTCCAAGCTGGGACGGTCTGAAAAAACATCTTGCCGGTATGGGCTTCAGCGAGAAGGAAATGATAGCGGCCGGCGTCAGAAGCGTAAGCAGAAATGAAAAAAATGTTTATGATACCTTCCGCGACAGAGTTATATTCCCCATAATAGATTTAAGAGGAAATATAATCGCTTTCGGAGGAAGGGTTCTTGATGACAGCGTCCCGAAATATCTTAATACAGGAGATACTCCGGTATTCAAAAAAAGCAGAAATCTTTTCTCACTCAATTTCGCTAAAAATGCGGCTGTTAAAAGGTTAATACTGGCAGAAGGTTATATGGACGTAATCGCTATCAATCAGGCAGGCTTTGAAAACGTAGTAGCTACGCTTGGTACTGCTCTCACGCCTGATCAGGCAAGGATCATGAAATCCTATGCAGATGAAGTAATCATATCATATGACAGCGACAGAGCCGGACAGAGCGCTACTCAACGCGCCATTAATCTTTTGAGCGCGGCTGGATTAACAGCAAAGATAATAAAGATGGACGGCGCTAAGGATCCTGATGAATATATAAAGAAATTCGGAGCCAAGCGGTTTAAAATGCTTATAGATAATTCGGACGGCGCAATAAATTTTGAGCTTGAAAAGTGCAAAACAGGACTTGATCTTGAAACTGATACAGGTAAAGTGGAGTTTCTAAAAAAAACCGTTAAGATTTTGTCGCAAATATCAAACGAGCTTGAACGAGACGTTTATATTTCTAAAATAGCGAAGGAAAACGAAATAAATATAAGCGTTCTGAGAGAACAGGTTAAAAGTGAAATAAGAAAAAATCGTAATATCGCAAAAAAAAGCGAATGGCAGGCTATCCGGTCAAAACCGTTTTATTCAGATCCCCTTGTACCGGAAAAATCCTCTGCGCTTAAACAGGTTAAAGCCGAAGAAGGCATTCTGGCATATCTTTTTCGGAATCCTGACGCAGTTGAAAATGTTAAGGAAAAGCTGTCTCCGGATTTCTTTATAACTGATTTTTATCGCCGTGTTTATGTTACATACTGCAATAAAATACCGGATTATCAGTTTTTTTCGCTTTCTATGTTTTCCGATGTATTTAACGACGAAGAAATGGGTAAAATAACCGGAATAGAGGCCAAAAACAAAGAAATTGTACTAACTAATCAAAATCTCAATGATTATATTAAAATTTTGCAGGATTATAAAAATAATCCTTTAAATAAAAACAAAAACCGGATTTCAGACGACGACCTGTTAAATATCGTAAAATCCAAAAGATAAAAAATAAAGCCGCCGTTATCGGCTTGGAATGGAGCGTTTTTATGTTAATGGACAAAAAAACAACTATCGAAAACCTTATTGAAAAAGGAAAAGCTAATGGAAAGCTTTCAACCAAGGAAATAACCGACGCGTTGGAAGAGCTTGATTTCGACGTCGACCAAATGGATACCTTTTATGATAACTGTGCCAGCAACAATATTGAAATAGTAGACGATTTTTCCACAGACACTGATTTAAAAATCGGTCTTGATTCAGGTATCGGAGACGATCTTGAAATGGCTCTGTCTACTGAAGGCATTGCTATAGACGATCCGGTAAAAATTTACCTTAAGGAAATCGGACGCGTTCCTCTTTTAAGCGCAGAGGAAGAAATCGAACTTGCTCAAAGAATGTCGCAGGGAGATTCGTATGCAAAAAAACGTCTTTCTGAAGCAAATCTGCGTCTTGTTGTAAGTATAGCGAAAAAATATGTTGGACGCGGAATGCAATTTCTGGATCTTATTCAGGAGGGAAATCTCGGACTTATTAAGGCGGTTGAAAAATTTGACTACACAAAAGGATACAAATTAAGTACATATGCAACATGGTGGATTAGACAGTCAGTAACAAGAGCATTAGCTGACCACGCAAGAACAATCCGTGTACCGGTTCATATGGTTGAAACAATTAATAGAATGTCAAAGATGCAGCGTAAGCTTACAAAAAGTTTCCAGTCAACTTCTCCATGAAAACGGACATGATCCGACCGCTGAGGAAATTGCTTTAAAGCTTGAAATGCCGGTTGAAAGAGTAAGGGAAATCATGCGTATTGCACAGGATCCTGTTTCCCTTGAAACTCCTATCGGCGAGGAAGAGGACAGCCACTTGGGAGATTTTATTCCTGACGACGACGCGCCTGCTCCGGCTGAAGCAGCGTCGCTGATTCTTCTTAAGGAACAGCTAAACGATGTTCTGGCAACTCTGACTGACCGGGAAGCAAAAGTATTAAAGCTCAGATTCGGTCTTGAGGACGGACGTTCCAGAACACTTGAGGAAGTCGGAAAAGAATTCGACGTTACACGCGAACGTATAAGGCAGATAGAAGCAAAAGCATTAAGAAAGCTAAGACATCCAAGCAGAAGTAAGAAAGTCAAAGATTTTCTTGATTAATCTTTGACATATACATATGAAAAAAAGAGGACTTCAATAAGAGTCCTCTTTTTCTATATTAAATTTTAATAGTAAATTCACTTTTATTGGAGGTTAAAATGATTTACAACAATTTTATCTCAGTACATCGGTACCACCCTTAAATTGATTTTCAATAATCAGGCTGAATTTTCTGGCGGTCTCACTCCTTTATGATTATGTGATCCTAAGATTCCAAAATAATGCTTTCATTCCACATCAACCCTTTACCGAATTTTTTATTGTAATTAAATATCAATTAGTACATCGGTACCACCTTTTCAAATTATTTATCTTTGCTTTTTATGTAAAGACATTACGTCATAAAATTGAGATTAACCCAACCTCAAAAATATGAAATTGAAGCTGTTGTTGAAACAATAACCGCATCCTCCATTTTACAACCCAAACGTCTCAAATAAATTTCAAAGAAAATCTCATGTTACTCTAAACGGAATAATGATTCTTATTTTCATGAATTCCCAATTATTTCATTTAAAACTTTTTTGAACATTGAGTCACCAACAACAGCTTCGTAAAACTGTTCTTCAATAGATTCCACCGGCAACTCCCTCCATCTTGATATAAATTTATTCCCGCAAAAGAATTTCCCGAAATTCTTAAATCAGCCTTGCGAAAATATCATCG
>OKWJ01002075.1_pt1 | contig 11524 bp, 14 predicted proteins | sample 1607121 | NCBI WGS metagenome assembly OKWJ01 (sample SAMN04414080, study PRJEB24778) | human gut metagenome | material: faecal | host: Homo sapiens | reverse complement strand
CGACGGGAACGCCCGTGTCCTTGACCTTGGCAATGATGTTGCCGCAATGCTTGCAAATGTAAAACTTCTGCTCCATGATGATTCTCCTTTTTCTTTAATAGTTTTCCGCGTGAATTTCAAAGTAGCTCTGGGGATGTCTACAGGCGGGGCAAACCTCCGGGGCCTTCTCGCCCACGACGATGTGACCGCAGTTGCGGCACTCCCACACCTTGACCTCGCTTTTGGCGAAGACCTGCGCCGTCTCTACATTGCGCAGCAGGGCGCGGTAACGCTCCTCGTGGTGCTTTTCGATGGCAGCGACCAGACGGAAACGCTGTGCCAGCTCATGAAAGCCTTCCTCATCGGCGGTTTTGGCAAAGCCGTCGTACATATCCGTCCACTCGTAGTTCTCACCCTCAGCGGCGGCGAGAAGATTTTCGGCGGTGTCGCCGATGCCGTTCAGCTCCTTGAACCACAGCTTGGCATGTTCCTTCTCGTTATCAGCAGTTTTGAGGAACAACGCCGCGATTTGCTCGTAGCCTTCCTTCTTGGCCTTGGATGCAAAATAGGTGTACTTGTTGCGTGCCTCGGACTCACCGGCAAAGGCAGCCATCAGATTTTTTTCGGTTTGAGTACCTGTGTATTTCGTTTCTTTCATGGTCAATGCTCCTTTCAGCTTTTCTGCTTTTATTGTACCAAATTTATGATTTTTTTCTGTGACAAGGTCACATTTCTTTTTATTTTAGACGATTTAGTCTGTTCTTATCCCGCAGCGTGATTGCGCCTCGTCTTAGCTCCACAAGCCCGTCCTCCGAGAAGCCTTTGAGCATCCGTGCCACCGCCTCCCGCGCCGAGCTGATGTGCTGGGCGATCTGCTCATGGGTCATGCGTATCGTGTCGGAGCCGGTACGCTCCGCTTCGGCAAGGAGAAATTCTGCCAGCCGCCGATCCAATCCCTTGAACATGATCTGCTGCATCGCCCACATCACATCAGAAAACCGTTTCGTTGCCAACTCATAGAGGAAGCAGCGGACATGAAGATTTTGCTCCTTGAGCGCAGCGATGACATTTGCAGGGATAATCAGAACGTCCGTATCCGGTCCTGCGGTCATTTGCGTATCAAAGGTGATTTGACTGATCACACAGGAGGCAGAAAGCACGCATAGTTCGCCCGGATACAGCCGGAACAATGTGACTTCTCGCCCTTCCTCGGAGAGAAGATAGGTGCGAATTTCACCGGAAAGGACGAACAGCATTCCAAGACATTCGCTGTCGCTGCTGTGTATGAACGCGCCCTTTTCATAATGACGGACAAAGGCGCTTCGGCGCAGCGTTTCTTGCTCCTGCTCGGTCAAAGATGACCAGAACGGAAGTCGTGTCAGTGTGCGTTCCATATCAATGGCAGCTATGATTGCCGCAGCCGTGGTCACCGCAGGTGTGACCAGCTTCGCCGTGCTCATGGTCATGGTGGTCACAGTGAACATTGGGATCGTAGCCCAGATTTCCGCTGAGCAATGCGTTCACCGCTGCGTCAGCGTCCCCGCTGACACCGCCGTAGAGCTTGATCCCCGCCTCGGCCAGAGCTGCCTGCGCACCGCCGCCGATGCCTCCGCAAATCAAAGTGTCCACGCCGTTCTGCATCAGGAAGCCTGCCAGTGCGCCGTGACCGCTGCCGTTGGCATCAACAACTTCCGCATGAGTGATTTTGCCGTCCGCAACTTCATAAAGCTTGAACTGTTCGGTATGGCCGAAATGCTGAAAGATTTGACCGTTTTCATAGGTAACTGCAATTTTCATAATGGATTCTCCTTTGCAACTTTTATTGGATTTTTCTGTGTTGGCTCTCTGCGTCCGGCAGCAGCGGCCGCAGTGGGCTGCCTCCTGTCCTCCGCAGATGCGGTAGTTTCCCCCGGTGATGTGCAGCGGTTTCCCGTGGACAAGGCACGCTGCGATCTTGCGCCGTGCGCCTTCGTAAATCTCCTGCACGGTAGAGCGGGAAATGTCCATTTGCGCGGCACACTGCTCGTGGGTTTGCCGCTCCAGGTCAACCAACCGAATGACCTCGTATTCGTCCAGCGTCAGCAGGATCGGCTCGGTATCCTTGCACCCGTTGGGGCAGAATGTATCGACCTGTGGTGCTCCACAAATCCGACGGCACCGTGGCGGTCTTGGCATGGACACACCCTCTTTTTGTTTTCGGTATATACCGATTATAACACCTTGAACAGAAAAAAGCAATATTCTTTTCAAACGCCGCTGCAATTTCGTCCTCATATAGATGCTGGCTGATATTCGGAGTCGAATGCTACATATGAGCTATGTGGATTTTCTCGTTTGTAAACGGTGTTTTAGGTGCTGGCTGTGTGATTTCCTGTTCAGTCGGCAAAACGGCGCAGAACGCAAACAAAGGCCGATTTTCACCTTTTTTCCGCCGCCGTTTAGTAGTCACTCTGCAAGGCATCGTTTGCTGTTGTTGGGTTATCCGTTATCTGGAAAATCCACGTGCCAATTAAGTACTTACAAAAGAAAGAACTGCTGGATCTACAAATTATCCATTATGCGTAAGACCCTAATGTGGAGACTTAGAACAGAGCTCTTCATCCCTGTCGCAGAGACAAAGGGCTACATCACAAAGGCAACCCGCGAAAAGCTGCTGGTACTTCCGAAGAGCCACACCCGTGATGCACTGGCAATTGCACAGGGTAGACACGGCTTTGGTATTAAGGAGTACGCCTATGTAGAACCGGCAAACCACATCTACACGGTCCGCCCGGTACGGCATCATAACCGCCAGCTCCACAAAGCCTCTATCCTGAAGGGCGGTATCCGGAAGCGCAATCAGGCATCTAAGTATGTCTTTGGTTTCCGACTCTACGATAAGGTTCTCTATCAGGGAAAAGAGTGTTTCGTGTGGGGGCGGAGAACAAGCGGAAGCTTTCTTCTTCGAACAATTGACGGTATAAAGGTCAAAGACGGTGTAAGTTACAGAAACCTCACTCTACTTGAACGAAGCAGCAATTACCTTATCGCGTAAACAATAGAGAAGAGGAAAACTATCGATTCCTCCCCACCCATAGAGGTGTGGGATTCTTATCTAAAATCCAGGCAAATGAAAAATGGCCTTCGGTATGTTTCGTACCGGAGGCTACTCGCTTTCGTACCATTTCAGTACAGTAAATACCATAATGCTCATTTCTGATTTTCTGTCATCCCTCTATACTGTGAGAAAGTACAGAATAGGTAGGAGAAGATCAAATGAGTACGAGATTGCAAATCATGGGCAGCCGGATTCGGACTGCACGGCAGTTCCGCCGCCTTACTGGTGAACAGCTCGCTGAGAAGATCGGTATTGCTGTAGACTCGCTTCGACACATAGAAAATGGAGTCAGATCACCAAGTTTCCAGCTCATTGAGCGCATCTCGGATATTCTAGACGTTTCACTCGACTACTTAGCTGGGAAGACGGATTCTCCTCTGGAGCATAGAGTTCGCAAGGAACTTGAAAACTCTGGACTAACGAAGGAGCAAGAAGATGCCATTGTTGAGTTGGCATTAAACTCGATCCCGATCATCAAAAAACACATTTGAGCAATGCACCTGTCGATCTGGCAGGTGCAATTATATTTTTCATTCTCCCTTAATCCGACTGTTTTCGCGCTTTCACTCATGTAATATGTACTCGCTTGATACGATTGTATCAAATCTGTACGGAGGGATGAAGACATGACAGTACAAAACGCATTAGAGGAAATGAAAGAACGAGCATTTGCCCCTGCTTTTCAAAAGTATTTGTTCGATACATACAGGGTACTGGCGCAAACAGATTTTTCCGAAGAGGAAAAGGACTACACAGCGGCTGAAGACTATTTTACCACCACATTGGAGCAGTCCGAGAACGAGATCCTAAGCCAGATCAAAACCAATTACGAGGCAAAACTGCGGTATGCATCCCGGTATGCTTTCAACGCCGGCCTGTATTCTGGGTTCGTCCAGCACTTTTCCAATCAAGATCTTGTTGTCGATGGATTTGAAAAGCATCTCATGCAGGCTCTCTTTGAGATGCCCGGTATGCAGCGCCATACTCTGTTTTTGCAGATGCATGACGAAAACCAGAAGCTTATCGAACAGCTCGAGATTGATGGTGATGAAGAGCGACGAGAGCATTTGACCTCGATTGAGTGTGCGTGGGAGCAACGCGTTCATTGGGCGGCCTGCCACAGCTTCTACTGCGGTTATCGTGCTGCGGTCAAAGTTCTTACTGCTGTTGATGGCGTTAATGCCTTTGACATGATTCCTCACACCTTGCTGTTGGAATATCACTTGGGATATACGAAGTCCTATGACCAAACGGAACAGCAGCATATTGATAGGTAGCGTAGTTCAACAGCAGTAGCACAATACAAAGGGATCGATTCAATAGGTTCTCAACGATTTCACACTAATAACATGAAAAGGCACACCGATCTACGGGAATGATCTATTCCATAGATTGGTGTGTCTTTCGCTTCGAGTAAAATACTGAAGGCAGCGAGGTGTCCGTTCTTTCGGACACCTCTTTTTGTATGATTACAGTAGAATTTGAAGAAAGAACTAACGGAGGTGTCGAAGATGTATGTGCTCGTTGATATGGAATGGATCTCGAATCAGCATGGTAATCATTGGCCAACACAGTTGGCCGCTGCCCGCGTAGATGCGCAATGGAATACGGTTGATACTTTTTTTACGTTATTTCGCCCGAAAGATTTCTCCTTCCAGCAATGGGGGCATATGGCTTTTTCCGGCTGGAACAGAGAGCAGTTTCTCAATGGAGAAAGCCTTTATGCTGGATTAGATGCTTTCCGCCATTGGCTGCAAGCGGAGGATACGATATGTTGGTGGCATCAGGAAGCAAGTGACCTGTTTAATATGTTCTCCAAGGTATCCGGTGTTCCTGATATGACACAGCATGTCGTGATGCTCTGTGATTACATCTACGGTTACTTAGCAGGACAGGAGGCGTCTGTTGGTAGCCCTTATAAGATCTGTGCGGCGCGCAATATCGTCACACCTTCTCCAGCGCACTGCTCTGTCAACGATGTAGCAACCATGCAACTGCTTGCGCAGGTTATTGGCTTTGAGCAGAAGTATTTACTTGAGCCACCGAAAAGATGGGGCAAAGACGCAATGGCACAGAAAGGTTCTTCTGCCTATAAGCTGCTCTATGATCCGCAGGCCAAGCTTCTTCATCAATCCGACTGTGAGCTACTACCTGATAATCGGCATTTCCCGGCATTCCTCACATTCAAGCTCCCAATTCGACGTAAGTACAAACCTTGTAGCTGCTGTAGGGGTGAATTCTTAGATGCGCTGTGGGACCGCAATCAGGACTCTATCGCTCGCTCTGAATATAACTATGTCTACTCCAAGCAGTCCAAAATCTTTCACACCAGAAAGTGCAGTCATGTTCTGCTGGCCTATGATATTCAGGGAACCGTTTCCTACGACACCTGCCTTAAAAGCGGGCGACGCCCTTGTAAGCACTGCAATCCGGAGCCGATTGAGCACAAGACAATTGCTTTTCCGGTTCTTCCAAAAAAGCCGCAAGCCCCTCGGGAGCGTTCTTTGAGCAAGGACGAACAAAGTGCCATCGGACGCTTTAATCGTGCTAAACAGGAGCGTGAAGCTGCATTCAAGAAAGGCTCCCTTTCCGATGCTGAGAAAAGCAACATTATGGCACTCTCGCAGCCAGGGCTGGCATTCTGGGCAAGTAAAGGGTATCGCACATTCCACCGCAGGAACTGCCCGCAAATCTCAGGCCTCAACCAACTGGTCGGCTTTCCTCGTTATCAGGATGCTGTCCGCGCAGGGTACTGCCCATGCCGGCATTGTAAGCCAAGCCCGAAGCAAGATGTCGTCTATTCGATCCCTATCACAAACAAAAAACGTGCGGGAGAAAGTATCGAAACCCTGGTGCTACTCTGTACGGAACACTGCCTGCCGTTTCACCACGACAGTCGATACTTCGAGATGCAGACGATGGTGGGCAAGTGGAAAATTGATATGGACATGCGGCCAGTCCGACTGGAACACATAAACCTCGTTTCTCAGCCGGAGAACACAAAGAAATATCATGTACAGCCCCGTTTGTTTCTCTCCCTGAAGGATACATTCGATTACATTATGAGGCATGATAATGCCCTCATGAAGCGGATTGAAGGGACAAGCCAGGAAGTGCAACTTCAAATGGGGTGATTGTTGTTTTCCACTCCTTCTATCCGTAAATACCGTTGGGGCGTGTATCCCCAGAAGCTTGTAAAGGAGTGAAAAATGATGACGCGAGAAGAAGCGGAGAAAGAGCTGATTGCCATGCTGGAAGAAGCGGAGGACGGCCCTACATACTCCATGGAAGAAGTGGACGCTTATATGCGTGAGCTACTGCATCCGAAAAACCAGATCTACCTGACAGGCGATACGCACGGTCGGTTTGAGCGGATCATCTCTTTCTGTGAGAGGCAGCAGGTCCAACCCGAAAGCACTTTCATTATCTTGGGTGACGTCGGATTGAACTACTACGGGGATCGGAGAGACAGGCGAGGCAAAGATGCGCTGGCACAGATTCCAATCACGTTCTTCTGCATTCACGGCAACCATGAAATGCGCCCATCTGAAGAGTTGGGCTATCAGGTGAAAGAGTACCACGGTGGGAAAGTATGGGTTCAGGCTGAGTATCCAAACCTCGTATTTGCCATTGACGGCGAGATCTATGATTTCTTTGGTCATTCCTGTATTGTCATTGGAGGTGCGTATAGCGTCGATAAATACTACCGATTGGCAAGAGGCTATAACTGGTTTGAAGACGAGCAGCCGTCCGATGAAATCAAGGCGAAAGTTGAGCGTATGCTATCTGAGCGTGATTGGAAGATCGATGTTGTGCTGACGCACACCTGTCCGCTCAGATACGAGCCGACTGAAGTATTTCTATCCATGATTGACCAGTCGAGTGTGGATAAGAGTACCGAGCAATGGCTTGATACGATCGAGTCAAGGTTGCACTACGAGCGCTGGTACTGCGGTCACTATCATACGGACAAGGAGATCGACAAGATCCGTTTCATGTTTCAGGATTATACGATGCTGCCACATCAGATTTCCCTTTCTGCAGAGAAAGAAATGATCCGACGGATGCAGCGGCAGGCCGAAATTGTCGAAGCTCTGGGTCTGATGGATGAGGCTCAGGAGGAGAAATAAGAGGGTTTTACATGAGCACATATTACGACTTTATGGTCGAGGCCAAGTATAAAGACAAATGGTACAACATCGACCTACATACAAAGGATTTTGACGGAAAGCTGCGGCATCAATACCTTGCAACCTTCTCCCGCAGCTTTGTTGGCCAATTGGAAAGCCTGATCGATGGCGCATGGAGGATCGGTTTTGATGATCTAGCGGAAAGTACACAGAATCTCCTCCTATCCAGTATCCCTGCAGAGTGTGAAGATAGCGTTCGACTGGAGCAATTCTATGTTGCCGGTAATCTTGCGGATTTCGAGAAACTCCTGAAGGCGCCATACCAAAACGAATACTATGTGACGCGGAATCAGATTGCCGCATATGAGTCCCATGAGATCGATGACATCTGTGACTATTTAACTGTTCATGAGGTGCTTGAGCTTCCCTATACGGCTCGCAGCGAGTATGTCCTATATCGTTGGAATGATGTCTTTGATAATGCAGAGAAGATCCGCTCGATGGTAGATCGCCTGCGGTTTCAGGTCGAGTGTTTCAACGAAGCCCTCCCCTATGAGGCCGGTCAGTCCTATGGAGATCGTGCGGCTTCGCAAATCCGTGTGATCTACCGGATTTCATGAGGAGGTCTATCACGTCAAGAACCCACCACTTAAACACTAACGAGTTTTGAAGTGGGGGCTTGTGGGAACGCAAGCCTGATTGACTACCCTAAGTGCTTCGAGCACTACGTTACCTGAGAATGTATAGGCACCTGCGGGCGTTCGTCCGAACCCCCTGTTCTGCGGCATACGATTAAAAGCTCCGGGGGTAAGGAGCGGTGTTGTATGCGAGAAACCTCAGGATAACATTGGGTACGGACACCTGACCCATACAGCCAGCTCTGCTGGTTGTATAGGTGCGGCTTCTATTTTAGCCACAAAGAAACTATCAGAAGGAGCATCGACATGCCTGGCAAGGTCTATGTTATCAGCCGGCTCGGGCATCCTTTGATGCCCTGCTCTCCGGCAAAAGCCCGTCATCTTTTAGATGACGGAAAAGCAAAAGTTGTCAAACGGACGCCATTCACCATCAAGCTCCTTTATGGGAGCACCGAGTACACCCAGCCGGTCATCCTTGGGGTGGACGCAGGAAGCAAGACCATCGGCCTGTCTGCAAGTACGACGAAGGAGGAATTGTTTGCTGCAGAGGTCATGCCAAGGAATGACGTGGTGGAAAACCTCTCTACACGGAGAGAGTTCCGCCGTGCACGCCGAAACCGCACCACACGGTATCGGAAGCCACGCTTTAACAACCGTGTCCACAGCAAGAACAATGGATGGCTCGCTCCATCGGTAGAAGTGAAGATACAGGAACATATCACTTCCATCAAGAGAGTATGTGCTATCCTTCCTATCAGCAAGATTGTCGTTGAAACAGCGGAGTTCGACCTTCAACTCCTCAAAGCCGTCCAGGATGGGAAGCCTGTCCCGGAAGGTGAGGACTATCAGAAGGGTGAGATGTACGGTTCCTATGACGTGCGTCAATACGTCCTTTGGAGGGATAACTACACCTGCACCTGCTGTGGTGTCAAAGGAACCGATAAGAAGCCCATCAAGCTGCATGTCCATCATTTCGAGAGCCGCAAACACGGCGGGAATGCACCGGACAACTATGGCACGCTCTGCGAGGATTGCCACAAGAAACATCACCTCGGCATTATCACAGACATAAGTCTCAAGACGCGCAAGCGCCCATCCACGAGAGATGCCGCCTTCATGGGCATTATGCGTAAAACGCTGATGCAGAGACTTATAACAGGACTCTCCATCCCCGTTGCAGAGACGAAGGGCTACATCACGAAGGCGGCGAGAGAGGAGATTCTCAAGCTCCCGAAGACGCACACGAATGATGCTCTTGCCATCGCGCAGGGAAGACACGGTTTCGGTATCAGGGAACCGGCCTATGTAAAACCGACGAATCGTATCTACACGGTCCGTCCGGTACGACACCACAACCGTCAGCTCCACAAGGCAACTATCCTGAAGGGTGGCATCCGAAAGCTCAATCAGGCATCCAAATATATCTTTGGCTTCCGGCTCTACGATAAGGTGCTCTATCGGGGAGGAGAATGCTTCGTGTGGGGAAGAAGGACAAGCGGAAGCTTTCTTCTTCGAACGATAGACGGAACAAAGGTCAAGGACGGAGTAGGGTACAGAAACCTTACTCTACTCGAACGGAGTACCAATTATCTTATTGCTTAAACAGAACAAGAAAAGGAGGACGGGCAATTTCTCCCGCCACCTGTAGAGGTGGGGGTATCCTTGCCTAAAACTTGATGAACTACTTCATTGGAGACCTCCATCTCTTCAACCGGAATCAGACGGGTGAAGGTGTGAACTATGACGGGAGACCGTTCGCCACCGTGGCTGAAATGAACCAGTATATCCTTGAGCATTGGAACGCCAAGATCACCAACGGCGATACCGTTTATATTCTTGGGGATATGGCCATGCGGGGTAGAAACGAAGCACTCATCGCATTGGTCGCGCAGCTTAAAGGTCAGAAGATTTTGTTCCGAGGAAATCATGATGATCTGTCTGATTATCGGTATCAAAAGCTCTTCGCTGACATCACCGATTATCGTGAGATCAGTGAAAGTTTCGACGGACAATCGTATAAGCTCTGCTTGATGCATTATCCCATTCTGATGTGGAATGGGCAGCATCGCGGATCGATTCTTCTCTACGCCCATACTCACAATACCGTGGAAGAGGCATTCTTCCAGAAATGCGTCAAAGAGCTCAACGAGAATAAGAAGCTGAATGTTCAACAAGGAAAGTCCATTCGCGCCATCAATGTCGGCTGCATGATGCCGTACATGAATTATGAGCCAAGAACACTCAAGGAAATTCTCTCCGCACAGAACGCAAGAAAGGAATAAGTCCTATGTTACCGAAAGAGCTATTCCTCAGCACGCTAGAGAAGATTCAAAAGCAAGAAGCTCGCATTGACGAGTTTAATACCGCCCTATCAAAGATCTGCGATGGGTTCCCTGTATTCGATTCGGAGAATCAGTACCTGATCGCGCTCCGGGAGTTACTGAAACACACAATGCAAGATCAATATGATTACATCGGATGGTGGCTATATGAAGCACCGGATGCTGGATACACGATCTGGTGGGATGATGAGGACGGCAAAGAAATCCGCGTGGACTTGACAGAGCCCGGTGCGCTCTATGACTATTTGGTGAAGTATGCCGCACCGGAATAAGTTCAGGAGGATGAGCTGTGAGCACACAATACTCTGTTGTTAATATGCGGATCACCGAAGAAGTCGCCGAACTCCAGAAAAAGGTCTCAGCGATCCAAGTAGAATGTCTCCGAATGATGGGTGAGGCCTCCGTATCTGCTGATTTGCAGGCGGTCAAAGAGGATCTCATAGACAAGCTTTCTGACCGTGCGCTATTCTCTATTGAGGAACCAGAGGGGGCATCCATTGTGATTGGAACGGCAAGAGCGGGCCATTTTTCATGGCGAGCCGAGAATGGCTTCCATAACCTTGACTCAGTCTTGCGTTGGCTCCAGTCACATCCGGAGTTTTCAATCTGTGATGAGTATGCCGATATTGGCGATGCTCTGAGCGATGATTACGTTGTATCCTTCGAGTGTCCACATTGCGGCGAGATCGTCTGGGGAGAAAACTGGATCCGTAAGACGGGTACAAATCTCCTGTCTCTATCGCAATGCAGCAATGGGCAAGAATACCTTATTAGCCTCAAATTCCGACCGATTACAGAGAATAAGGTTGTTGTGAAGCGGCTGGTCTATGCTCTGACGGATGAACTGCGAACGGACTATCAGCAGTGTATGGAGCAGGCTGCTGCATGGAGCAAATATGTGATCCCCGCATACTCGTTTTGACTGTGAGGAAATAACCATGTTGAAGCTTTTCGATACCGTTACCTTGAAAAATGATGATCCCGAAACTGGGGTCAAAGCAGGGACTGAAGGAACCATTGTCGATGTACTCGGTAACGGCAAAGCATTTACCGTTGAATTCTTTGATGAAGATGGGAATACAATAGAGGCATCCCTTTATACAGAGTACACTCCAGCGCAATTACAAAAGGTCGAAACAACCCTGACTCTAACATAGCAGATTTAATCTGTGCAAGACGCACTCAATGGTGTTTAGAGCGCAGGATTCCATAAAATGCAAAAATGCAAAAAGCTATATAGAGGACTGGACATGCGCATTTTGACCTGTTATAATAATATAATGTGGAGTAGTACCCTGTAAGTGCAGTCGCAAAATCCCCAAAAATCTGTTAAACTGA
>OKWJ01002071.1_pt1 | contig 11553 bp, 9 predicted proteins | sample 1607121 | NCBI WGS metagenome assembly OKWJ01 (sample SAMN04414080, study PRJEB24778) | human gut metagenome | material: faecal | host: Homo sapiens | reverse complement strand
ACCGGTGGGACCTGCGGGACCCATCGAGCCGCGCAGGACGGTCACCTGCGTATCGGTGCTGCCGCAGCAGCAGGGCTCGCAGGAGCAGCCGCATTCGCCGCGGCAGATAAATCTGATATGATCGTTCATGTCGTTTTCCCCTTGTTCTTCAAAGTTTCAAAATAGCGTTTGTTGTGAAGGTAACTTGCATCCTGCGGCTTATAGCTGCCCGCGCGCTCGTTCCACAGGGCGGCGCGCTCCGTATCCCCCAGCCTGTCGTAGCACACGCACAGCCAGATGCAGGGGAGGTAGCCGCCGTAGTCGGGGCAGACGAACCCGTCGCCCTGTCCGTGCATTCCCTCGTTGTACGCGAGTTTGAACCAAAAAACAGCCTGCCGCGGCTCGTTCTGCTCCAAAAAGAGCTGCCCGAGTTCGCAGCAGACGGCGGGGCGCGGCTCTCCGTAGCAAAAGCTCTGCAAAAGCGCCGCGCGCCGACCGTTCGTGTCACCCTGCCTGCGGCGGATCTGCGCGAGCCCGAGGCAGGCGCCGATCTTATCCTCCGCCCAGCCCTCGCCGCGCAAAAAGTAGCTGTATGCGTCCGCCGCGGCAGAATCAAGCCCGTTATCGGCAAGTTCGCGCGCAAAGTAGAACGCCTCCCGCCCGCGGGGCGTTTTGCCCGCGAGCAGCATGCGCAGATAGATGCGCAGGTTCCGCCCCCGCTCCTTGTGTTCGCCGCGCCTGTGCGTCACGGCAACGGCAACATCCTGTACGTTGCCGCCGATGCACAGCGTTTCGTGCACGGCGCCCTGCCACAAAAAGCCGCACGCCCGCCGCACGATGCGCTCGCGGATGAACCAAAGCGTCACGTTGCCGTGTTCGTCCTCGCCCGCGTCGTAGCGCAGGCGGTAGGCGTCGGCGGTGCCGTCAAAGCTCTCTTTCAGCCGCAAAAGGGCGGCGCGGTCGCGCTCTTTTAGAACGTCGTCCGCGTCCATCCACATGATATAGTCCGCATGCGCCTTCGAAAAGGAAAAATTGCGCGCCGCGGCAAAGTCGTCCTGCCACGGAAAATCGTATACGTTCTGCGTAAAACGGGCGGCGACCTGTTTTGTCGCGTCCGTCGAACCCGTGTCGGCGATGACGATCTCGTCAAAAACGCCGTGCACGCTTTGAAGGCAGCGCGCGAGCACTGCCTCTTCATTCTTTACGATCATGCAAAGCGCAAGCGTCATTGGTACGGCCTCTTTTGTGTTTCTTCGGGGCGGGGCGTTGCCCGCTACTAACAATTTATGCAAAAATTTTCGGGAATGTGCGGCGAAACTTCTTTGCATTTCGCGCGCGATTTGCTATAATAGGGGAGCATGCAGGCGCAAACGGGCGCCGCGTGCAGGCAAAACCGAACTGCGCTTGTAGTCTAATTGGATAAAACATAGCCCTCCGACGGCTACGTTCCGAGTTCGAATCTCGGCAGGCGCACCAAACAAGAGAGCCGCCCCGAAGCTGCTGCTTCGGGGCGGCTTATTGTATAACAAAAACCCCGCGATAGTCGCGGGGTTCAGTGAAGGTTTACCGATGAGTCTTGAAAAAAGGACTCCGATTGTGTATAATAGAGCAAGAGCTGCCAGTCTGCAAAAAACACAATCGGACGATTATACAACCTCAATAGAACAAGAAAATAGGCTAAAATAGGGCAAAAAGAAGGGGATTAGGCTATTTTACAGGTATAGTTCAACAAAAAAGTTTCGTATCTGTGTTATATAGTTTCGTTTCTTTCCGCGCCCGCCGTGAGGTAGCTTACGGTCGACTTGAATAGAATATGATAAAATAAGAAGCCCCCGAACGGAGTCGGTTCCGTCGGGGGTATCGTTTTTGTCGGGTGAGCCATCGCTTGGAGCATCACCTACACATTTCATATAAATTTTGATTCTGTCTTTGTATACGATAACCTTTTGTAACAGCAGGTCGAGTAGCGGTTTCGGAGATTGTCGTATAGCATATTTCAGATAGGTTTCTATCTCTTCGCGCGAGATGGAGGCTTTGACTTTGCTCTTTTCGAGAAGTATCTTTTCTTCAAGTTCTTTCTTTTTCTCTTCAAGCTCTTGTAATCGGTGTTTTGTACTATCGGTAAAGATTCCCGCTTCTATAGCTGTCAGAAGATTGGTGATGGATTTTTCGGTATGCTGCGATTCTTTTTCAAGGATACGCAATTGGGTATCGTCTGCAAGTCGTTGTCTGTGCAATTCCATAATGCCGTTTACGACGACTGAAAAGTTGTTCGGCTCTGTCAGCGCTTTTTGAAGCGTATCGAGAACGATCTGTTCGAGCAGTTCTTTTTTCAGCGATTCATTTTGACAGCCTGTCCGTTTCTTTATAGAGCCGCATTTGTAGTAACGCCAAATCGTGCCGTTGGACGAAGTGCCTGTTGCGGAATGAAGGGGTTTACCGCAGTAGCCGCAGAAAACTCGTCCTTTCAGCAGATAATCGATATCGGGGACATGCTTGCCGTATTTATTGGCAAGGATACGTTTTTGTACGGTATCGAATACATCTTTTGAAACGATGGAGGGAAAGATATTGTTACGCCGCGGTTTGTGTGCAGGCCGATATACTTTTCATTCTCTAACATATAGTACAATGCGGTGGTCGAAAACTTTTTGCCTTTATTGAGGATACCGCGCTCATTCAGCTCGTCAACAAGCTCGATGAGCCTTGCGCCGTTTGCATAACGGGAGAATATTTCTCTGACGATGGCAGCTTCTTCTTCATAGATAACGGCTTTTTGATTTTTGACGCGGTAGCCGAAATTGATGCGCCCGCCAGGGAAGTTCCCTTTGATTCGTGTTTCGCGTAAACCTCGGAGGGTTTTCTGCGATAGTTCTTCGCTGTAGTATTGGTTCATGCCTTCGAGCAGCGATTCAAGCAAAACGCCTTCGGGAGTTTCCGGGATATTTTCCATGGCGGAGAGGATTTTCACGCCGTTATCCTTTAAGTGCTTGCGGTGGATCGCCATTTCATATTTGTTGCGGGAGAATCGGTCAAGCTTGTAAACGAGGACGTAATCGAACGATTTTTTGTCGCTGTCTTTGAGCATCTTTTGGAATTGCTCTCGGTTGTCGTTTGTGCCGGTGGTAGCGCGGTCGATATAGGTGCCGACAATAACGATGCCGTTTCTCTGCGCGAATTCCCGGCATACCCTTATCTGGCCTTCTATCGACTGTTCGGTCTGGTTATTACTGCTATACCTGGCATAGATTGTTCCTGTTTTCATGTTGTACCTCCGAAAAGTTTTTGGAGTATTGTAGGAATTAAACTCGCAGCCTTTTTGCGACTTTAAGAAAAAAGTTCCAAAAAATCTCAAAAAACCGATATATAAAATCTCGGAAGGCTGTCGTCTTTTCGACGGACACAACAAAACGGGAAAAGAGGGGCAGTCAAAGGCGAAAGGGGGAAGCCCCGAAAAATTATTGCGTTCAGGGCATAGAAAAGCCGAGAGGAAATCCTCTCGGCTGAAAGTTTTAAGTGATAATTTTTCCCTTTGACGGCAACGAGTTTTCCCGATACAAACAAACGGCGAAAAGACGGCTGAGATGTCTTTCAGGTACTTTCATGATACGGAACAGGTGACTTTTAGGTGATAAACAGGTTACTTTTACATACTCACGCAGTTTTGCTGTCCTGTTTTATAATAGGGGCAAGGAGGTCAGAGATGAAGAAACAAGAGAAACAATTAGAGGTAGAAGTAAACGGGATTCCTGGTTTAAGCAAAGCACCAAAAGATTTACTGCAACTCTTTTGTGAGGCGATGCTGGAAGCGATAGAACTGCTAAATGAGGAATGCGAATTAGGTGCGGCTACTTAAAATCAAATCATTTTTTCTTTTAAATTTTCTCCAAGTTGTCGGAGTTGCACCGAATTGTTTACGGAAGTTATTTTAACATCATGACAATCGCTTGAGGATAGTCCCCGAAATGTTTGCCGAAGAGATTGATGCCGCCTTTATGTTGCGCGTTGTCTTTGATGCCGATGTCAAGTTTTATCGCTGAGCCTTCGTATATCATTAAGTCATCGAATTTAACTAAGTCAGTTGTAAAATAATTATCTACAAATACACCTTTGCCGTTTACGGTGATTCTTTTGAGGAGTCCGAACTGCGTGCTTGTGATCGGCCAATACAACGGAGTGTATTTTCCGCGTCGACCTCCGAAATCTCCCGGAGAGGTAAAAGTAACAACTTCCTTATTATTGATATAAACGGTAATATCAGAGGGCCACTTATTATTATAATATTGAGTTTCGGAACAGAGTTCAAAGGAAAACGTAATTTCGGACAAAATACGGCTATGGGGGAAATCGGTTGGAAAGTTATAAGAGATAAACCCTCCGTCAAACCAAATGCACTCGGCTTTCATTCTGTCAGGCAAAAAAAAGCAATTGGGATTATCAAATCCGCCAATTTTTTCTTTTTCTCCCAGCATTCCGCAGGGTGCTTTGATATGGCAGTGGGAGAACATTCCAAGAGGCATTTCAACAACATATTCAGGTTTGCTGCAGGTATCTTCTTTTGACTTTTCAAGTGATATTGAAAATCCTAATATTTCCTGAGCGTAGTATTTGGTATGCCCTTTCGGTCCCGGTTGAAATGCCTGATGAATAAGTCCTGCTTCTATTAAAGTGTCAAGATGGCGAGACATGGTGGAAACGGGGATATTTAATGTTTTTGACAAAATTGACAGGTTTTTTGAACTGTTTAGAAGTTCTTTCATGATCATTAATCGTTCTTTTGAGGATAGAGCATAACAAATTTTTGAAATCAGTTCGTGGTCGTGTTCGTTTTCGATGCTTAAGGTGAAATTTTTTTGGGGATTTAAGATATCGCTCATGTGTGATTTTCGCTCCGGTTTTTAATCGATCTTATTTATAGAATACCATAAAAAGGCAGGAGGAGTCAACCATTTATTTGAGTATTTTCCATAATTCGGAAAACACTCGTTTTCATTCTGTCACAAATCGGAAGTGCTGAGGGTATTGACAAATGTGTCTGGGGGGGTATAATAGAATAAACAAATTAAATATTTTGCTATAATTTGAGTTTAAAAATGTGCATAGAAGGGACCGGTCCCTTCTATGTTGGCTACGCCAACATAGAACAATATTTAAGAGGTATTATATAATGTATCGAGCGGAACATCCGAATCCTCAGTTTGAAAGAGACACTTATACGTGTTTGAATGGAGAATGGGAATTTGAAATTGGCAAAAGCAGTGAAAAAATGAATGCTTCGCTATCATCAAAGATAGAAGTACCGTTTTGTATGGAATCGAAATTATCTGGCATACATAACACCGATTTTATAACAGATTGTATGTATTCCCGCGAGATAGAAGTCAAGCAAAGCGATTTGGAAGGGCGGTTTGTATTGCATTTCGGGGCGGTGGACTATAAAACCGAAGTGTACGTAAACGGAGAAAAAGCGGGTGAACACAAAGGCGGCTACACGGCATTTGAAGTAGAGATTACGCCATTTGTAACAGTCGGGAAAAACCGCATAACCGTCGTTATCCACGATGATATAACCGAGAATGTGCCAAGCGGCAAGCAAAGCCGTAAGCGCGAGTCGTTTGGTTGTTTTTATACGCGCGTGACGGGTATTTGGCAAACGGTTTGGTTGGAGCGTACACCGAAAGAGTATATTAAGCAAATCAAGTTTTATCCGAACATAGCAGACGGTTCAGTACGAACAGAGATCATTTCCGAGGGGAAGGCCGCTACCGAGATTACCGTGTATTACGATGGCAGGCAGGTGGGCAAGGCAACAGGAGATGGGTATTATCGACACGACTACGAAATAAAACTTGCCGAAAAGCATCTGTGGGAAATAGGAAACGGTCGGTTGTATGATGTGATAATAAAGTTCGGTGACGATGAAGTAAAGAGTTATTTCGGACTGCGTGAAGTAAAATTCGAAAAGCGCAAGTTTCTTCTAAACGGAAAAAGCATTTTTCAGCGGCTTGTACTCGATCAAGGGTATTATACGGACGGGGTATATACCGCGCCAAGTGTGGGAGAGTTTCAGAGGGATATTTCGTTTGTCCGCGATCTCGGATTTAACGGAATTCGTCTGCATCAAAAAGTTTTCGACCAAAGATTCTTATACGAGTGCGACAGGTCGGGAGTAATGGTGTGGGGTGAATATGCGAGTTGGGGCGTAAGGTATGAAGATTTAGAGGCGCTCGGCACAGTTATCGGCGAATGGACGGAAACGGTCGAACAGTATTTCAATCATCCGAGTATCGTTACTTGGTGTCCTTTAAACGAGGCGTGGAATAATCTCGACGACGGCGGCAAAGAGCGGGATATACGGTTTGTGGAGAGCGTTTATCAAACGACAAAGATGCTCGATCCGACGCGACCGTGCGTGGACGTGAGCGGCGGATATCACGGCAAATATACCGATTTATTTGATTTCCACTGCTATCACAGTGCGGAAGAAATCGAGGATTATATAGAGGAGATCGAAAAGAACGGTAAACTTGTTATGGATACGCTATACGGCAAGAGTGCGGAGCGGGAAGGCACGGTGTGGGACGGAAAAAAGCCGATACACGCGAGCGAATACGGTGGTGTAGCGTATATCAAATATAGTGCAGCGGATGATTTGAAGAGCAGCGTATCGTGCGGGCGGGAGCAAAATGCTTGGGGGTACAGCACAAGCGTGAGCGAAGACGAATTTGTGGAACAGTATATAAAGACAACCGAGCAATTCCTTGCATGCGATAAAATCTGTGGCTTTTGTTACACGCAACTCTATGATGTCGAGCAGGAACAAAACGGATTGTACACATACGGGCGCATCGCCAAATTTTCGCAAAGCGCGTTGGATCGCATAAAAGAATGCAACAACAGCAGCGCGGCGATAGAAAAAGACAATTAAAGTTTCAAGGAGGAAAAGCATGAAACTGAAAAATAGGATTTTGGCATTGGTTTTAAGCGTGGTCTGTGTAATGCCCCTTGCGGCGTGTGGCGAACGCGGCAGCGGGTCAGACTTAAACAGACCGACAGACAACACCAAAACGCAATTAAATGTCTTTACGTTTGGTGACGGTGAGTTTGCAACACGGTGGCTCAAAAAAGCGCGTGACCGTTTTGAAGCCGAGTATGCAGAAACTGATTTCGAACCCGGGAAAAAAGGCGTGCAGATCAACATCGATCCGCAAAAGCTGAGCGGCACGGATTTACAAATCAGAATACCGAGTTCCAACGACGATATTTTCTTCGGCGAGCGGATGTTTTATAATGATTACGTCAAAGCAGGTCTTTGTTTGGATATTACCGATATCGTTACCGAACAAAAATTGCCGGGCGAGGAAAAAACGATTGCGGATAAGATGACGGAGTCGCAACAAAAATTCTTTACCGTGGACGGGAAGATATACGGCGTTCCGCACTACTCCGGCGGGATGGGTATTGCATATAACGTGGATTTCTTTGATGATAATGCGTTATATTTTAAAAAGGATTGGAAGGATACGCCCGAAGATCCGTTTACATCGAGAACGGCAAGCGACGTGTCCGAAGGCCCTGACGGAAAGCCGGGTACATATGACGACGGTTTGCCCGTTACATATGAAGAATTTTATGTGCTTTGCGATTATATAGCGGATAACATTACTTCGGCAAAACCTTTGCTGTGGAACGGTGTCGTCTATGACGAATATCTTACCGATCTTATGTTCTTTATGTACGCCGATTATGAAGGAGCGGATCAATTCGATCTTTCTTATACGATGGACGGCATACTGAAACATGCGGTTAAAAGCATATCGGACGGAAATGTTGAATTGGAAGAGCCATTTGAGATAGAGCCGACAACGAATGGCTACGAGGTGTATAAGCAGGCAGGTAAATATTACGCTACGGAGTTTATGTCTACTATTATTCAAAATTCCGATTGGTATGATAAAACATGTTTCTCTCGGAATTATTCGCATTTGGAAGCGCAGAAGAATTTTCTTTTAACGGAAGAATACGGCGGCTATACCGATTATGCGATGTTGATTGACGGAAACTGGTGGGAATCGGAGTGCGACGCTACGATTACCAATATGGTACAGAAGTATGGGGATAAGGCGAGCAAATATACGCGTAATTTCGGTTGGATGCCGTTGCCGCGTCCCGATTATATCACGCACAAAGAGCAAAAATATACCATGTGCGACGATATGCTGTCGTTCGCGTTTATAAAGAGCACGATTGATCCGTCTAAAATACCTGCCGCCAAAACGTTTTTACAGTTTGTCAATACCGATATTTCGCTCATTGAGTACACGGAAACCACAAATACACCGAAGGCGCTTCTTTATGAGATTCCCGATAAATCGAAACTTTCGAATTACGGTCGTTCGTTCATGACGTTACGTGAAAATTCGAATATTGTATTTGCGTATAACGGTGCGGATATCTACCGAAACAATGCAGCATCGTTCGGAATATATACGTGGCAGACGCAAGTGGACGGTACAGTTTATAAAAATCCGATCGAGCCGCTTCGTAACGGGGCATCCGTGAAAGATGTTTTCGATGGAATTGTTAAAAACGGTGAAACGTTATGGAACAATCTTATAAAGTAATCCGATATAAACATAAATCCAGAATATTCCAAAGCAAGTGGGATTGGATATTCTATATCGGACTCCTTATTATTCCGATAACGCAAGTAGTGATATTTTACTTTGTCGTAAATATAAACTCCATACTCCTTGCATTTAAGCAGTATGACGGAGCAAGCGGTCAATTTATGTGGAGCGGAGAAACGTTAAAACAAATGTTTACGGCGCTTCATACCGACAAAGGAATGATATTTAGGCTCGTTAACTCTCTCATAATGTATGGGGTTAGCATGGTCGTGGTATTGCCGTTGTCGCTTTTGTTCTCGTTTTATATTTACAAAAAGAAGCCGGCGAGTAAGTTTTTCCGTACTATGCTGTTTTTGCCGTCGGTTGTTTCGCCAATTGTGCTTTCCATGTTATTCGGTTATTTTGTGGATAGAGCAATTCCCGAAATTATGCTGAAATGGTTTGGTAAGGAGGTTGATGGATTGTTGGCGGGATTGGACACGCAGTTTAGTACGGTAATTGTGTACAATGCGCTTCTCGGGTTTGGCGTTCAGGTTTTGATGTATGCGAACGCAATGAGCGGGATCAACGACAGCACAATAGAGGCGGCGCGATTGGACGGAGCTAATTCTATGCAGGAATTCTGGCATATCTCTCTTCCGTCTATCTTTCCGACGCTTACTACGTTTGTGGTAGTCGGCGTTGCAGGACTGTTTACCAATCAGCTTAACTTGTTGGGATTTTTCAATACAAGTGCCAATGTGGAAACGCAGTCTATCGGCTATTATCTGGCTGCCGAGATATTAAATGCGTCGAAAGTGCAAGGGGGAGTGGCCAGGTATCCGTTGCTTTCCGCTTTCGGACTGCTGTCGACCGCCATCGCTGTGCCGCTCACGTTCCTCGTAAAATTTCTTATGGAACGGTTTGGACCTCGTACGGATTAGGGGACGGATATGGTAAAAGCAAAAAATAAGAATTGGACGAATAAAAAAAGCGTAGCCGATATCGTGTTTACGGTAACGATGATAACGTTACTCGTTGTATTCACAATTATATTTGTGGTTATATTCGTATGGGGGATGCTCACTTCGTTTAAGACCGATTGGGACTTTATGTTTAACAAAATCGGGCTTCCTGCGGAGTGGACGTTTGAAAACTATTCGATCGTTTGGAGGTTCATGTACGTTTGGATCAACAACGGCAGAGATCAGATATTCATCGAACTAATGTATCTCAATTCCATACTGTATGCCGCAGGCGGCGGATTTCTGTTGGCGATATTTCCCTGTGTTGTTGCGTATCTAACCGTAAAATTCCCATGCGCGTTCAGTAAGGCAGTCACGGACTTTGTTATCGTTGCGATGATAATCCCTATTGTAGGGAGTGCGCCGAGCGAACTGCAAGTGTTGCAGACGCTTGGTTTGTACGACCACATATGGGGGTTGTGGATAATGAAAGCAAGTTTTTTGGGTATGTACTTTTTGGTATTTCAGGGGGTATTTCGAGGAATACCGCAATCGATAACCGAAGCGGCAAAAATAGACGGCGCCGGCAATATGCGGATTTTTTTGCAAATGATGCTGCCGCTTGTGCGCACAACGTTCCTGCTGATATTTTTGTTGCAATTTATAGGATTATGGAACGATTATCAAACGCCGTTATTGTACCTTCCCAATAATCCGACGATCGCGCAAGGCTTGTACTCTTTTAACTTTTCGACATCGAATGAGTATTCGACTGTTCCTGCGAAAGTAGCAGGCGCCATGTTTGTTTTATTGCCTATTTTGATTGTATTTATGATATTCAAAAATAAACTCATGAGCAGTCTGACTCTCGGCGGGGAAAAGGAGTAGCTAAAAATAAGGAGGATATATATGGCTAAAAAGAAAGTAGCAAAAATAGCAAGCGTAATAATGGCTTTTGTGCTCACACCGTCTATTTTAGCTTGCTCAGGGATGCCGTTGTACAGCGGCTTGGACGCCCCGTCTGCGGCGGTTATGTCGACGCAGTCGGAAAAGGAAGTGAGTGTGGGCGAAGTGTATGAACTGGGTGCAACGTTTACTATTCCGGCCAATGATAAAATCGTGGACGGGATAGCGCCTACGGCGATACTCGTATTCCCGAGCGGCAGGGCTGTTTCCAAAAACGAAATCGTTCTCAACGAAGTTGGTAAGTATGTTTTACGTTACGATTATATTAAAAACGGAACGCTTATCGACCGCGACGAACACGAATTTACCGTAAAAAGGCGCACGTTTGAAGTTGCGGGCAATGCAACCGCCGAATATGTTGCGGGAGAGGGGATCGTAACGTCGCTTACAGAAGGGAGTAAACTTGTTATCAACGAACCGATCAAGGTGTCCGATCTGCGCGCGGGTAAGCCGTTCGTTACGGTCGATATTACGCCCGAAACGTATAACGTGCTTGATTTCAACCGCATTATTTTCAAATTGACGGATACGACCAATCCGGAAAATTACGTTTCCGTTTATGTGAGAAATTCATACGATTCGCTGACGCATGCGAGACCTGATGATTTCAAAGGATACAGTTACGCGCTCGCCGGCGCATTCAACCAGGCGCCGACGGGACGGGAAGGCGACGGCTTGTGCATTAACGGAATTTGGGGCTCGCCGGTGCCGCTGTCTTTCTGGGGACTTGAGGGGCAGACGCAGTTAGAGGTTACGTTAGACGTAACGACGTGCGAGGTCACCGCTAATAACCGACCTGTTATCGATTTGGACGATTTTAATACATTTTCGGACATTTGGAACGGATTCGACGGCGATGAAGTTTTGCTGGAAATATCCGCGGATAACTATCAACGCTCTACGGCGAATTTTACGGTCAAAAAAGTCAGCGGAGTACAACTCGATAACGTGTATATGGAGAATCGGGAAGTACCGCGCATAGAGACGGAGTTTAGCGACGGCGTTGCGCCCGATGCTTTGGCGGGCGCAGAATA
>OKWJ01002066.1_pt1 | contig 11585 bp, 11 predicted proteins | sample 1607121 | NCBI WGS metagenome assembly OKWJ01 (sample SAMN04414080, study PRJEB24778) | human gut metagenome | material: faecal | host: Homo sapiens | reverse complement strand
AGTATTGTAAACGACGGACCACTCTTCTTCATTTTTTCTGAATCGCTTGTGATTCTTGTAAGACAGTGAAGTCCAACGCAGTTGCGGCATATGTCCGATGTATATGATTTTATCCAGCATTTCTCTTATCGTAATGGCAGACCATAAGCCGACCGCATCGGGTTTTGCCTTTTGTCCGAATTTCTCATAAGCATAGGTAGCGGGAGACGGCACTCCTTCTAAATTCAAGGTTTCGGCAATCTTTCTCGGGCTTATACCGGAAGCATACATTTCAAATATGCGTCTTACAACAGGCGCGGTTTCTTCATCGATGACAGGTGCTCGTTTTTTATCCGTACCCATTTTGTATCCGTAAGAGGCTTTCTTGGCGGTATAAATTCCTTCTCTTGCATTAGACCTTTTAACAGCCCTTATCTTCTTGCTTGTATTGGCGGCGTGCCATTCGTTGAACACATTCATGATAGGCATCATTTCCATTGCACCGCTGTCACGGTTTGCCGTATCTACGTTGTCCTGTATGGCAATGAAGCGGATACCGAATGCGGGAAAGACATAGTCCACATACTGTCCGACCTCAATGTAATTTCTTCCGAAGCGGGATAAGTCTTTTACGATTATCGTGTTTATAACTCCCGTTTTAGCGTCGTCCAAAAGCCGTTGCACTTCGGGGCGTTGAAAAGTCGTGCCCGACACGCCGTCGTCTATGTATTCGCCGTGAATTTCAAAGCCGTGTTCTTCGGCATATTTTCGAAGCATAGTTCTTTGGTTTTCGATGGATACCGATTCGCCTTGTCTTTCATCCTCTTGTGAAAGTCTGAAATACAATCCTGCGATATAGTTTTTCTGTTTCATAACATCACCTCTTATTCTTAAAAGTATGCTGTGATGCAAGATTTTGCATGGATTTTTCAAAGTCTTTGTCACCGTTGAAATATCTGCGGACGAAATAAGTTTTTCCGCCTACATTTTTACGCTTGCTGATCGACGGAAAGAGAAGATAGCAATTTGCCTCGTAACTCAACGCTTGTGTAAGTTTGCTGCTTTACTACGTTTGTTTTCATAAATTCAATTCTCCTTTTTTAGATGTTTTTGTGTTTTTACCTTTCGGCGGAGCGAAAATAAACGGTTGGGCAAAAGTCTTTCTTTTTCAGGTCTTTTCGTTCATTTTTGCAAGGGTTGGTGAAACCAATGCACTTTACCCTTGTAAAAAGGTGACCAACCGTTTACGCTCCTTAAGGCGAAAGGCAAGATTAATTTACTTTCGGCATTTTCTCTATGACTTCCGGACTTACTCTGCCCATAATCTCGCCCTCTACCATACAGAGAAAATCGTCCGCTAATACTGCTTTTCTGTCGTCTATCCCGTATGGGATAATAATGTCCTCGTCCAAAACGTCCGATTCAAAATAAGACGGCAGCTTTCCGCCATAAACAAGTCTTTCACCGGATTTCTCTATGTACTTCATGAGATACTTTAGAGATTCTCCGACTTCGTGAGGCAAGACCAACTTCTGAAAGTCGTTTCTGCCGTATCGTTCTAGAAAGTAGGTATTCTGACTTGCCGTCTGCATTCGGTTGTCTTTTGCGCTGTAATCCCTTATCTCAATGAGTTCTCCGACCATGCCGTTTGGCGGAATGTAGAAAATTCCGTGAAAATGCAATCTGTTCGTTTCTCCACCTCGTTCCCATACGCCGATATGCTTCCAGCCTTTGCGGTTAACAAGGTGTTTGAGCGTATTCCTGAGCGATTTTCGGAAAGATTCTTCTGTATGTTTCTCACTGTCATAAGTAAAAGTGCAAAAGTAATTCCAAGTCTGTAAGTTTGCCTTTTTAGATAAGCGTACTTTTCGTCGGATAGCGTTTATCTTCTTCCGTTCGCTGTTGCGTTCTACAAACTCTTGCCGTTGTTCCTCATCGGGTATCTTTTCTTCCATAGCTTGATTTACATAGTCTTTCCGCTCTTTGCGGGGCAACTGTTGACTTTCCCTGTAAGCAGTTTCAAATTGGTTCTTTCGTTCCGCCTCTTGTTCGGACGCAGGGCAAGAAGACCGTCGTCGCTTTTTCCCTTGCGGAAAGTTCTCTTTCGGTGTTGCGATGTAATGACTTCCGTCAAAGGAAATCTTTGCTGCTCTGAATCCCATTGTTTTTCTCCTCCTTGTTTGTTTTTTCTTTTATATCCCGCAAACTCGCAAGGTCTTTGCGACTTTGCAAAAGTTTCCCATATAATATCCGTTAAATAGGAAGGGTTCTTTCCTATTTGAAAAAGTTTCTTCAACTTTTTCAGCCATAGCATAAAGGGCAAACAGGCAAGTTTTTTGCCACTTTGAAAAAATAGTTTGCATTTATTAGCAACGAAAACAGCCGTTATGGGGTCGTTTACCGCGAAATAATTTTTCTCCTACACTTAATAGCCACGAAAATGTCGGAAATGGACCCCCATTGAATGAAGTTACCTACTTATAAGGGAAGGAGAGCAGCAAAAATGGGGGCATTCCTGCAAAATTTTTTGTCCTACATTTAAAAGCCACGAAAAAGACAAAAATCAACCCCTTAAATGAAAGTTTTTTCGCAAAATGACAAAAAGTAAGGCAATTGCAATCAAGCAACTGCCTTTAAGGAGTTATATAGTTTATTGGGATATTAAATTTGTCCGTAAAGCGAGTAGTAACGATTCCGTATACTTGCTTTTCTGTGATTGATGGTTCCTCTTCCTATACCCAGCTCAGAACATACTGCGGATTGTTGCATTCCGTTCATGTAGCAGTTTAGAATTGCAAGTTCCAATGCAGTCAATTGTAATGCTTCTACAAGAGCGTCGTATTTTGTATAATCCGTCTGTTCCTGTTCAAAGCAGTTTACGGGATCCATAGGCAATGCCTTGTAATCGGTAAAATCTATGTATTCGATGATTCCGTGTCTGTCGGTTCGGTTACGCAATGTGTCGATAAATCTGTCCACCTCTCGATAACAAGCGAGTTTTATTGTAATCTCTTTACCACGCCTGTCTTTGCCGTAAATTTCGGATACTTTTCTACCTGCAAATTGCCAAAGAAAGCAACTTGCCGTTTGAGCAACGTCATATCCGTCCGATACGGTATAGTCTATTTCGTTCATGTGATGTAAATCCTTGATGAGACCGATATACAGTCTGTCTGCGACTTTCATGTCGTACTTTTTGACGGTACGAAGTGCTTGCAATGCAATCATCTCTCCCATGAGTTTGACATTGCCGGCAGAGATAGGCTCTGCAAACAACGCTCCTTCGTTGCGATACTTACCTTTTGAGAACTTTGTTACCAACATTTCCATTTTCTATTCCTCCGAACGTTTATTGCCTTTTTCGGGCAACGGGCGAAGGAGCATAGGACGGTATATTACGGTGATTTTAGAGTAGGTATGCGTAAGTCAACGGCAAAGAGAAAAATCGTTGCATTTAAGTCATAGAAAGCCTTTAAAGACACAAAAACAGCCAAGCAAGGAAATACCTTACTTGGCTGTAAGTTCGTTTTATTGGTGTTTTCAGCGACGATTTTACGACCGTTGACTTATGCGAGGAACTATGCTAACCTGCGCCCCCGAAAAAGCAATGTTCGGAGGGTATAGACAAAGCACTACGACAGAGAAAATACAATAAGGCAATATACACGGAAAAACACGAGAGAGCGAAAAAGCGGAAGTTCGCCCAAGCGGTTCAGCGGGCGACTCCGCTTCGCTTTCGCTTTCCGTTTCGCCTTATTCTTTTGTGGCGGCGTGTGCTTGTCTGGGCGAGGCGTAGCCGAGCCCACTTGTCATAGACAAGCACACGCCATGGTGCCAAACGGTTAAAATATCGGAATTTATTATCGTTTTGCCTATAATTTTTCTTGACAGGATTAGTTCCATATAGTATTATGTATTCGTACTATATAGTATAAATAATTCCAGGAGACACTGTTATGAAAGAAATCAAGATCGCACAGGCACCCGTTTTCACTTCGCCCAACCCCATGATCTTTATTTGCACGCAAAAGCCGACCGGGAAAATGAACATGGCAACGCTCGCTTTTTGGACATATGCTTCCACCAACCCCGGGAAAGTCGTATTTTCATTGAACAAGGGGGCTTATACGCTGGAACTTCTTGCAAAAAATAAAGAAGTGGTTATTGCGGTTCCCGGCGTTTCGCTTGCGGGCGCACTTATAGCATGTGGTACCTCTTCGGGCAGAGATACGGATAAAGTCGAAAAATTCGGCGTTGCTATGCAGAAGCTCGGCGGCACGGATATTGAAGTTCCCAAAGATACTCGCCTTGCCATTGTTGCCAGCGTCTGTGAGACCGTGGATGCGGACGACCATGTTCTGCATATCTGCAACGTAAAGAATGTTTATGCGGAAGAAAGCATCGAAGCGGTATTCGGTTGGAATGGCTACGGCGAATTTGCCGCCGCGCGGAAAAAATAAATTATGGTGTTTCCCATCAAAGATAAGATCAAAAATCTGAATATCGTTATTGGCTGTCCGATTGGTTGCCGATATTGCTATGCGCGCAGCAACTGCCGCCGCTTTCATATCACGGACGACTTTTCCAAACCGCAGTTTTTTGAAAACAAACTTCGTTTATTCGATACAAAGGAGCCGAAAGTTTTTCTGCTCACGGGCATGAGCGACCTTGCATATTGGCAGTTCGACTGGACGGAAAAAGTATTTGAAAAGGCGGCGCAGACGCCGCACAATCAATACCTTTTTCTGACAAAGCGCCCCGAACGGCTGAATATACAGACCGATCTTGATAATCTCTGGTTCGGCGTGACCGTCACCTGTGCAGCGGAAAGAAAGCGCATAGAAATTTTAAGGCGAAATGTAAAAGCAAAGCATTATCATGTCACGTTTGAGCCGCTCTCCGACGGCGTGGGAGAGGTCGATTTTTCGGGCATTGGTTGGACGGTCATCGGCACGGAAACGGGAAACTGCAAGGGAAAGATCCCTACAAAAAAGGAATGGGCGGACAATTTATGTATGCAGGCAAAGGCGCGGGGCGTTCCCGTCTTTATGAAAGAGGCTCTGGAAGGCGTTGTGCCGACCGATGAGATGATGCAGGAATTTCCAAAGGAGTTCGGGATATGAAGCAAAGACAAGGCGGATTTTTGATTTCCAAAATAAAACAGATCGGCGGGCGCAGGTTCGATAAGATATTGCAAGAAAAGAATATCGATGCGTTCAACGGCGCGCAGGGCAAAATTCTGTATGTACTCTGGCAGGGCGGAAAAATGACGGCGACGGAGATCTCAAAAAAAAGCGGCCTTGCAAAGACGACGCTCACCGCCATGCTCGCAAGAATGCAGGAACAGGGACTTATCCGGACGGAAGAGAACGCGAACGACAGGCGCAGCGCACTTGTATGCCTGACTGAAAAAGCCGCCGCACTCAAAGATGAATACGACGGTGTGACAAAAGAGATCGAAGAAATTTATTATAAAGGCTTTTCGGACGAGGAGGTCGAGCAATTTGAAAGTTATCTGAAACGCATCCTCAACAATTTGGGAGGCTGATATGGACGAAGTAAAGATACGCGATATACAAGTAAAAACCGTACTCACAAAATCAAACCTGCCCATAGCGGGATATTCCGTAAATCCCTATGTAGGCTGCACGCACGCATGCAAGTATTGCTATGCTTGTTTCATGAAACGGTTTACGGGGCATGACGAGCCGTGGGGAACCTTTCTCGACGTAAAGCATTGGGAGCCGATCAAAAATCCGCAGAGGTACGACGGGCAGACGATGATCGTAGGCTCGGTCACGGACGCTTATAATCCGCAGGAGGAAACGTTCCGCCGCACGCGCGCCTTTTTAGAGCAAATGCAGGGCAGCAGAATAAACCTTATTATCACCACCAAGTCAGACCTTGTGCTGCGCGACCTTGATTTGATAAAGACTTTCCCGTCTCCCCTTATAAGTTGGTCGATAAACACACTCGACGAAAATTTCAAGAACGATATGGACAGCGCTGTTTCCATAGAGCGCAGGATTGCGGCAATGAAAAAGTGTCACGAAGAAGGCATACGAACAACCTGCTTTATATCGCCCATATTCCCTGAAATCACCGAAGTATTTGACATTATTGAAAAAATCAAGGACTTCTGCGACTATATCTGGCTGGAAAATCTGAATCTGCGCGGCAATTTCAAGGCAGACGTCATGAACTATATTGAGGAAAAGTATCCCCCTCTTTTGCCGCTGTACCGCGAAATCTATAATAAGAGCGATACGACCTATTGGAAGATATTAGACCAAAAGGTTGCGGACTACGCCTGCGCAAACGATTTCATGTATGTAATCGACGAAGAACCTTTCCTGCGCAACCCCACAGGCAAACCCATCATTATAAATTACTTCTATCATTCGCAGATAAAGCAATCTGCTAAAAAATAATCGCAGTACCCGTCAAAACCCTTTTGAAACGAAAAATTGAATTTGGTGGTGTAGCAATACTTGATAAAAAGTGTCCATAAAAATATGTGACAGTATCTACGTAATATCCCTTGCACCAAAATTCGCGGTTGCGGTATGCAAATTTCATATTTCCCCATTTTTGATATATCATCAAGCTACTCTTCCCTTTCAAATACCCCATGAATCCCGCAACGCTCATTTTGGGCGGGATACTTACCAGCATATGGATATGATCCGGGCATATCTCTCCCTCGATCACCTCCACTCCTTTCCACTGGCACAGCTTTCGCAGTATCTCTCGTATTTCCATTCGCCTTTCTTCATAAAATACTTTCCTCCTGTATTTTGGCGCGAACACGATATGATACTTGCAATTCCATTTTGTATGTGCTAAACTGTTTACGATATTGTTTTGCTCCTGCATTATGATATCCTCCGATTGTGTATTCTTTTTCTGACTGGCAGGTCAGCTCTTATTTTACACAATCGGAGTTCTTTTGTCATCTTCATCGGCTTAGCCTCCTTTGAACCCCGCGACTATCGCGGGGTTTTCGTTATACAAAAACCGCGCGGGAGGAACCTCCCGCGCGGGAAAATTGTCGGATGCGGCGCCGCGTTCCTGCGGCGCCGCATACTTTTTTTGTTTTTACATGCCCTGCGGCATTACACCACGCCCTGTGCCATCATTGCGTTTGCGACCTTTTCAAAGCCCGCGATGTTCGCGCCGACAACGTAGTTGCCCTCGAAGCCGTACTTCTTCGCGGCGGCGTCGATGTTCTTGTAAATGTTGACCATGATGCCCTTGAGCTTCGCGTCCACTTCTTCAAAAGACCAGAACAGCCTGCCGCTGGACTGCGCCATTTCGAGCGCGGAGGTAGCCACGCCGCCCGCGTTCGCCGCCTTGCCGGGCAGGAACACGACTTTGTTCGCGAGGAACACCTCGGTGCCCGCAAGCGTGGTAGGCATGTTCGCGCCTTCGCACACGAACTTCACGCCGTTTTTGACGAGCGTCTTGGCAGACTCTTCGTCCAGCTCGTTCTGCGTCGCGCAGGGCAGAGCCACGTCGCACTTGACCGTCCATACGCCCTTGCAGCCTTCGTGATACTCCGCACCCTTGACGCGCGCGGCATACTCTTTGATGCGGCCCCTTTCGACCTCTTTGATCTGCTTGACGACGGCAAGGTCGATGCCGTTCTTATCGTACACATAGCCGTTGGAGTCGCTCATCGTAACGACCTTCGCGCCGAGCTGCTGCGCCTTTTCGCAGGCATAGATGGCGACGTTGCCCGAACCGCTGATGACGACCGTCTTGCCCTTCAGGTCGTCGCCGCGGCTGCGCAGCGCCTCTTCGGTGATGTACACGAGGCCGTAGCCCGTCGCTTCGGTGCGGACGAGCGAACCGCCGTAAGTCAGCCCCCTGCCCGTGAGCACGCCGACGTGCTCGTCGCGGATACGCTTGTACTGCCCGAACAGGAAGCCAATCTCCCTGCCGCCGACGCCGATGTCGCCCGCGGGAACGTCCGTGTCCGCGCCGATGTGGCGATAGAGCTCGGTCATGAAGCTCTGGCAGAAGCGCATGATCTCGTTGTCGCTCTTGCCCTTCGGATCAAAGTTGGAACCGCCCTTGCCGCCGCCGATGGGCAGACCCGTCAGGCTGTTCTTGAAGATCTGCTCAAAGCCGAGGAACTTGATGATGGACAGGTTCACCGACGGATGGAAGCGCAGGCCCCCTTTGTACGGACCGATCGCGCTGTTGAACTGCACGCGGTAGCCCTTGTTCACCTGCACGTTGCCCTTGTCGTCCACCCAGGGAACGCGGAACATGATGATGCGCTCGGGCTCGACCAACCGCTCCAGAAGCCCCGCCTTTTCATACTGCGGGTTCGCGTCGATCGCCGCTTTCAGGCTGTTCAGCACTTCGGTCACGGCCTGGTGGAATTCAGGCTCGTTGGGGTTCTGTGCCTTTACGCGTTCAAGAACGCTCTCTACATACGACATAGTAAAAAACTCCTTTGTTTTTTATTTTCATCAAGTATTGTACCATTCTTACACGGAATTTGCAAACATTCTGCCGCAAAACTTCCTATAAATAAAACTTATACTCGAAAAAAGCTGTAATTATAGCGCGCTGCGAGGGGCGCGGCTGTGCGCATTTCTTCTTCCCCTGCCGTAAAAACCTTGCTTTTTGCAGGCGAATGTGCTATACTGTGACCGTCACACAAACTGAATTTTGTTTCACAGGTACGAAAACAGGCATTTTCGTATCTCTTTTTCCTGTGAAACGGAGTTTGTGTGACGGCAATCGGAGATACAGGTGCAGGGCGTGTCTTCGGTTGAAGGCACGCTTTTTTATATTGCGGCGCGCAGATACCCCTGCGGAAAATCACTTTTTTGGGAGGAATTTGATGAAAAAAGTTTTGACCGTTCTACTTCTGTTTCTACTATGGCTTAGTTGTATGGTTGTCTTTGCCGCATGCGGAGGCAGCGAAAACCCAACAACCGATGATCCTGGCGTGACCGATCCCGCCGACCCCGACGATTCCGATGATCCGACTGGTTTTACAGAAAATTTAAGTTTTTACTTAATCAATAATGGTACTGCCTATGCTGTTAATCGGATCGGTACGGCTACAAGCGAAAAAATCGTGATCCCGCCTGTTCATAAAGGATTACCGGTAACTTGTATTTATTATTCCGCATTTTCGGGCTGCAACAGCATTACAAATGTCATTATCCCAGACAGCGTGACCGAAATTTACAGCGGTGCGTTCAGCTTTTGCAGCAACCTGATTTCCGTGACGATCCCTGATAGTGTGACCTCTATTGGTACTTTTGCATTCCGAGATTGCAACAGTTTAACTTCCGTTTAGCTTCCACGCACTTTGAACAAAATCAGCGATTACACGTTTTATAACTGCGAAAACCTTGATTCTATCACGATCCCAAACACAGTGACCGAAATAGGCGATTACGCATTTTACAATTGCAGCAGCCTTACCGAAGCCACTATTCCAAACGATGTGACCGCCATTGGATGGGGTGCGTTCGAAGGATGCAGTACCCTCAAAAAAGTTACCATTCCGAACAGTGTATCTGCTATTGATTGTTCTGCTTTCTCTGATTGCACATCCTTGACCGATGTCGTGATCGGAAGCGGTTTAACTACCCTTAACAAGAAATTATTCAGCGGCTGCAATAGTCTTACTTCCGTTACTTTCCCTGAGAGTCTAACAAGCATCGGTGATTCAGTATTCAATAACTGCAGTAGCCTTACTTCCATTACTTTCCCTAAAAACCTAACAAGCATTGGCAGTATGGCATTCTACAAATGCAGCAGCATTACTGAAATCGTTATTCCTGATAATGTAACCAGCATCGGCGGTTCGGCTTTTGACTATTGCAACAGCCTTGCTTCCATCACCATTCCAGACAGTGTAACCGAAATAGGCACCTCCTTCAAAGATAGTGCATATTACAACAACGAAAGCAATTGGGAAAATGATGTGCTGTATATCGGCAAGCATCTGATCGAGGCAAGAGACACCATCTCCGATTCCTATGAAATCAAATCCGGTACAAAAACGATTGCGTCCGGAGCGTTTCGTGATTGTAAACTTCTTACCTCTATCACTATCCCCTATGGCGTAAAAAATATTGGTTATTCAGCGTTCAGCAATTGTTACAAACTTACAGCTGTCGCGATCCCCGGCAGCGTAACCAATATCGAAAGCTCTGCATTCTCGGATTGCTACAATTTGAGCGAAGTTACAATTGCGGATGGTATTATAAACATTGGTACAAGTGCTTTTGACGGTTGTAGCAAACTTACCGAAATCACGATCCCTTACAGTGTAACCTATCTCGGCAGCGACGCGCTCAAAGGATGTAACAATCTTATAGAACTTACCATACCATTTGTCGGTGAAAAAAAAGACAACACCAAAAATACATATTTGGGTTACATTTTTGGAGCAGACTCTTATTCGGAGAACGGCGATTATGTCCCTCAATCCTTAAAAAAAGTAACGATCATTGACGGGGAATATATTGACAAAAATGCATTTTTTAAATGCGAAAACCTTACCGAAGTTGTCCTTCAAAATCATATGAGCAGCATCGGCGACTCTGCTTTTTCCGGTTGTACTGATCTCACAACAATATCTCTTCCAAACAGCGTGACGAGCATTGGGGCTTCTGCATTCCTATCATGTACCAGCCTTTCCTCCATTAAACTCCCAATATACTTGACTGATATTGGCAATAATGCATTCAGCAGCTGTCGCAGGCTTACCGAAATAGACATTCCTAACAGCACAACCCGCATCGGTGACGGTGCGTTTCAGAATTGCAGCGCAATTACCGAGATCGTTATACCATACAGTGTAATAACTATTGGCGATTACGCATTCTTTAATTGCACTAATCTCACCGACATTACAATCGGAATCGGAGTGACAGCCATAGGCAAACGTGCCTTCCCTGAAGGTATTAGCCTAAGCACCATTACTGTTGATCCAAACAATACCGTATACCACAGTAGCGGGAATTGTTTGATCGAAACTGCAAGCAAAACATTGCTGGTTGGTTGCAAAAACAGTAAAATTCCCGCCGATGGAAGCGTAACCACCATTGGCAGTTATGCATTTTACGATTGCTTCTTCTTTAACCCTATCATCATCCCTAAAAGCATAACCATCATTGACGATTACGCATTTTATAACTATGACTATCCTTCCGTCTTCTATACGGGAACGGCTGCGGAATGGGAAAAAATCGAAATCGGCAGCTATAATGACAGCCTAACCGATGCAACGCGCTACTATTACAGTAAAGAGCAGCCGACAGATGGCGGCAATTATTGGCGCTATGTAGACGGCAAGCCGACTGTTTGGCGCTGAACAACGCTTTGTAAGAGGAGAGGACAAACCATTATCGACCACACACATACAGCCAAACGGGCGCAGCAAAAGCTGCGCCCGTTTGATTTTTTGCTGCCGTGCCCACCGCGCAACACACCCCCTAACGTACTTTCTGCCTTACGGCATACGACGTTCAGCCCCGTGCCGCAAGGCGTTCGGCTACGTTCAGCCCCGCAAGGCGCGAAAGGCGCGCAAAGCCCTCCTCCAACGCATGTTCCGCGGCGGGCGCGTCCGT
>OKWJ01002062.1_pt1 | contig 11606 bp, 6 predicted proteins | sample 1607121 | NCBI WGS metagenome assembly OKWJ01 (sample SAMN04414080, study PRJEB24778) | human gut metagenome | material: faecal | host: Homo sapiens | reverse complement strand
TTAGAGGAATTGAAAAGAGAGATAGAAAGCGATCTGGAAAAAGTAGTTCAAAAGGCAAGAGGATGTGGTCTGGATGACAGTCAGATTAGGGAAATGTTAGAGTTGATCATGGAGGACTAAAAGATGTTGGAAATAAATAAATTGCAAAAAAAATATGAAAATTTCGAGCTGAATTGTTCGATGAAGGTGGAAAAAGGGTATATTACGGCGCTCGTAGGTGAAAACGGAGCAGGAAAAAGTACGCTGCTAAAAGTTATAGCTGGAGTATTAAAGCCAACAGAAGGAAGTGTCCAGTCCAAGGGAAAGATTGTACCATTATTGGAACTGGGAGCTGGTTTTGATAAGCAGTATACAGGCGCGGAAAATATATATTTATATGGTTCTCTTTTGGGATACTCAAAGGAATTTATTGCCTCGAAATATAGAGAAATCGTAGAATTTTCAGAATTGGGTGACTTTATTGAGGTACCAGTAAAGAATTATTCTTCTGGTATGCGTGCAAGACTTGGATTTTCGATAGCGACAGTTGTAAAACCAGATATTTTAATCTTAGATGAGGTATTGTCAGTTGGTGATGCACAATTCCGTAAAAAGAGTGAAGCAAAGATCCAGTCAATGTTTGATCAGGGTGTAACCGTGTTATTTGTTTCACACTCACTGGAACAGGTAAAACGTATCTGTGACAAGGCAATTATGTTGGAACATGGTACGGTAATTGCCAGCGGAGATGTGATGGATGTAGCTGCTGTTTATAGTCAAAAGTTACAGCAGAAAAGAGAGCGTAAGAGACATATGCGAAAGAGGTTAAATAAAGAACTAAACGAACAGGCAAAGCGTTCCAAAGAAAAACAAAAAAATAGTTAAGAAAAAACTCCACTGATTAGTGGAGTTTTTTTGTTAGACCGTTTTCTATTAAATCTTTTTGCTTTTTGCAGGTGAGCAACCATTTACATTTGTTGCCCAAATTCGAATGGTCGTTCCCTTTTTAATCTTTTTGGATTTTACATAAAATCTTCCATTCGTAAATAATTTGGCTTTATAAGTTTTCTGTCCGATTTTCACGTAAACCTTAGTTTTAGAGGTAGTTAAACTGCTTTTTGCATAACTTGTATTTATAAAATGAACGCTACCTTTTAGGATGTGCTTTTTGTAACTTACGGAAGTAATCGCAGGAGTGTTTGGAACGGTCTCTTTTCTTGGTGCAGAAACCACAGTACTTTTTCCCGCGGAATTTAAAGCATAGAAGTAAATTTTACTCCCTGTATTTGTTTTTGGTATATTGATTACATAAAGATAAACATGCTTTTTGAAATCATAAGTAACACTTGTATGTCGATAGGTTTTCGCATCAATTTTTGCATATAAGGAACAACGTTCCCCGCATAAAATCTTCATGCTTGTCGTTCCGTTTGATACAAAATCCGTAGTCAAAGCAGGTTTTGGTGGTATTTTTTGTACGATCTTTTTGCTTGTGGAAATACTTTTTCGGGAACTGCTATCTAATGTATATAAAGTAACTGTAGTTCCACCTGGAAAGTAGCGTGGAAGTGTAATTGTAAAGGTTCCATTCGCAGCTATATGGCAAGGAATCTTTTGAATGCTACAGTTCTTGTCGTATACAGTAGAGGATTTATATAAATCCACTCCGTCTGTTTCGGGAACGTATACCACACCTTTTTCTTCCACATAAATAATAGGATAGGTAAAAGTATCATTGATATTTCCTGTTATCTTTTTTGAGTTGCTTACGATCGTATTTAAAGTTGGTTTGTTTGGACCGGTTCTGGACACGGTAATTGTTGTTCTTGGACTGGTACGACCACTGGAATCTATAGCATATACATAGATCGTAGTGCCTGATTTCTGAGGTGGTACAGTGCAAGAAAATTTACCAGATGCTTTTGCTGTTGTTGTATAGGTTTTCTTACCAGATATTTTTACATAAACGGTAGATTTTGCAGAAGCAGTACCAGTCACTGCAGTTTTACGGTTTGTAAACGTATCTACAATGGGTGTACTGATGGTATCGCCATTGATATTTGTAATACGAACATATACAACACGGCTATTTCCTAATGTATCTGTGGCATATATACTGTAAATACCATTTTCCTTACAAGTAAAAGTATCTTTTACAGTAGAAGCAGTATTCCATACATCTGCTTTTGTAGTATACTTCCCTTTTGCATATTTTATGGAGGCAATACCTGAGCGATCATTTACACGAACGGCAACTTTAACAGAGGAATTGCTTAATTTCTCGGATAATGGCGTGGCAATAATATTTGGACCAGTAGTATCCGTAGTATCCTTTTTGTTCATATCGATGTTATAATACGCAAAATCAGAATCTTGCCCAATCATATCTGTAATCCATTCTTTTTGTGATGCCAGTTTTTCTGAATCAGAAGAACTTTTTACAATTTGTGTAGATTCGGGAGCAGTCTTTACTTGCCAATTGTTATCCGCTACATATCCTAATGTAGTGTTTTGAGAAATTGCTTCTAAATAATTTTTTACAATGGTACGCCAGCGAATATTTGGAGCACCATATATTTTCTGTTTAATAATATCCTCAAATAAGGAAGAGGATTCGGAAAGCTTGTTTGTAGCAATCACAAAAGTATCCGTATCTGTTATTTCGACTCCATTTCGGGTGATAGAAGAAATACGTTGGGAGTCGCTTATTTTATCTCCGTCATAGTTATAACGAGGAGATACAGAGGTGTCAATGGTATATTCAACACCATCAAATACATAAAAGTTACTTGTATCCGCATTCCAATCTTTCTGAAGCAGAGTTTGTGAGCAAGAAGCAATATCTGATAGTTTCATTTCAGGAGCGCTGTTAGTTACAGTGGTAGCATAAGCACTGGCACACCATTCCATCCATTCTCGTAGCTGTTTTCCTGTTATTTTATATAAATAAATACCCGTCTTATATATTTGTATATTTGATAAATAGGACTCTAAAAAGTAGTCGGAAAAAGAAACAAAGTCTTTATCATCATCTGAACCACATTTTATATAAGAAGAAGCTGCGATAATAGGAAGCTTTGCGTATTCTGTTTCGGTTGTTTGTGTAATTTGCAAAGCACGACTCATTTTCGCATCGTTAAGTAGTTGCATAATACTATTGTCTTCCAAGGTTGCAAAATAATTATTATAGGAAGAGGAATCTGAAATTTCTCCTAAAATGTTGCTGTAAGTTGCAACGAAACTTTTTTTCCAAGTTCCCATATAGTTGTTATTAATATCTTCATCGACGGCTACATCTGCAGTAGCATCGCGGATAATGGATTGTCTATCCACAATTTGTACCGTGTTATTTTCGTCTTTTTTTATTGTTAAATCTGCGATTCCAATACTGGCACCTTTATTAGCTACCATAATCAGGTTTTTGCCATTGGTAAGTCCTGTTTCCTTATCTATGCCTGAAAGTTTATAATATATGCTACTTTCAGGACGATCAGAAGGAAAATATTTGTGGGCATGCCCACATAAAACCACATCTACCTCAGGAATTTTTGTAAGTGCGTAGGAAACATTTGTAGCTTCTGAGGTTGGATTTTCGGAAGTTCCTACACCAGAATGGGAAAGTACAACAATTATATCTGCACCCTGTTCTTTTAATTCCTGAGCTTCTTTTTTCGTGTTTTTAACAATACTTTCTGTAAGTAAGGTATTTTTGTAATTGGTTCGTCTTCGTGATAAACCAGGTTGTGTTTCACCTATAATACCAATGCGAATGTCTGTGGTACTTCCGTCAGATAAGGTAACAGTTCTAGTAAGCATCATGTTCTTTTTCCAGACATTTTTTTTGGTGGTATTATAAGTTACATTGGAAACAACACAAATATCTTGTAGACCAGAGTTTGAAATTTGATTTTGAATATAAGCTAAATTGTAATCAAATTCATGGTTGCCTAATGTAATTGCATCATATCCCATTGCTTTCATCGCTAAATAAATGGGCTGTACAGATGCACTATTATGTTCATAAATATAATCCGTAGAATAATCATAAAGCTGATCTCCTACATCAAATAAAAAGGTATTTCCAGAAGGTTTTTCTGCACGAGCCTGTTTGATTAAGGTCGAACAGCGTGCAAGTGTTCCTGTTGCATTAGAAGTACCAGTTTCATAGTCGGTTGTGGTAAGGTTTCCGTGTACGTCCGTAGTAAATATCATTCTCAAATCAGCAGTAGCATTACTTTCGGGAACAGAAGTTGCCGCAGCGCTGCTGGTTACATCAGGTGTTACAAGATCTGGAGAGGAAGTAGCAGGAGCATTGGACGGCTCAACTACTTCTTCTGTTGGCGTGGTTGTTGTGTCTGCATTGGCATAGAGTTTCATATTGGGAAAACTCTGTGGAATGCAAAGAATAAAGATCAAAACGATAGAGAGTATTCTGATCTTTGTTGCATGTTTTAACATAAAAATCCTCCTTTGTTTTTCGTATAACATTCTCAATTTTGACCAATCCTATCATGGAAACCTTAAATTGGAATGGAATTCCATTGGTCTAGTTGAAAAGAGTACACTGGTCATAACCTTATTTAATATGTAATATGACAAATTTACAAATAATTATACCTCTATAAAGATGTCTTTTTCAAGGCAAAAGGGAAATCGGTAGTAAAGTAATGAAAAAAGTCAACTTTTTGCCATATTTCTATTGTATAAAAAGAGCATTGTTATGAAAAATAATTTATGAGGTGAACACATGAAAACATTATATTTGCATATTGGAACACCTAAAACAGGAACAACTTCCATACAATATTTTTGCAAGAATAATTCTGAGCTGTTAGCACAGAAGGGTTTTTGTTATCCTTTATTTGATTTCAAATATATCGATTCGGGTAATTCAAGAAATGGGCTATTTTTGCAAAATGCCTATTTTACACCAGAGGGTGAAAGAGATTTAGCAATTGAACAGGAATATTTTAGAGAAGGTTCCGAGCGAGTAAAGGAACTTTTTGACACGTATGACAATATTATCTTATCGGATGAAGGAATATGGCAGACAGCATTTGTTCGTACAAGAGGAAAAGATACCATTGACAGAATAAGAAGAATAGCGGAAGAAGGCGGGTATCAGGTAAAGATTATTGTGTATTTAAGACCACAGGAAGAGTATGCAGTATCTTGGTGGAATCAGTTGATTAAACATAGCAGAACCAGTGCAAATAAGATTACTTGGCCTTATTACAAAAAATATATTTCGCGTTATGTAGGATTAGATTATTATGGAAATCTATTACAGCTTGAGGAAGCATTTGGACAGGAAAATATTATTGTACGACGTTTTGATAAAAAATACTTTAAAAATGGTCGTTTATTAGAAGATTTTCTGGATATTTTTGGTCTGGACTATACAGATGAATATGAGGTTACACAGGAACAGAAAAATACTCGTTTTTCTGATAATGCTTGTGAGGTAAAGCGTGCGATTAATAAGATACCTACAGTGACACAAAAGGATCGTATTTATTTTCAAGGATTACTACTTGAAGTGTCCAAAGTATCCATGGAACGTTATCCATCTTATATGATGTCAGATCGGGAAATTGAATTATTTATGAAAAAATATGAAGAAGGAAATCGGATGATTGCGGAGCGTTATATAAAAGATGGACAGCCGCTATTTCGTGACAAGAAAAAGAAACATATAAAATGGGATCGAAATAACCGATTTTTTATGTTTGACTTGATTCAGTTCATTGCGTTGGCATTTATGGATGTGAATAGAAGATTAGATCAACAGGAAGCAGAAATACAAGAATTAAAAAGACAATTAGAAAGAAGAAGATTCTTTAGACGTAGATAAAAAAGATACTCTCACTGTTCCATTATTTGTGGCTGAACAGTGAGAGTATCTTTTTGTCTATTATCACTACTTTTTAAAAGAATGATAGATTTTTTTCAAAAGGTTACGGGCTGAAAGGGAAAGGGACTTTTTAGTGTCAGCTTGTTCACCATGTAAGTTTGCTTGTGTTTCGGATGGTGTTTTTGGCGTATAATTCAAGTATTTTTTTACACAATATTCAAAACCATTGGATGTATAATCGGACCAGAAAGCGTCATATAATTCTGATTTTTTCGTTGGTCTTTTCATATTTTGATGTCGGAAAGGATAGCCCGTACAATCGACCCATTCCATTTGTTCTCGTGCCTTTTCCCAGATATGCATACCTTGTTTGGTATTTACGAGAACGAGAGAAATTCCCTTGTCATCGTCCCATTTATCAGGAATAGCTTTTTCGTGTCCCCAGAAATCCGCAATCGTAATATCACCGGGACGATTGGTATTCGCGTAAATACATTGGTAACAGGATGGTCTTGAAACTAATTCTTTATAAAAAAGATTGGTGTATACTCTGGAATCAATTTTTTGATCTCCTATTTTAATCAGTTCCCGATGCTTTTTCCAACCATGTGTTTTTTTGTTTCTGAAATTTACTCCAGTAACTTTTCCCTGATATTCTTTTTCACGCATGTCTAAGTAGTCAGACCAGATTTTTGGAGAGGGTGCGCCATGACAGACGATGTCAATGGTATATAAGTTATCATATTCTTTCCCCAAATAGGTATGAAGTGCGCCAACTTGACATCCTGTACCACTAAAAAGTACAGGGAGTCCACTTTCTAAATCACTTTTGATAGATGGAAAGGTGTCTGCAAGGTCACTTTGGACATATTTAGAACCACAAAATTCGTTTCTTGCATGTTTGGTAGTTGCCCGTTTATGGATGATTCGATGAAAGTCATATTCTTGACTATAGCCAGCTCCATAGACTGCCCCCTTTTGTTCAAGAATAAGACTGGAGATTGCAACAAAAGCACCACCGGATCTACTATGCATATAGGTTTTTTCTAGTTTGTGACGAGCGCCATATCCATAAAATGGCTCAAATTCTTTTCTTGTTTTATATCCACTTTGGAAAGCGCATTTTTTTAGACATAGTCCGCAATCAATACATTTTTCTGGTGAGATTTGTGGATATAAAAAACCGCATTCGTCTTCCACCATTGTGATTGCTTGTTTTGGACATACCTTTTCGCAGGTTCTACATCCGCAACAGTCCTGTTTTGATTTTAATAATTCCATAGTACCTCCTTGGTAAACATTTCTTTATTGAAGCTTGTTTCATTCATCTCGCTTATCATTATACCTTGATTTGAAAAAAATATAAACTGCTTTGTCTGGATTTATTTTTTTCAAACAAAGTTTTTGAAATAATTAGTGGATGAGGTGTGATAGAAATAGAAAAAACATAAAAATTTGTTCACATACTGGAATAGAGGGTGGGGTATGTCAAAGTTATGTTACTATTTTGTCAAGTGTTTGGAAATACTTACTTTTTTTGGTGGATAACGAACGGATTGTTGACTTTCCCTTTCTTATGATATATCATGAAATAATGGGTGCAATTTGCCATAAGGATAAAGGAGTGTGTTTGTTAAAATGAACAAATCTGTTTTTAAGAAGATAAAGGGTGCGAAAGTAATCTTAAAGAACACCTATTATGCGAGGCATTATTATCATGATAAGTTAAAAGAAGATTTAATTCTGCTGGAATCAAAGAATGGTTCTGATTTGGCAGGAAATATTTTCCATATATTGAAAGCGTTGTCCACAGAGGAATACAAAGATTATAAAGTATGTCTGATTGTGACAAAAGAGAAAAAGGCAGATTTACAACAAAAGATAGAACAGAATCAGTTGAGACCTGTAGAGTATGTGTATTTACACTCTAAGAGATATTATCAGGTGGTTTCTACTGCAAAATATATTTTCACAGATACATCTATGGAACGTGTGTATGTGAAAAAAGAAGGGCAGATTATTACCAATACATGGCATGGTACCCCGTTAAAGAATATGGGGCAGGATGTAGAAAATCGAATTTATGCAATGGGAAATGTACAAAGAAATCTGCTTATGGCGGATTATCTGGTATATCCAAACGACTTTATGCGAGAAAAGATGGTATCTGCATATGGATTGGAAAGCCTGTATCAGGGAACGGTACTTTGTGAGGGATATCCAAGAAATTCCGTATTTTTTGATGCAAATGCAGGTAGTCATATTCGAAAAGAGCTTGGCTTAGAAGGAAAAGAAGTATTTATTTATATGCCAACTTGGAGAGGATTACTTACCAAGAAAGAGTCGGATAAGCTGCTATTTTCGATTGCGTATTTTATGAAACCTTTAGACCGTATGCTTACGGATAATCAAGTATTTTATATAAAACTACATCCGTTTGTAGGAAAGGAAATGGACTTTTCGGGTTATAAACATATTAAGCCATATCCAGATGCGTATGATTCCTATGAATTTATGAATATGTGTGATGGACTTGTCACAGATTACTCTAGTGTATTCTTTGACTTTGCCAATACGAAGAAAAAGATTATTTTATTTGCCTATGATGAGGCAGAATACATTCAGCAGAGAGGTATGTACTTAGACTTAAAGGATTTACCATTCCCTGTTGTTAAAACAGCAAAACAGTTAGCAGAAGAATTAAATACGCCAAAGAATTATGATGATACAGAATTTTTAAAACGATGCTGCACGTATGATGGACCTGGTGCGGCAGAGCGTATTTGTAGTCATGTCATTAAAGGACAAAAAGTATGCAAGGAAATGAAATTGGATGGGCATGGAAAGAAAAATGTCGTGATGTATAGTTCCAGCCTTCCTAAAAACGGTTTGACGGCATCGCTTGTAAACTTGTTTCACAATATTGATTTAGACAAGAGAAATTATTATGTATCTTTTATGGAAGATGCAGTGCGTAGAGATCCGTTACGTGTAAGACAGATTCCGGATAAAGTAGGATTTCTTCCAATTTGTAGCCGTCCTGCAATGACAATCAAAGAAAAAATCGCGTTGATGTTATATGAAAATAAAAATGTAGAAAATGCGTTTGTAAATAAGTACTTAACACGTATGTATAAACGTGAAGTACAAAAGCATTATGGATGTGCTAAGATTGATTATGCGATCCAATTTGCAGGATATGAAAAGCAATTGATCCGTTTCTTCCAGGAAATTGATGCAAAGCGTTTCATTTTCGTTCATAACGATATGTTAGAAGAAATGAAAACGAGAAATAATCAACATATGCCGACCTTACGCAGTGCATACCGCAATTATGATAAGGTAGCAGTGGTGACACAGGATTTGATGGAATCAACTAGAAAAATCGCAGGAAAACATGCAAATTTATGCGTTGTAAATAACTGCCATGCTTATGAATTGGTTCGTCAAAAAGGAGCTATGGATGTATATTTTGATAAGAATACAAAGTCCAATGTGGAGTTGGAGGAGTTAAATCGTATTCTTGCCAGTGATGCTACCAAAATTGTATCAGTAGGTAGATTTTCACCAGAAAAGGGACATAAGATGTTGATGCAGGCATTTGAAAAATTTGCAGCGAAGAATCCGAATTCTTATTTGATTATTATTGGTGGACATGGAACTTTATATGATCAGACTGTCAAATATGCAGAAAGTTCTGTTAGCAATATTGTAATTATACGAAATATGGGTAACCCAATGGCGGTTATGAAACGTTGTGATCTATTTATTTTGTCCTCTTATTATGAGGGACTTGGCCTTACATTGCTAGAGGCAGATACGCTAGGTATCCCAACCATATCAACAGATGTACAGGGACCACGCGGCTTTGTAAAAGAGCATGGCGGTGTTCTTGTAGATACCAGTGTGGATGGCATCTATCAAGGAATGGTACGCTTTATGAATGGAGAGATCAAAGCCATGAATGTAGATTACCAAAAGTATAATGAGAAATCAGTAGAACAGTTTGAAGCTTTGTTTTAACGAATGGAGAAGGAATATGAAAATCGGTATTATTACATTTAATAGTGCCCATAATTATGGTGCAGTATTGCAAGTATGGGCGCTTCAGGAAAAATTAAAAAATGAAGGACATCAGGTGGAAGTAATTAACTATCGAATTCCAGCCATCGACAATTTATATCAGGTGTATGTGCCTAGATGGATTTCCAATAATAGCATGGTCAACCGTGTATGTCATAAATTACAGTATATGAAAGCTCGTGTACGGACACCGGAAAAATCCAAACGATATAAGAAATTTGAAAAGTTTATCCGCGAGGTACTTCCATCTACCAGACCATATCATAGTTATGAGGCATTGAGAAATGCACAGTTTGATTATGATTTGCTGATTACTGGTAGTGATCAGGTTTGGAATGGTAATATTACAAGAGGTATCAGTGGAGCATATTTTCTCGCCTTTGGAGATGAAAATGTGAAACGAATTTCCTACGCAGCAAGTATCGGTAAAGATGCATTTGATGAGGAAGAAAAGGTAGTTGTCCAAAAATATTTAAAAGGACTGGATTACATTTCTGTGCGTGAGGAAAAAGCGAAGAATGCAGTAGAAGAATTAACAGACAAAGAAGTAGATTTAGTATTAGATCCAACGTTGCTTTTGGATAAAGAAAAATATGACAAACTAAAGAAGCCATTTCCAGTAAAAGGTGGAGATTATATTTTTGTCCACAACGTACATTTAGTAAAAGTAGATGCCAGATTGAATGCCATTGTTGAAGAGATTTCAGCACGTACAGGGCTTCCTGTTGTAAACAACCGTGCAGATTATAGTTTTAAAAATGAGATTGCAAAGTTTTCAGAGGGTGGACCAGAAGAATTTTTAGGTGTAATAGATGGTGCAAAGTTTGTTATTACAAATTCCTTCCATGCAACTGTATTTTCTACTATTTATGAGAAAAAATTTATTACAGTACCTCATTTTAAAAATCCGGACCGAATGAGAAACTTATTACAGCTATTTGAACTTGAAAATCATTTAATAGCGGAAGTAAAAGATATTCCAAAGGATTTGAGTGAACTGGACATTGACTATGCAAAAGTAAACGAATTGCGAAAGAAAGCAAGAGTTACTTCAGAAGCATATTTACAAAAGGCTCTGAAAGGACCAAAAACAGTGCCAGAAGCAATTACTCCAGAGAAAAAGTATTTACAGTCCAAAGATAAGTTTTCATGCTATGGTTGTGGATTATGTAGAGAGTTATCTCCAGATGCAATTTGCATGAAGAGAGATGAAGAAGGTATCTTTTATCCACAAATAATAGAAGGGCAGGAAGAAAAGGCAAAAGAAACAGTATGCCTGTATGGAAATGAATCCGCAGGAAGAGCCATAAAAGCTGCGTATACAGCACATTTATCCGCAGAAGAAGAATTAGAGGTCTGTTCTGGCGGTGGCGTGATGAAAGCGCTTGCAGAGGAAATATGGAAACAAGGTGGAGTCGTTGCAGGTATTGGCTATTATAATAGTCTGTTCCCTGAATATCACTTGGCAGAGAATATAGAAGAAGCCAATGGTTTCTTTATGGAAAAATATGTAGAAGAGACATTCAATGATATTTTTTCACAAGTAAAAAATGAACTTGTAAAAGGAAGAAAAGTATTGTTTATGGGCTCTGCAAGTAAGGTAGATGCCTTATATCACTTTTTGGGAAAAGAAGAAGAAAATCTTTATACTGTGCAGATATTAGGAAAAGCATTGGCATCACAAAAAGTA
>OKWJ01002049.1_pt1 | contig 11688 bp, 8 predicted proteins | sample 1607121 | NCBI WGS metagenome assembly OKWJ01 (sample SAMN04414080, study PRJEB24778) | human gut metagenome | material: faecal | host: Homo sapiens | reverse complement strand
TGCGACTGCACTTACAGGGTACTACTCCAATCCCGAGCATTTCTAACGCATCTAACGCATTTGTTTTAACACATTTTATCGCATTCTAATGTGTTAGAATTGCATTAGGCTTTTTCTTATACTTGGCATAACGTCCCTTATTCACCGGCTGCAATATTCCGCTTTCTGCCAGCGATTTCAGCAAGGACATCGTAGCATAGCTCAAGTTTTCTGCTGCGCTGCACTTATATGTGCAATTTTGCGGCATATACTATTATTGCTGAGATGGTATTGCTTGTTCTATTTGCGATTGTTGTTGACAAATCACAAATTTTCAGCTATACTCATTTTAGTGATTAGGTCGCAGAAGCTTGTGGGGCCTGTGATCGGGGGAGTTCCTGCGGGGACTCCCCTTTTTATTTTTGAGGTGATAGTATGCCGAAACCATTTCTGACGTATGCACAGCAGATCCAAAAGCTCAAAGATAAAAACCTCGTTATCCCCGATGAACCGAATGCGGCGGCAATTTTGCACCGCTATGGTTATTTCGCGCTCATTACAGGCTTATAAGGATCTGCTGAAAAATCGAACGACAAAGCGCTATCTGGACGGAACGACATTTGATGATATTGTCGCCATATATCGTTTCGACGAGCAGCTCCGAGAACTTACGTTTCGTTATCTTCTTCATATCGAGCGTCATATCCGTTCTTCTCTTTCTTATAGCTTTTGTGATCTTTATGGCGAAAATCAAAGCGCGTATCTGGACAAGCACAAGTATGATATTTCGTCCCCCTCCAAAGAACGCGAAGTGGACAAGCTGATTGGCAAATTCCTCTCTCCCTTGATCAACCGTCCCACAAAGTACCCTTACATAGAGCACCACAAAACCAGCCACCACAATGTTCCTCTTTGGGTGCTGGTAGGCGCATTGACATTTGGCACGTTGTCAAAGATGTACGAATATTCCCAGCCACAGGTGAAGTCCGCCGTCAGCATCGAATTTGAGGGAATAAACGAGCAGCAGCTAAAACAATTATTAGAGGTTCTGACAGATTTTAGAAACGTATGCGCCCACAACGAAAGGCTTTTCACCCATCGCTGCGCCAAGCATGACATTCCCGATCTGCCACTCCATCAAAAGCTCTCTATTCCTAAAAACGGGCAGGAGTACATTTACGGAAAGCGCGACTACTTTTCTGTGGTTCTCGCTTTTCGGTATCTGCTCCCCCATGAGGATTTTCTGGCATTTAAGCGGCAGCTTTCCAAGCTGCTTGATAATGCCGCCGAACAGAACGGCAAGATCCCAATGCCCGATCTTTTCCGCATGATGGGTATGCCCGCAAACTGGAAAAAGATCACCGCTTACCAAAAGGTATATCGAACATTCGGGTAGCAGAGCAAAAAAGTAAGTCGAAGGCTTTCAGCGGGCGTTCATAAAATGGTTAAGAATAACTTAAATACGATTGGGTGGCCTCTGTGCCAAGTCCTGTGCGCTCAAGCTTCCCATTACCAGGGAGCATCTGCGTTTCCAAGCGGTAGACGCCGACCAAGCTGGATTTTGCATGGGACATAGTAAAAATCGTGCTGGGGTTGGCAATCCCATCGGGAATCAGTTTGCCGCCGCCCTGTATGATCTGCACGCCGTCTTTATCCTTAAAGGTGATGCTGGCAACCTCATCAAAGGCAACACAGTCCCACATACCGACAAGGCCGACGGTTTTAGAGGCCATGTTGTAGAAAAGATTCGCCACCGTGGTCTGTCCACTGTGCACGAGAATGCTGTTTGGAGAAATCTCTTTATAGCTTGAGTTCACTGCCCTTTTCGCTTGGAGCCGTACTGCCATAGGGCAGATATAATCACCAGAGCACCGCCTATGACGCTTTTGACTGTGATTTTTTCCTGAAAGAACAGCAAGCCAAACAACATAGAAACAGGAATCGAAACATAGCTGTAAATCGACATCTGCGCCGCGGAAGACAACTGGCAGGCATAAGTTAACCCGATTTGGCCAACTGCGGCGGTTACGCCAATCAGCACCAGCAGATATAGTTCGTTCGCGGTTGGTTGCACATACTGAGGAATCATTAAAAACCCTGCACTTAGACATGAAAAAGCAGAGAAGTAAAACACAACAGTAAGCGGATGGGCCTTCCCGCCCAGTGCAGACAATGTTGTATAAGCCACGCCACTAAACACAGCATCCAACACAGCACATAACAAAGCAGGCGATATTCCGTCGCCAAACTTCGGACAGAAAGCGATAACAGCACCGCAAAAGCATAATAACAATGCAGGAATCTGCACTTTGGAAATTTTTTCTTTTAAAAAAAGCGCGGAAAATAGGGTCGTAAAAAAAGCGGATGTTCTTGAAAGCGTTGTTACATCTGCCTGCCTGCCGTTATTAAACGCATAAAAGAGCACGACAACAGCCAAAAATCCGAAAAGAGAACGGATAAATACAAGCCAACGTACACCGGGGCGAACTGTAACCGGTACTCCGGCGCGAATGATTGAGCAAAACGCAATCAGAAAACTAACAGCGTTGCGAAAAAAAACTTGCTGCATGGTGCCGATACGGGTGCCAGACATTCGGACAAATACCTGCATCAAGCAAAAGCCGGTTGTCGAGGCAAGCATAAGAGCAGTTGCCAATGTTTGGTTCTTCTTCATGGCATTTTTCCTTTTTCTCATAAAACTGTTTGTCCCTGCAGGAAATACCATCTCCTGCAGGGACATTCGCATGTGAGGTAGAGAGCTATCAGCAACCGTGCTTAAGATACTCCATAAACTGTTCGCGGCTCATGCCAGCGATACCGAGCTGCTCCATTGTGCGCGCACCCTGATAGAAGTCACGCGCGCAGACAGCGCAAAGTATATCTGCAAGCGCCTTGTGTGTTGTGTAGCTAAAGCCAAACTGCTTGAAAAACTCCACACTGGGAATCAGGCCAAATGGAACGTCCTCGGTGACATAGCGGTAGTTCATCGTTGTCGGCATCTTACTGGCAGCGAAGTGTGCCAGAGAATAATGCACTTCGCGCAGTGTGTCGCCTTTAGCACCTTGGTGTCCGTACCAATCCTTGCAGATTTGTGTAACGGATCGAACATTGGTATTTCCAAAGGCATTCAGTGCCATGCGTTCCGCATCAAGCACATTGATGAGGTTATCAAGCGACTGTGTGCAGCACTCACGATAAAAATGACGGTCCTCTTGGTTATCGATATTTGCTGCATTGAGCAACATCAGGGATGTATGCAGAGTCGTATTTGTATTAGAGAAGCCTGTCTCAATAATATTATTATAGCGGATGATGTACGGATAAAGCCCATGCAGGCGCTCGAAGGCGCTCTCCGCATTCTTTTCTGGGAAGAAAGCAACGCCTAGATTATGCTTGTATCCGCGTACCCAAACAGAAGAGGGAGTTTTTTTGCGGCATGCGTACATCATGCAAGAGAATTCCGCAAATGTTACCTTAGCATGATACCCCATTTTCTGCATAGTGTGATGGAAAAACAGAGAGCCGCCAAGATTCGCAGGGCATAGGGCAACGATCTGACCGTCTCGCAGATATGGCGCACACAAGGCGGCAATCGTATCCATCGAGTAAGCCGGAACGATGACCATAACGATCTCGGATTCATGAAGTGCCTCTTCGATATCCGTCGTGATTTTATAGAGTTTAGCAAAACCGCCTGTGAGGCCGTTATTTGCAAAAGCCTCCATCTCGATTCCACCGCGTTCAATTACTTCGCTCAGGCCTGCAGCAAATTGAGGAAGCTCAAAAAGCGTGACTTGATTTCCCCGAATCGTAAGGTCGGAAGCCGCGGCGAACGCGCCGTTGCCGCCGCCGATAATCGTTACTTTTCCCATAAATTTTCCTTTCTTTCTATGGGATTATTCCCCTGTCTCAAGGTAGTGCATCAGCTGCTCCCTATCCATGCCGGCAATGCCGAGCTGCTCCATTGTACGAGCTTCTTTATAGAAATCACGGGCACAGACTGCGCAAAGCACATCGACAAGAGCTTTATGCGTGGTGTACTTGAAGCCGAACTGCTTGAAAAACTCCACACTGGGGATCAGGCCGAACGGAACATCCTCCGTAACATAACGGTAGTCCATGGTTTTCGGCATGGGGCTGTAGCCGAAGTGCGTCAGAGAATGCTGCAGCTCAGTAACTGTCTCGCCCTTAGCCCCCTGGTGGGCGTACCAGCTGCGGATAATATCAGTCAGATGCGGCACCTCTGTATTGTGCAGCACGTTCAGACCACGACGCTCCTCATCCAGAGCATCCATCAGATTGTCGAGCGACTGTGTGCAGCATTCGCGGTAGAACAGCCGGTCCTCCTGATTATCGATATTCGCAGCGTTGAGCAGCATAAGGGATGTATGTAGAGTCGTATTGATATTGGAAAGGCCGGTCTCAAGCACATTGTGATATTCCGCAAGATAGGGGTAGAGTGCCTTGAGCCTAGGAAACACCTTATCGGTATCGCAGGCGGGGAAACAGGCCGTGCCCATATTGTGCTTGTACCCGCGCACCCAGATGGAAGATGGGGTCTTTTTACGGCAGGCATAGATCATGCATGAAAGTTCGACCAGCGTGACGCGGGCCGTACAACCAGCTTTTTTCATTACATTGTGGAAGTAGAGTGCACCGCCAAAGTTCGCGGGTGTGAGAACGACGATCTGTCCGTCACGCAAGTGCGGAGCACACAAAGCAGCGATACTCTCCATCGAATAGGTGGGGACTACGATAAAAACGATCTCCGACTCGGCAAGCGCCTCTTCGATGTCGGTGGTAATCTTGTGGAGTTTGGCAAATCCGCCAGTCAGACCGTTGTTTTCATAGGCCTCCATTTCAATGCCGCCGCGTTCGATCACTTCGCTTAAACCGGCTGCGAAGCGAGGAAGTTCAAAAAGTGTGACCTCGCTGCCACGGATCGTTAAATCTGCCGCAGTTGCAAACGCACCGTTGCCGCCGCCGATAACAGTTACCTTTTCCATGAATAAATATCCTCCATAAATGAATTTTAATTTAGATGATGACCTCAAAGGCCCTATAATTTAAGGAAAAAAGGTGCATAAAATGCTCCCTCTCTGTTGGAGCGGATGAATATCCGCTCCAACAAGGGAGTAAAAGAGATGAGACTATCACTCGTATGTGAAATTAGACGGCCTGCTTTTTCTTCTGCACAAAGTAAAGGGAGGCAATCAGGACAGCCGCAACAGCAAGAAACGCGCCACGCATCGGCAGGGTAAGTCCGTCGAACATCATAAAATAGAGCACAAGGAAAATAGCAAGACCGGTGAAGCGCTGCACATTTCCGAGTTGGCCCATGAAGTACTTCTCAGTAAAGGTCCCGAGGAAGTAGATGGCTATAATAGCAAATACGGCAATAAGGCACTGGCTCCACCATGTACCGTTGATCAGCTGAGAATACACAAACAAAATCGGCACATAGTAGAAAGTAAAGCCCATCTTGAGAGCGGTAAAGCCTGTCTTCATCGGCTGCCCACCTGCGATGCCGGCTGCAGCAAAGGCCGTCATGCAAACGGGCGGCGTGATGGTCGCAAGCTGGGTGAACCAGAAGATCGTCAGATGCGCGACCAGCATGTCCACACCAAGGTTGACAAGCGCGGGCGCTGAGAGCGTAGCCAGAATGATGTAGCTCGTGCTGATGGGAAGACCCATACCGAGCAGATAAGCGATCGCGGCGACGAGGATTAGGCAGACCCAAAGTTTACCGTGTGAGAAGCTGAGGATGATAGCTGTGGTCTTCATCATCAGCCCGGTAACATTGATCATGGAGACAATCAGGGAGGCGCAGAAGATAACGCCCGCAATGGACATCAAGCCCTTGGAGCAATCCTCCATGGCAAGGATGATCTTCTTCAGGCTCACTCGGTTGGATTTACGTAGCTGTGCAATGATGAGGATCAGGATCGTGCAACCGACACCACTGAGGAACGGCGTGTAGCCGATCACCAGTAACGTAACAAGAACGAGAATGGGAATGAAAAACGCGCCGCCGGCACGCATGGTCTGCTTAAGGGGCGTGATTTCCGAAGCGGGAAGGCCATGCAGGCCACGTTTTCTGGCAGTCATGTCAACAAGAAAGTAAATCGCAATGTAGAAAAGAAGAGCCGGAATAATAGAAACTATGCAGACGTTGCTATAGGGAATGCCGACCGTTTCAGCAAGGATAAAGGCACCGGTACCCATAATGGGAGGCATGATCTGACCACCGGTGGAGGCACAGGTCTCGATCGCACCGGCCTCCTCAGGGGTAAAGCCGGTCTTTTTCATCATGGGGATAGTCAGCGTGCCTGTAGTAACAACATTAGCAATAGAACTACCGGAGATCGTACCCATTGCCGCGCTGGAGATAACGGCGACCTTGGCAGGCCCGCCACGGCGGCGCCCCGCAACGGAGATACAGATATCCATGAAGAACTTATCCGCATTCACGCACTGAAGCATCGTACCGAATGCGAGGAAGCCGAACAGCAGCGTGGATGCCATACCGGTCAGAGAGCCGAACATACCCTCGGTGGTCATGTAGGTCTGCTCCACAAATTTCGCGAGGGTAATGCCCTTATATTTGAACATGGCAGGGCAGTACGGGCCGAGAAATGCGTAAGCAATAAAGACGCCGCAGATGATCGTGATCGAAATGCCGAGCGTCCGGCGCCCAGCCTCGAGGATCATAAAGACCAGTGCGATCGCAACAATATAATCAATGGTTTTGATTTCGGAAGCAAATGGGATGCGAGTGATAAAGCGTGTATTGTTGCTCATGGTCCACCAACAGGAAAAGAGCGACATGGCTATCATGACCCAGTCGTAGATGGGTACCTTATTGCGGTCGAACTTAGATTTCTTGGTGGTGGGATACCAAAGGAATGTCAGGGAAAGCATGGAGCAGATAATTAGACTGCGCTGGATCATCGGCAGGAAGACGCCGGCAAAAGCCGTATATACGATGATAATGGTAGTCAAAACTCCGATGCCAAAAGCAAGGTAGCGGGGGAAGCCGGTCAGATTGCGGTATTTGCCGTTGGCTTCTTCGATCAACTCTTCGGAGACATCGGCCTTTTCAAATTTTTCAAAGCCAAAGGTCGTGCTTTCAGATTCTGGAACAGAAGTGGATGGCGCATTAGTATCCTTTTTCGTCATAACATATCTCCTTTTACGGGGGGCCTCTCCGGAGCCGCTTTACGGCTCCGGAGAGATTAGAAAGGGAAAATTACATCAAACCAATTTCCTTATAGAAGCGCTCGGCACCGGGATGCAGTGCGATAGCAGTACCCTCATTCATGGTATCCGGGTCAAACTCACCGAAAGAGCTGTGAACGCCGAGGAAATACTCCTTGTTCTCATAAACGCTCTTGGTAAAATTATAGATCAGATCCTCATCAACGTCCTCTGTCGTAAAGACGACGATGGGCAGTGCAACCGTATGGATATCCTCCGTCTGGCCCTCATAGGTGCCGGCGGGAATGGTGTAAGCCTGGAAGCCGTTCTCGGCGGCCAGCTTTTCGATTACTTCTTCATCAAGGCTAAACAGATGGCCGTCTCCGCGGGTAACAAGCGCCTCCGTAACACTGGAAGCGGGGACATTGAGCATGGGCATCTGGATGGCAATGTGGCGATCAGCCCAAGCGTCAGAAATGGAACCGCCGTCAGCGTAGTAGACCTTGGCGCCCCAAGACTCGATATCCTCGATGGCGTTCAGACCGTACTGCTTGAGGATCGTCTGAACGATGAAGGTGGAGGCATTGCCGACGGGATAGCAACCAAGAGTATCTTTGATCTTACCGTCAACGAACTCGCCAAAAGAACTGATGTTCAGCGTGGTCAGGGGCTGAATAGCGGTCGGCTGCATGGCGCAGATCGCGCGCAGGTTGGTGTAGGAAGTCTCAAAGGGAGCTTCGCCATTCTGCGCTGCGATCAGGAACGGGCCGTAGCTCAGGCCGATCTCAGAATCGCCAGAAGCGATGACGGGAACATTGCCGATTGAGCCGGGGCCGGGGATGCAGGTCATCGGGAAACCATCGTATTTGTCGTTAAACTTGTCAGCAATGCCGGCGCCAATGGTATACCAGGAACCAGTGGCGGAGCCGCTGAGCAGCTCAAGGTCGTCGATCTTGGGCAGAGCATCTGAGGATGTGCCCGGGTCCGAGGTGCCCGTTGGGTCGGGTGTCTGTGTCGTTTTCTCGCCGCAGGCAGCAAGAGCAAACAGCATGGCGATGCACAGCACCAGGGTCAGAATTCTCTTTTTCATTTCGTTCCTCCAATGGTGTAAAATTTGCCGATTTATGTCGGTCAACTTTATATAAGCAAATTGCGTGCCAATTCACCCAAAAAAGAAGTGTTGTTTCACACAATTATTTTAATTATTTTTTGTGCAATTATTATTGTTTTCTAAATATTTTCTTGCATCAGCGCTATAGGTCGCAATGTGCATGTCTAAATTCGCAAAATCATGTCTACAATTCTTTACACTCAGCTGGTATAATGATATAATAAAAGCAAAAAACAAGGTGGTATAGCAGATGAAAAATATCATTGTTGTCGGCTCTTCGTATTTTGAGCGTTATGTTGAGCAGATTGAGACAGCGAACCTTTTCCCACAGGCAAAGTTATTTTTTGTTTCAGATCACGGAAACTCTATGAATATTGACATAGGCTATCTTATTGATCTAATCAAAAAAGAAGGTATCCAGGCGATTGTGCTCGGGCCATTTGATTATGAGCGAGTCGAACCTTATGTAGACATTCCCTGCTATGTCGTCCAGCCAAACATACAGGATTTCCTGCTTCTTCATAATAAGGTGGAAAATTACCAAAAAGCCGCTGTTGTCCTTTCCCGTCGCTATGAAATTGATCTTACCGCGCTGGAAGAAAGCCTGCACATTCGGTATAATAAGTATTATTATCCCTCTCACGAGGGCGTAAGTTCGCTGATTGCGGAACTGAAGCGCCAAGGGTTCATGGAGGTGATCGGCAACAGCACCTCAGTCGATACTGCGCAGAAGATGGGTTTGCGTGCACACTACTATTTCAGCCGAAAATGCATTGAAGACGGCATCAGCAATGCCTTGCAGATTATCCGCAATCTCGATCGGGAGAACCAACACACCTTAGAGATTCGCTCGCTCCTAGAAAGCACTACTTGCGGCGTGATTTCGACCGATGCTGATCTGACGATCAGTTATGCGAATAAAACAGCACTTGATACGCTTTGCTGTCAGCGTGATCGCATCATGCAAAAGCCTTTGACCAGCATTCTTCCGGCTAAACTCATAGCACGCCTGAAAAATACCAGCGAGTCTGAAAACAATGTGCAGTTGACGATCTTTGGCATTGATGTGATTGGCAATATCTTTTCGTTGAAAATTGGCGGCGACGCTCCTGGCATTTGCTTTATGTTTGAAAAAGCGTCCCGTATTCTTGAATACGAGACGATGATTCGGCAGGAGAGCAAGCGAAAAAGCTTCTCTACGCGTTACTCTTTCTCTGATATTACCGGCCATGCACCGGCGCTTCTGAAGGCGATCGAATCTGCACGGCGTTTCGCCATGCGAAACTCGACCGTGCTTATCAATGCTGAGACCGGCTCGGGAAAAGAATTATTCGCGCAAAGCATACACGACTATAGCCCGCGGCGCAATTACCCCTTTGTTGCAATAAACTGCGCCTCCATTCCCGATACGCTGATCGAAAGTGAACTATTCGGATATGCGGCAAATTCCTTTACCGGAGCATCCTCCAAGGGGAAGAGCGGGCTGATCGAAATGGCAAACCATGGGACTGTCTTTCTTGATGATGTTGACGCCCTTTCTGCTAACTTTCAGTCAAAACTATTGCGCGTGATGCAAGAGCATGAAATTATCCGCATCGGCGGCACTGCACCGATTCCTGTCGATGTTCGTTTTATCGTTGCGACAAACAGGAATCTGCGTGAAATGGTAGAAGAAGGCACCTTCCGCAATGACCTGTATTTCCGTATAAACATCCTTCATCTTGAACTCCCGCCGTTGCGTAACCGTCCAGAAGACATTCCATTGCTGTATGAACATTATCTCAAAGCTTTTGACGCAGCGCTCTTTGATCGTATCCGTCCACATTTTCATGAGACGTTCGCCTCAGCATTTGCTTACCACTATCCAGGCAATGTGCGTGAGCTGATCAATGTTGCAGAGCGTGTGGCAGCGCTGGCTGAGCCCGAACGTGCAGATGATCCAGAATATCTCTCCAGTCTGGTTTCCGAATGCCTTGACACTAATGGAGCTAAGCCTCAGTATAAACAGGAGCTCTCACTTCCGATTTGCGGGGACTATCAGGAAGACATCAAACGGGCAGAAAGTATGGTCCTACAATACTATAAAGACACCAGCAACTGTTCAATGACTGATTTAGCGCAAAAGCTCGGAATCAGCCGAGCAACACTATATAATCGTCTAAGCGTGGGCAATCGAAAAAGCTAAAGCCTTATGGGTGCGTCAATATTAATTTATAATTCAAGTTTCCCTCTGCTGCTCGTTCTATCTTCTCCTGATATTAGCGTCTCTTTCTGCGCTGGGACGAGGACGGGATGTCCATTGCCATACGATATTTTGTTACTACACGACGGCTCACCGCAATGCCGTGCGTCAAAAGCGCCAGTCGCAATGCCTCATCCGAAAACGGCGCACTCGGATCCTCTGCCTGGACCATATTGCGGATATACCGCTTGACCGAGCAAGAGGAGACGGCGGCGTCAGTGCTGATGGCGGCGGTAAAAAAGTCACGTAGCGGCACGATTTTGCCCTGAAACTGGATGTATTTGTTCTGCACCGTCCGGCTCACCGTAGAGGTACTCACACCCATTTCCTCCGCCAGTTGCTGCATTGTGACCGGCACGAGTTCTCCGCCCGAGCAAAAGTAGTCGCGCTGCTCCGTGCCCACAAGCGTCAGCAGCTGCAGGAGTGTGTCGCAGCGCGTGTGTACGCCGCGGATGAGCGACTGCGCCTCGCTGAGCTTTTCCTTCACATAGCGCTGCACCGCGCTGTCTGGCGAGCTCGCCAGCAGCGCGGAGTATTCTGCGTTCACCGACAGCCGCGGCAGGATGCGCTCATTCAATTCGATCACGAGCTTTCCCCGCTCCACGGAAAACACCGCATCAGGCGCGATGCAAGGCACCGGCTCGCTGCTAGCAAAGCTTCGCGAGGGAATGGGATTGAGAGCCAGCACCTTCGCCGCTATCCGCTTTGCTTCTCCAGGGGTTACACCCAGCAGCCTGGCAAGGCCGCTATAATCACACTTTCCCAACAACTCCAGCCCGTCACGGGCGATGGCCAGCGTCAACGGGTCAAAAGTGCGGCTCTGCACCAGTTGTAGCATCAGGCACTCGGAAAGGCTGCGTGCGCCCACGCCCGGAGGATCGAGCATCTGCACGGCATACAGTGCCTGCTCAAGAGAAAAGAGTGGAACATTGAATTCCTGTGACAGCTCCTCGATTGGACAATCAAGGTAACCACGCTCATCGAGACAGTCGATCAAGAAACAGCACAGCCGCAGTAGCTCGTCGTCCACCAGTTTCATTTGACCAATCTGCTCTTTCAGGTAGTCGCGGAAGGTCTTCTCCTGTGTCAAATAGGCCGCGATATCGAGCGTATTCTCCGCGCTGCGCCATGTGTCCTCACCGCGTAGCTCGACCGTCTC
>OKWJ01002044.1_pt1 | contig 11732 bp, 4 predicted proteins | sample 1607121 | NCBI WGS metagenome assembly OKWJ01 (sample SAMN04414080, study PRJEB24778) | human gut metagenome | material: faecal | host: Homo sapiens | reverse complement strand
TTGTGGTTTCACCGAAGGTGGAAGCCCAGCAGTCAAAATGAGCCAGCCCCTTTTTCTGAAGCGTGTCATGCTGGAGATAGCGCATCATGGTGTAAAGCTCGGTCATGGAATTGCTGACGGGCGTACCCGTTGCGAACACCACTCCCTTGCCGCCGGTCAGCTCATCGATGTAGCGGCATTTCAGCAGCATATCGGAGGATTTCTGTGCATCCGTAGTTGAAAGTCCGGCCACATTGCGCATCTTTGTATAAAGAAACAGGTTCTTGAAGGCGTGTGCCTCGTCCACATAGAGCCGGTCAACGCCCAGTTCCTCAAAGGTAACAACATCATCCTTTCTTCCGGATTCCAGCAGCTTTTTCAGCTTGGTTTCCAGTCCTTTCTTCGTGCGCTCCATGGACTTGATGGTAAAGCGCTCCGCACGGCTGTTTTTCAGTTCTTCAATACCCTCGGTGACTTCATCGATCTGTTCCCGCAGCAGTCGCTCCTGCCGTTCCATGGAAACGGGGATGCGCTCAAACTGACTGTGCCCGATGATAATGGCGTCGTAATCGCCGGTGGCAATGCGGGCGCAAAACTTTTTGCGGTTTTTCGGTTCAAAATCCTTTTTCGTTGCCGCCAGAATGTTGGCAGACGGGTACAGCCGCAGAAACTCCGAAGCCCATTGCTCGGTCAGATGATTCGGAACCACAAACATCGGCTTGTGGCAAAGCCCCAGACGTTTGCTCTCCATGGCGGCAGCGACCATCTCGAAGGTCTTGCCTGCGCCAACCTCGTGCGCCAATAACGTATTTCCCCCGTAGAGAATGTGTGCGACGGCATTCAGCTGATGTTCCCGTAAGTGAATCTCCGGGTTCATGCCGCTGAAAGTGATATGGGAGCCATCATATTCGCGCGACCGGTTGGAATTGAACAGCTCATTGTAGCGTGTCACAAGCTCCTGCCGTCTGTCCGGGTCTTTCCAGATCCACTCGGAAAAGGCGTCCTTGATGGCCTGCTGTTTCTGCTGGGCAAGGGTTGTTTCTTTGGAATTGAGAACCCGGCGTTCCTTGCCGTCCGGGTCGGTCACAGTATCATAGATGCGCACATCGCGCAGGTTCAGCGTGTCCTCCAGAATCCGGTAGGCGTTGGCGCGCTCCGTGCCATAGGTCATATAGGCGTTTACGTCGTTGTAGGACGGCTGGGATTTTCCGCTGATGCTCCACTCCGCAGTGAACGGTGAGAAATGCACCTGGATACTCCGGCGCAGGTAATACGGCGGCTCAAAGGTTTCCTCCATAAACTGCTGGATGTATTTCTGGTCAATCCAGGTTGCTCCCAGGCGCACCTCAATTTCAGAAGCGTCCAGATCCTTCGGCTGGGAAGAACGGAGTGCCTCCACATTGGGCAGATAGGCCGGATCGGCAGATGCTGCCTGTTCCGCTTCCCGCAGTTTCTGGCGCACATTGCCGGAAAGATACTCATCGGCAGTCTGCCACTCGCTTTTCACCGGGTCCCGGAAGATAACGCCTTGCAGGCCGTCAATCAGCGATGACTCGTCCATGCCGGTCAGCTGCTGCATATACTCAAGATCCACGCAGGCTTTTTCGGAGATGGACAGCGCCAGCGCTTCGGACGGGGTATCCACGGAAGTCACAACTTCATGGGGTTTGATGGTGCGCTTGGTAAAGATGTCCGCCTTGCGCTTCAGCTGCTTTTCCTCGTCCAGTTCCTCCAGCGTATACAGCAGGTAGTAGGAGCTGTCGTCCTGAAATGCCAGCGCATTGGCGCGGCTGTTGATGAGACCGTATTTTTCGGTAAAGTTGTCGTAGAGCGTATTCAGCTCTGCCTGTGCCTGCCGGATTGCGCTGTCCGGGGTCATGGCGTCCATCTGAAGATCGATCAGGTGGTGGAGGCAGTCGCGCAGTCCCACAAGTCCCTTAACGCGCTCTGAAGCGGTCGCATTCAGCGCCGGCCGGCTCATCAGGCTGTTCTGCCGGTAGTAGATCTCTCCGTCCACGACGGTATAGCTGTAGTTTTTGACATTCGGGTCTGCGGGAATGCTGTCCGAAAGCGCCTCGTCATCGCCGAGTTCCGGCAGCTCTGCCGCCTGATAGGTGCCGCGGATGTACTTCACCGCATCGTGAAGCTGGTCAGCAAGCTCCAGCCCTTCGATGGGTTCTACGGTGAAATCCTGCCTGCCGTACTGGGTGCTCTCGGAGGTCTGCCGTCCCAGAATCATCTCCGGATGCTCCACAAAGTAGCTGTTGATGGCAAAGCCGTCCTCATTCCGCCCCAGATGTACCCAGTCCGGTTCAATCTCGATGGGGCAGTCCCGCTTCTGCAGGAAGATGATATCGGAGACAACATCCGTGCCCGCATTGGCTTTGAAGGCGTTATTGGGCAAACGGATTGCGCCCAGCAGCTCTGCCCGCTGCGCAATGTACCTGCGGACTTCCGGGGACTGCTTGTCCATGGTGTAGCGGCTGGTGACAAAGGCAATCACGCCGCCGGGGCGTACCTGATCGAGCGTCTTGGCAAAGAAATAGTCATGAATAGAAAAACCGAGCCTGTTGTAAGCCCGGTCATTGACCTGATACTGTCCGAACGGCACGTTGCCGATGGCAACGTCATAAAAATCCCGTCTGTCGGTGGTTTCAAATCCTGCCACGGTAATGTCTGCTTTGGGGTAAAGCTGCTTTGCAATCCGTCCGGTGATGCTGTCCAGCTCCACACCGTAAAGCCTGCTGTTCTGCATGGACTCGGGCAGGCAGCCGAAGAAGTTCCCGACGCCCATGCTGGGTTCCAGAATGTTGCCCGATTCAAAGCCCATATTCTCCAGCGCCTCATACATGGCATGAATGACGGTGGGACTGGTGTAGTGGGCGTTCAGCGTGGAGGCTCTTGCGGCCTCGTATTCCTCCGGTGTGAGCAGTTCCTTCAGTTCCGCATATTCCGCACGCCAGTTTTCCTTATCCGGGTCAAAGGCGTCCGCCAGACCGCCCCAGCCCACATACCGGGAGAGCACTTCCTGCTGCTCCGGGATAGCCTGAAGTCCTTCGGCTTCCAGCTGTTTCAGCAGCCGGATGGCGCTGATGTTTGCCTGATACTTGGTCTTGGCACCGCCTGTGCCCAGGTCGGAATCCGTGATGCGGAAGTTCTGCGCGTTCCTATGCGTCTGCGCCCTGTATTCCTCATACATCGCCTGTTCTGCCGCACCGGTGTTGGGAAATGTCTTCCACTCGCCGCCGATCTGTACGGAAACCGGATTTGCATCGATAGCATCATCTGTGCTGACCTCCGGTTCGGGCGGCGTATGCTCCGGCTCTGTGTGCAACCGTTCTGTAACGATGTCATAGGGAAGTCCGGTCTGCTCGCCGGGGTAAACTGCCTCGGTCTCGGAAGTCATCTGCGGCTGTTCAAATGTTTCCTTGCCATTCAGCCTGTCGGCGTATTTCTGCGCCTCCTGCTCTGAACGAAACGTCTGATAGATGCCGCCCACATCATAATACTGGCCGTCCCGTCCCTCCGGCACGGAATTATCCCGGATGATGAACGGCTCTTCAAAAGCATCGGAAGTCAGCTCCACGGTAAAGCGAGGCTGTTCCAGTTCCTCAGGCAGCGCATCCAGCATATCCTGTACTTCCCGATAATGCTGGGAGGAAAAGCTGATGGTCCGTCTGTTGTACCCGGCATTGGCAACCAGGTAGTCAATCCCTGCCGCGTCCAGCTGCGGGCGCATCAGGGCAAGCTCTGCCTCGGTCAGTTCGGCTTCCAGATTCACCTGGGGCACCGTCGTCTTTTCCGGGAAGAGAATCCCGCGCACGGTCTCAACCGGTTCATTGCGGAAAATGGGAAAACCGGTTCCGTTCTGGAATGTAATGTCCCGCAGGGAGGCGCGGCCATCCCTGACCTCATCCACCGCAAAGCGCCTGCCGTCCAGTGTCAGTTCCGCGCCGATCAGGTCGTTATCGTGCTGAAAATGGGGTACAGACTCCATTTCCGCAGGTTCAGTTTTCTCCGGCGAAGCGATACCCGCCTGCATATCCGCCGCATCGTTTTCCTCGGTCTGCGCCTCATATTTGGATTGCTCCACATACTCCCATTCGGCAGCTTCCCGCTGGGCAATTTTCTCTTTTAGTTCGATCAGATAGTTCTCTGCCACCCACTCGGAATCGAAGTCGGCAGTCACACCTTCCTCATCCACATAGAGGCCGTCGTGCAGATCGTCCCAGATGCCGTAGCCATCGTCCGTTTCAATGACAGCGAAGCGTTCATAAGATTCGACCTCACTCTGGGCAGCAATCTGTTCCGCCTGCGCTAGCATCCGGTCGGCCTCGGTAAAGAAGCGTCCGTCATTCACCAGAATCCCCAACTGACGCTGCACTTTCGCCCACGGCAATTCCAGCATTCCATGGTTGGTAACAACGGAAAAGCTATCCGCACCGCCGAACTCATCTTTCAGCCATGCGGCAGCTCCGCGCTCCCTCCCATGCACCTGCATATAGTCGTTGACACGGGCCTTGCTTTCAAAACTGCCGTTCCAGCGGATGAGTGCATCGCTGATTTCATCGGCTGTGACAGGCTCCGGCGCAGCAGTCGGTTCAGAAACAGGCTGCTTAATCGGCTCGGACGCGGATTCTTCTATGACAGGAGGTTCCTCCTGCGCAGGTTCTTCAGGTTCAGAGATTTCCGGTTCATCGTGCATCCGCGCATAGGTATCCTTCTGCTCCTGGGTGAAGTACCTGTCCTTCCGGATGAGGGAGGAGATACGCTCGGCAACCTTCGTCCAGTTCAGCTCTACAGAGGCACATCCGCCTTTGGTCAGCCGGATGCCCTTGGCACTGTGATCTTCGGAGGAATGGTCTGCTCCGGACAGCGCGTGGGAGCGTCCGCCGATGCCGTACTCCTGTTTCAGAAAATCCGCTTTTTCCTTCATGGTGTGGTCTGCGGTAAAATAGGCGTAGATTCTGCCCTTTCCGCCCGCCACAGAGCTGCCGCCGGCAAGGACTTCGCTGATTTCATCCTCGGTGATAAAGCTTTGCGGTTCCGCAAATTCGGCAGGCCCGTCCGGATATCCCCGGCGCTCAGCGGAGATGTCCCTGACTCCCTGCCACAGCTCATCCATCCGGTGATAATGAAAGCGCAGAAGTTCTCTGTTTTCCGCATAGTCATTTAGGAATGTCAGGAATTCGCCGCGAAGCGTATCGACATAAGTGTTGTCCGCCATTTTCTCCGCAAGCGCTGCGGTGGCGTCCGGATAACCGGCAGGAAGATCGTCCATGGAGGAGAAGTAGCCCACCCGGTTTGCTTCCTCACTCAGGTCATGCTTCAGATAGAGCAGGCTCTGCGCCAGCTCGGAACGGACACGCCCACCAGCCTCGGCAAGTTCCACATTGGAAGCAAAGCTGCCTTCTTCCAGCAGTTGGCCGATTCTTTCCGCAGCAGTTTCCCATGTGATGACCTGAGAATCCACGGCATATCTGGCCTCACGGCCTTTGTGCAGATGAATACCGTCACCGTCATACCACGCGGCATAATCGCCGTGTTCGCCCCGGATGCCGTAGCCGCCATGGAATTCCCTTTGCAGCAGCGCCGCGATTTCTTTAATCGGTTTCTGCTTCTGGAACGCATCCGCAATATGCTCTCTGGCATGGCTCGTGTTGCTGCCGAAACGGAGCATATCGTCGATTTCCGACTGAGCAAAAGAAAAAGCGGACAGCACTTCGGTTGTGCGATCCGCTTCATCAATCTGGGATATCTGCTCCTGTTCCGAGAGGAAAAGGTTCAGGGAAAGCTGTTCAAACTCTGTCCCGGCAGGATATCCGTTATTCAGTTCTTCCGGAGAATCCGGTTCCTCAGCTGTTAATTGTACACCAGCTCGTTCAGAATGATCTCCTCGGCCTGCGCCTTCAGCGTATTCATCATGCCCGCCCATTTCATCGGGTCTCTGCGCTTCAGTTCCTCCGTCACGCCGGCCTGCTTCGCCATCTGCGGCATAAGCTCGTCCAGCCTCCGGTGCGCCGTCCCGTCGATCTCCCGAAGGTGCGGATACAGCTGCTCCGACAGCACCAGACGGTTCCAGAGAATCGGGCGATGCTCCTTCAGATACTGTTTCCGCATCTGCCCGTACTTCCCGATGGGTGTCTCCTCCTGTTCGCTCAGTCTGATGTCCGGGATCAGATAATCCCCGTTCTGCGTGTACGTCATTTCCATATTCTGCGCTCCTTTCCGTCAGTTTCTGACGTTCATAGTTTCGGATGGTCGCCCCGATTTCCCGCAGCACCTGCTGATTGATGCCGCTGACCGCCGTTCCCAGCGCGCCGATGGTGGGCGGGGTGTTGAAATCGAAAATCGGCATGAAGTCCTCATGCTGGAAATATTGGTCTGTATCCAGTCCGCAGCGGGACATCAGGGCGTAGGCGATGCTGACGGTGGCGGCGGACTTAAATTGGACTTCGATGTTGAGTTCATCGTACTCCTCCAGGAACGAACCGTCAACGATATAGCGGAAGTCCTGCTGATGCTCGTCCCAATACTCACTCGCCAGCTTTCCGGCCACATCGGTGAGCTGCTGGGCGAGATCGTCACCGGCAACGCCGTGGTTGCGCTCCAGCATGGCCGACACAGGCCCGATGTGCTGTTCCTCCAGCTGCCACAGCCAGGGGGTGCGGGAATGTTCACGGGTCCCGGTGTCGGAAATATCGAACACATAGCGCAGCCGGGGCCTGTCGCCGGAATCGTCCACCAGGGCGATACCCTTGGAGCCACGGCGCACATACCGGCCCATTTTTTCATTCCATAGGTCGTACTCGGCGCAGGCGGTGGCGTCCGGGCGCTGGGCGTAAATCATCATCTGCTCATGGAACGGATATTTGTAGAGGCGGGCGGCGGTGGTAAGAAAGGTCGTCCATTCCTTCCAGCTGCCCACAAGCCGGGTCGATACCTGCTCGGCCATCTGCCGGTAAAATTCAGCTTTGGATGGCATGGTTTTCTGTCCTCCTTTCGTTTTTTGATAAAGGAAAAGCAGGAAACCTCGAAAGATTCCCTGCTAAAAGTTACACTGAGTGAAAAAACCTGATGCCTCGCAATACAGTTAGGTTTTCCCAGCGACATATTATTTGTTTTTGCCTTTTTTTGTGTCGGCAAATTTGGCGCTTCCGTGGCCAAAATGCTGGCTTAATGGTTCTGAACACTCATGTATTACTTCGCCTGTTTTTTTGTCCACAACTTTTTCATAGTAAACATCGTTGGCACGGTCAATTCGCCTCACTTTGTCAACATAGCATTTTTTATCAACTGACCACTCTTCTCCGCCTTGGAACTCGCTGTAAGGCTTTTTCTTTCCGGGCATTTTATTTGAACGCCCTTTAATATTTTCGTGAAACTCTATACCATCACAAAGCGTCACCAAGCGTGAAAGATTATGAGAGCCGCATTTGCTGCACTTGTCAACTGTCTCCTTGTCGCTTGTATATTCACCCATATTGTTTCCGCAATCAGCGCAAATTAAATAGCTCATACACACCTCTCTTTCAAACACATCCCTATTTCTTTAACAAGCATATTATATCACTTCAAAAATAGAGTGCGCAAGGTACATTACTCGTCGAAATCCGGGTACAGCTCCAGCTCGGCAAACTCGGCGTCGCTCATAGACCGGAGCTTCATAAGGGCGCTGTCGGTCAGCTCCCGCAGTTCGTCCTCCTCCGGCGAAAGCTCGCCGCGCATCTCCGTCAGGGCGTCGATCAGCCCGGTGCGGCTGCCGGTGTTGTAGATACAAAGCAGGTTCGTTTCCTCAAAAGTGAAGTTTCCCATATCAAATCTCCCTTTCCGCGCTCTTTTTGGGCGCTGTCTTTTTGTGTTCCGCCTTGGGCTGGCTTTTCAGCTGCTCCATGACGGACTTTTTCTTTTCCCGGTCCTCCCGGTGGGCGGCGGCAGCCAAATCCATGAGAGAGATCGGCTGGCCGGTGCGGGCCTGCTGTTCCAGCTGGGCCACCGTCGGTTCCTTGGGGCCGTTGTTGATGATGCCGTCGATCATACCGTAGTCATCCTCCACGGCCATTTCCGCATTTTTCAGCGGATTGTCCGGCAGAAATTCGGGAACCTGCTCAAAGCCGAAGCTGTCGCAGTAATGACAGGATACCTTGCCATCCCGCTTGATGGCAACGATGTCGCTGACGCTCATGGACGGATGGCCATAATCGACAGGATGTTCATTGTTGAATCGGTAAAAGAGCTGTTCAGCGGTATCGCCTTTCAGATCAGAGGGCAGCAACGGAGCGGTGTAGACCAGCTCATAGTTGTCCCGCTGCACCGCCTGCCCGATGGATTGGAGCCATTCCAGGCCCTCGTAGCGGATGTCCCGCAACTCGTCGGTGTGTTTCACCTGATAAATGGCGAAGCAGTCCCCCTTGTGGGTGAGAAATGCCTGCTCCCGTTCCTCCTGGTGGGCCATGCGGTCCTTGACCAGCTTATCAAACTCCGGGCTTTCCTCCCATTCCTCGCGGGACACGGCGAATATGCCGTCATGGGCGTCCAGGTCGGCGGTATCAAAGGCCATCGCCGGATTCTCGCCCTCCTGAATAATGTAAACGGTCAGGTCACGCTCCATCAGCTCATAGGCTCGTTCTTTGGAGAGCGGTAAAAGGTCGCTGTCCAGGTATCCGCACTTTTCCAGATCATCCTGGGTCAGCGCCGGGTCCGGCATGGGATATTCGTCCAACGCCTGCTCCTGGGCATCCGGCAACTGGGTGGCTGCGGTTTCTGTGGTCTGCTGGCTAACCTGTTCCTGCATCTGCTGGTAAGCCGCCTCCTGCAAAGTCTCGATCATGGACAGCGGCGCATACTTAATGGACTTACCTCCCATCCCCAGGTCCTCGCAGATATGGCTAACCGCTGCGGAACGGCCCATGTCGGTCCCATCCAGCTGGCCGCCGTCCAGCTGCTTCATGGTTGCCACATCGTAGAGCGTATAGTCCCAGCCGGTATCACAAGGCTGGACATGAAGGTAGCTGGTATCATCCAGCACCAGCAGGGCCTCCCGGTACTCGGCGCTGGGCTGGGATACTTCTTCCGCAGCCTGCTGGGGTGCCTGCTCCGGTTCCGGGGCAGCGGTCAGGTCAATGCCGCGCTCCTTGCAGATTTCCTTGTAATTGCGCTCGATGTCGTTAATCAGCTCGCAGGAAGTCTTGTTGATGGTCTCCAGGCTGGCCCGCAGCTCCTTCAGCTCCTTGTCCTTGGACCAGGAAGCGATGTAGCCAAAGCTGTTTTCGCCGGTCTGGATACCGAAATACTGGCAGACCGCATAGGAAATGCTCTCGGCCTCTACTTCCTCGGTGTTGCGGTTCTTGACGGCCTGTTTCACCGCCGTCAGATCTTCCTCCACCTCCAGCCGCCACTCAAACTGATTCTCGTCCACATAGCGCCAGCCTTCCTCGGCGGCGGCCTGTTCCGCCTCCGCTTCGGTGGCGAAGTCCAGGCGATAATCGTGCTTGACACCGCCCTCACTCACCATCACGATCTTCCAGGTCGGCTCCGCCTCATACTTTTTGGGGTCGTGGAGCTTGCTGTGTGCGGTCTCATGGACAGCGGCGGAAATGGTCTGTACCTCGCTCATGCCTTCCCGGAGGGCGATCCGCTGCTGCTCGGAGGAAAAATAGCCGTCCATGTTCTCAGTCATTGGCTCAAACTCGATGGGGACCGGAGCGGAGCGCCGCACCGCCTCCAGGAACGCCTCATAGTGCGGCACCGTCCCGGACAGGCTGGAGGCCAGCTCCGGCAGAGGCTTTCCGTCCGTCTGCGAAACATCAAACACCTTCACCGGGCGGAACATGGGGATTTCGATTTCCTTTTCCTCCATGACGGCCTTGCCATCTGCGTCCAGAATAGGAGCCTGGGTATCCGGGTCGCGCTTCATTTCCTCGATCTTCTTTTTGTAGGGCGTAGGGGCAATGATCGTGATGCCATGCTCACCCTTTTTCACATGACGTTCAAACTGGTTTTTCCACTTGTTGAACCCAGCTACCAGGGTGGCGTCCGGGCGCTGCATATAGATGAGCATGGTGTTGTTGACCGAGTAGCGGTGGAACTTGGACATAACGGACAGGTAGCGCATATACTTTTCGCTCTCGAACAGCTCCTTAATGCCCTGTTCAATGCCCGCCGTGATTTCCTGCAACCGCTCCCGGTTGGTGGGCTTATCAGCCATGATTTTCACTCTCCTTTCCAAATTGGCGATTTCTGAATGATGTTCGGCAATCCACAGTCTTTGTTCATCGGGAGTATCCTCCAGGAAAAAATCCAGCAGATAGCCCGTATAGTCCTTTTTCTGAATTGCCTCCATAAAACGGGGATGGGGATTTTCTTCCGGCATTTTGGGGGAATAGTCGGTTTCCAATTTTCTGAGCAGATGATAGTAGTCAGCCAGGACACGAAAGGCATGGTCCCGGTCTTCTTTGAACTTCTGTGCCTCGGTTTTCTGCCGGACATAGCGCCTCCGGGGAGGGGCCTGACTGTCATAAGCCAGGCCAAAATCCTGGGCCAGCTTTTCAGCGGCCTCCTTGGGAGACAGATTGTAGAGCCGTGCGGTGAAGTCGATCACATCGCCGGTGGCACCGCAGCCGAAGCAGTAGAAGTATTCCTCGTTCAGCTTCATGCTGGGATTTTTGTCATCGTGGAACGGGCAGCAGGCCATGCCGCTCCGGTTGACCTCGATCCCGTACATCTGCGCCGCTTCCCGGACGGTGACGGACTGCTTGACGGCCTCAAAGACGCTCTCGGCCATGCTTACTCGCTGCCCTTCTTGGGGGAGGGCGGCCTGTACCCGGCAGCCTTGGCCCGTTCACTGGCCGCCTTGCGGCGCTCGGCGCTGTACGGCTCCCGGACCGATACGCAGCGTTTGGGAACCGTGAAGGTTTGCCGGTCCTTTTTCACGATCTGGTCCGGGTATTTCTCCGCCAGCCGCCGCAGCTTCTCCAGCAGCCGGGGGTCATGGGTATAGACCTCGGCGGCGGCTTCGGCCTGGTTGTAGAGGATGATGGTTTCCTGTTCATAAAGGGAGAGCTTCATCGTTTGCCGCCTTTCTGCCGGTCAAACGCCAGCTTGAAATTGGCGTACTTCCCATCGTCCTCCAGAACCACGGTGGCGTCGTAGGTCTTGCCGGTTTTCTCGGAGTACAGGCCGGTCACATGGGCGCGGCCATCCTTGAGCAGCGCCGTCACGATGGCCTTGGTGGGCTGCTTGCGCTTCAGCTCCCACCACTTGTTGTTTTTCCAGATAGCGAATTTGCAGCCCTCGTTCTGGCAGAAGAACCCTTTTTGCAGGTCCGCCACATCGCCGCCGCAGCGGGGACATTTGCCCACCACTTCGCGGGGCGGGGTGAACAGATACTCGGTCCCCTTGATGACCTGATAGGTCCTCACCAGCTCCTGGAGCATGGCGCTGATCCCGGCCATAAATTCCTCCGGGGCCAGCTCGCCGCGCTCGATCTCGCCCAGCCGGTACTCCCATTCAGCGGTCAGCAGGGGCGATTGCAGCTGCTCCGGCAGCACGGTGATAAGGGACACCGCATCATGGGACGGCAGGAGTTGAACCTGCTTTTTACTCTTTTTTCGTTCCAGAAAGCCGGTGGACACCAGTTTTTCCAGGATACCGGCGCGGGTGGCGGGGGTCCCCAGGCCCTTGCGCTCGGCGTCCTCCGGCATATCGTCCTTCCCGGCAGTCTCCATCGCAGCAAGCAGGGTATCCTCGGTGAA
>OKWJ01002041.1_pt1 | contig 11766 bp, 12 predicted proteins | sample 1607121 | NCBI WGS metagenome assembly OKWJ01 (sample SAMN04414080, study PRJEB24778) | human gut metagenome | material: faecal | host: Homo sapiens | reverse complement strand
CGTTACAAGAAATACCGAAATAATAATACAAAGAAGCGTCATACGGTTCTGGCGTCTGCGAACCTTTGCGGATATCGGAACAAGACTTAAATAACTTCTCATTTTCTGTCTCCTTTCCGTTCCTGCCGGCGCAGAGCATATGTCCCTGATTCATCCTGCGCCCTTCCCAGATCGGTCACAACACCGTCCGATACGTTCAGTACCCGGTCGGCAGTCTGTGCAATCCTCCGGTTATGGGTGATCATGATGATCGTCTGTTCATATTTTCTGGAAGCCTCTTTCAACAGGGCAATCACCTCGCTGCTGTTCTGGGAATCCAGGTTTCCGGTGGGTTCATCGGCAAGGATCAGGGATGGACGCGTGATCAGCGCACGGCCGATGGCCACTCTCTGCTGCTGGCCGCCGGATAGCTGGGTCGGAAGATGGTTTCTCCGTTCCTGCAGGTTCAGCACCTCAAGCAGTTCTTCCAGATATTTTTTATTCGGCTTCTGGTAATCTAAAAGCATCGGGAAAATGATGTTCTGCTCAACGGTCAGTTCTGGGATCAGGTTAAATGCCTGGAAGATAAAACCGATATTCCGGCGGCGGAAAACCGTCAGCTTGCTGTCATTCATGGAAAAAATATCCCTGTTGTCAATCAGTACTTTGCCGGATGTCGGCGTATCCAACGCCCCAAGCATATTTAAGAGGGTACTCTTTCCTGAGCCGGATTCTCCCACAATCGCTACATATTCCCCTTTCGGAACAGAAAAACTAACGCCTTTCAACGCATTTACAGCAGTTTCACCTTTGCCATAAGTCTTACAGATATTATGGACTTCTAATAAATTCATACGTAAGCACCTCTTTCAAAATAGTTTCGCTTCGGCACAGCGGATTGCATTTCGCCTGCCTCGCTTATACCTGAAAGGATAACACCGAAATCCTACGGTCTCCTTACAATAAGGCTACAATTTTGTAGGAATTAAAAAATCCAGGATGAATGTGGTGCCAACTCCCAATTCACTATCTACCTCAACCATACCGTTATGCGCTTCCACTATCATTTTTGTAAGAGGAAGCCCAAGGCCGATTCCCTGTTTATCTTTTGAAAACCGGCTTCGGTAAAACCGTTTAAAAATATAATGCAGATCCTCGGGATGGATACCGCTTCCATTGTCTTTTATGATAATCTGAACCATAGACGCAGTCGGTTTCCACTCAATCTGAATAGAATCCCCGATACCTGTATGGTCAAAGGCATTTTTCACAATATTTTCCAGTGCCTCTATCATCCAGTCACGGTCACAAAGCATTGAAATACGCTCATCTCCTGATAGAATCAGCTCCTTCTGCTCCTGCTTTGCCCGGTACGCAAAATGCAGCTCAATCTCCCCCATCATATCTGCCACATTCTGAGACGTCTTTTCAAACACAATGGAACCTGCATCCAGCTTCGTTATTTTTAAAAGGTTCTGCACCAGCATTTCGATCCGGTCAAGTTCCTTTTCCGAAAGTGATGCAAGTTCCTGAAGCTCCGGCAGTTCTTCCGTTTCCCCCTGCATAAGCCCATTGTAAATATTCAGCGCCGCAAGGGGCGTTTTCAACTGATGGGAAATATCTGATATGGTATTCTTCAAAAACTGTTTCGATTTTCTTTCATTTTCTGCGTGTGCATTCAAAATGGCAACCAAAGTATTCACTTCATGGAACAGCCTGTACAATTCCCCTTCTTCATCACACTCAATACGTGCCGCACGGTTCCCGGAAATATATTCTGTAATTTGTGTCATGGCATCCTCCATGATCTCGTTCTGCTCCCTGAAATACAGGAAACAGAACACCAATACCGCAATCATTATAACAATAGAACAGAACAAAATATAAATTGCTGCATCTTCCAGATTCAGAATTACAAAAGACACAGACAATAAGGTAAATGCCAATGTGCCTAACAGTACCCGAAGAAATAAAACTTTTATTTTTCTATTTGCCAGTATTTTCATAGCGCACCTCAGTCAATCGTATTCCATTTATAACCCATACGCCGAACTGTTACAATCCGTTTCGGATTCCCCGGATCATCTTCGATTTTCGTCCGCAGTCTGCGTATATACACCGTAAGCGAATTATTATCTATATAATTTTCCTCACAGTCCCATAGCCTGTTTAAAATCTGTTCCGGCGAAAGCACCTGATCAGGATTTTCCATAAACAGGCACAGCAGCCTATATTCGCCTGCCGTTACATCCACCTGCTTATTGTTTTTATAGACTTCGCTTTTCAAAAGCCGAACCGTAATTCCATTGGAACTCAATTCTGTGTCCGCCTGATTAAAATTATCGCTTCTGCGGAGTAGGGCATTGATCCGTGACATGAAGATAGCCAGCTTGAACGGTTTCGTGATGTAATCATCACCACCGATATCAAGCCCCATAATAATATCCGTTTCTTCATCCATAGCAGTCAGGAACATGATCGGCACCTTCGATGTCTGCCGGATAGTTCTGCATATGTCAAATCCCGAACCATCCGGCAGCGATACGTCTAAAATCACCAAGTCGTATTTCCCATCTTCCCATAATCTGTCCGTTTCACTGCTGGTGTGTGCAACATCAAGCAGATATCCCTGTTTTTTTACAGCAAAAGACAGGCCGTTTACCAGACTCAGGTCATCCTCGACCAGCAAAATTCGCTTCATTTATTTTCACCATCCTTTTTTCGCTTCCTTAGTCTCCTCACAAATAACCCCATGATTCTTTTACAATTTTCCATTTGGCCTACCATATTCATTTTACCTCTAAAAGTATATTATCTCAACTTTATCAACAGCAATACAAAAGAGCTGGTAGATCTGTTTCCAGATGCCTGCTACCAACTCTTATTTGCCCTATAAACCTGTAATCTACACCATTATCTATTATCTTTTCTCCAGATCATCAATAGAACATTATGTATATGACAATATCCGTTTGTTTTTATCACTCAACTTTAAGTGACAGACTTCCCGTAAAATCATCGCCTTTGAGAACGATAAAGTTATCTCCAACATTAAAAGTAAATTCGTAAACATCCTCTGCGGTCACTTCCGTAATTATATGCTCGTCCTTATCTCCAAAGATGATGTGCTCGTCTGTACTTCCGAGCCAATAAAGAGCGGCCGTACCGGATTCAATATTAAGTGAATAAGTTACTTTCAGTGTGCTGCCATTTTCACGTTCCATCGAGGTACCACCGAAGATATATTCTTCTCCGTTAAACCGTATATACTCAGCTTCATAACTTCCAACATAATCATCAACACCGAATTCTCGTTCGCCTTTTAAATTATTGTCCTCGGTAAGGCAGTATTGACTGATAGAACCCATCCAGTCATTAAATTCATTTTTAATACCATCCTTCAGTTCATGAAGCTCACTTTTGATACCATCTTTATTGTCTTCGTATTCCTTTATAATGCCGTGAACTAAATCCATACCGCATCCTGTAAGGTTTGTCATCAATACCGTTAGGAGTAACAATACAGAAATCCATTTACGCAACATAACAGTTCCTCCTTAATTTTCTAACCGATCACAAACTTTTTAGCTGCATTCTTGGTAGAGCCCATTCTTTATATATGTGTTTTATTCTTTATAATCCGCTATAATATCTACCAGATTTTTATCTGTTTTCTCTACCCAAAACGCCCTTAGCATTCTAGCATTAAACCGGTCCTCACACGTCAAGTAACTGCTCATAATGATAACTGGCAGTTCTGCAAATGATGTTCGGATATAATCAAGCAGTTCAAAACCTGTCCCGTCTGCCATCCGGATATCAGAACATACCAGGGAAAATTTATCGGTCATAATAGCATTCTTGGCTTCCTGCACACCAGAAGCAGTTGTAACAATATGCCCTCGTTTTCTTAATGCCTGTGCAAGAAGATCGAGAAAAAGAGTATCATCATCCACAATTAAAAATTTTCTTATACCTTCCACAATTTACCTCCAATAATTCCTATATGAAGAGCATTCTATTGAAAATGCACCTTGATGGAACATATCTCCGCAATTGTACCCACACGCATATTCGGTCCAAAAAGACCGACACCCGAAGTCACAATTGTATGCATATGGTCTTTTTTCAGATATCCATATGAATTCTCCCACATAAGTGCTGTAATCAAATTTGCCGGAAACATCTGCCCATCGTGTGTATGGCCGCACAGGTCAACATCCACGCCTGCATCTGCCAATTTCTGAAGCTCTTTCGGTTCATGGTCAATCACAATAACAGGCTTTTCCGTATCAAGTTCACCCATCAGTTCAACGGCAGTTTTTCTCATATCGATCCCACGTCCAGGTCTCTGTGCATCTGGCCTGCCATACAGATAAAAGCTGTCCTCAATCAATACTGCCTCATCCTGTAACAAATGAATACCGGCTTTCTCCAAAAACGCATCCATCTGTATACTGCTCTCTTTCTTTTTGTTTCCCCCGAAAGTAAAACCTGCCAGTATTTTCTCTTCAACATCATGATTTCCATAACAGGCATAAACACCATACTTCGACTGAATTTTTTGCAATACGGCAATCAGTTCTGCCGGATCATCAAGAGCCTCGTATTCATTATCAAAAATGTCGCCTGCAATCACCACAACGTCCGCATTCTGATCATTGATCTTATCTACCATCTGCATCATGTGTGAAGTACCAATGTTGTAGCCCAAATGCAGGTCAGCGGCTAATACCACATTTAAGTTTTCTAATCTTCCGCCATCTTTATTGACAGTAATATCATATGGTGTGACATGGATGATACGGGCATTGTATATTCCCCATGCACTGAGCACAAGAACAGCCACTGCACATATTCCTCCCGCTACAGCGGTCCGGCATTTTAACCTCCGTTTCATGATAAGGAAATGCAGGAAACAAATCAGATCTGCCATCAGAACAGCCAAAAGCAGATACAGCAGTATGCCGAGCCAATAGTTACTAACCAGTTTCACAATCCTCCTGGCCGGTCCCGGCGGCAGGAAAAACGCAATCAATATGGACGCAGCCAGACACACATAGATCAGACTGATTCCAACACGCATCCATATTTTTCTGAACAATGGACTACATGCACCCAGCCATCTGTGGATTCGGATCAGCAGATAGCTGTTGGCTATCATATAAACGGGTGACAAATAAACAGCAATCATAAACCCTCCACACTTTTCACTGCTTAATCTTTATATATTTTATTAACGGCATCTGGCGATTCCATTGCCAAGATTCGGATTTTTGCCTGAATATATCAGATCCACACAAAAGAATAAGATCAATACCAGGCATGCCGGCACAAGTATTTTTTTCGGAATGCGTCTGAACAGACAGTCAAGAAACGGCGCATAAACATACACAATTACCATCCCGCCAATGCCAAAGGCCAGCAGCCCTTCTACACAGATCCTTCCATTAAGATTTAGAAAATAATCACTGTAATCCCACCATCTCATTCCATCATATAACTGTTCCAGAAACCATGATATGTAATACTCAATACAGCCACACAGGAGGATGATCGCCAAAAATTCCAACAAAGGCTTTTTCCGCAGCTTATTAAGCAGTGTCAGGATCAGCACACTCCCGGAACCATAAATAGGCAGCCACGGTCCATGAAAGAATCCGCGGTTCACAAAACTCCCGTCAGAGATCAAGTGAAGACAGACCTCCCATAACCATCCTGTCAAGCTCATGGTGAAAAATATCATAACCATAGACCAAAACGAATCATATTTTCTTTCACAGCCATGTCCTATTATTCCTATAACTGATCTCCACTTTTTTCTTTCTGACATAATATTCCCCTGAAGTATCTTCCAGTTTTTTAAACCCGGCCTCTTAAGTAGCAGCAAACTTTTTAAGCGGAAAATTAGATAAATAATCTGACACGATCCTATGGGCACTCAGCCAAACCGTATCAACCAATTCAAGCAGCTTTTGCCTGGCAATCGAATCTTTAAACACATTCAGAGCCTGCTTCGCTTCTTTAGCATATTCATCTATCATTCTCAAAGTATATCCGAAACCATCAGAAGCATTGATCAATTCTGCGATTCGCTTGTCTGTCAACTCACTATACAGACCCTTTTTGATATCCTCCGCAATTTGTTTCAGTTCAGCGCCATTCCTGCAATCGGAAAATGTATGAATCGCCGGAAGTGTGTAATATCCACACCAAAAGTCATTATGTATGGTTTTCTCTGATAAATCATCTGTAGGTAAAAAATCCATCAAATCATCCCTCAACTGAAAAACCAGACCAAATTTTTCAGCATATTGCTCTACCGCTAATATCTCACTGTCATTACACCTTCCTTCATATGCACCGGTTCCGCAGGCTATACAAAACATTGCCGAAGTCTTTCCTATAATATTTTCAATATACTTCTCCTCTGTGATTTCTGTATCATAACGATGCTCAAATTGGCTAACCTCTCCATCACACATCCTTTCCAGTTGCTCAAATATCGAACCGTAATAGGGCTTCTTCCTTAATCCCGTTCGGCTGATTGCCGCAAAAATCATAAAGTCTCCGGCATAGACTGCCATTTCCCTGCCAAATTTTTTCTGAACAGAAAGTTGTCCCCTGCGGGTATCCGCTTCGTCTATAATGTCATCATGAATCAGGGAAGCTGTATGGCATATTTCAATGACCGCCGCAATCTCTGTCACATCAACAGATTTCCCTTTCAGCCTTGCACATAAAAGTGTCAAAAGCGGCCGAATCTGCTTGCCTCTTGCTTTCAATACCCAGTCCAGCATTTTCTGCATGGACTCACTGTTTGACCGACATAATCGTTCTATATGTGTATTTACCATTTGCAGTTCTGTATTAATTTCCGGCATATCCATCATAAAACGCCTCCTCGTCCGGCAATATTTGTTCTTTCTGTGCTTGCAGTTCATTTTTATCTGTTACCGCCATATTACGAACCGCTTTCGTGTGGCATAAACTGCAGCACAATCAGTATCGTAACAAATCCATACCAACTCTAATAAGCACCCCTTTCCCATATTTTACATTTTATGAAAGTATACCATCCACACCTTACAATAACATTACTGTAAGGCTACAATTTTGTAGGAATAGAAATATCCGGGATAAATGTAATGGGCGTCATTTTCCATATGAATGTGTAATATCAAGGCTTTTAAAAGCCTGGAACCAGAAAAAAAATTAATCAGAGCTATCACATTACGCAAAAAGCCGTCCGGCGAGAAAAATGGACGGATTTTAGTACTATTTAATTTCGGCTTGACCGTACCTTTGTGTTATGGTATACTGTCAGTATACTAAATAGAACGGCGGTTTATTATGGATAGACAAAACAAGAAAGAAGCTATTGCGGCTTTACACAAAGAACAAATTATGAAAGCGGCTGAACGACTGTTTTCTGAAAAAGGGTTTGCACAGACTACGATCAATGATATTTCAAAAGCATCTGAATATAGTCGCCGTACAATCTATGCCTATTACGAAAGCAAAGAGGATATTTTACATCATATTGTCGAAAAAGGATTGCTTATATTAAAACAAAACATTGAGGATAGCATAAATCTCAATGAAGATTTTATGGAGCAGTACAAGGGGATATGTATTGCGATGAGCAAATATCAAAATGAATACCCACATTCCGCAAATAATGTGAATAGTGCAAATTCTGCCAACCTTGATTTCAATAGCCTTTCGGACACAGTAAAACATATTTTGGTTTTGGGAACAGAAATAAATAATCTCCTGGCAGGATTTATTGAGGGTGGAAAGAATAAGGGCATTGTCCATCCTGATGTTAATCCAATGATGACAGTATATATTTTGTGGTCAAACATTGATGCCTTACTTGTACTTACCCAAACAAAAGGAAAATTCATAGCAAAGCAGTTTTCGATTTCAGAAAGTGACTTTTTAGACTATGGCTTTAGGCAGATTATCAATTCAATTTTGAAAGAACGGATTTGAAATGAAAAATCGCACATGGCTGATATGTCCAATATGCGGCGGAAAGACCCGAAGTCAAATCCGGGAAGATACCGTTTTGATATCCCAAAGCCTGGAAAAGGAGAATGGAATGGACAAAAAGAGCTCGTATTTAGCCATAACAGCAATCAGCGGGGCATTGATGGAACAACAGGTAACAGACAAAATACTTGCCTGTAATCAAGATACAGCGGTATATGGATTAGTTTTAACTGGACAACAGGCTGTTGCCCTCGCACATACTCGGACAGGCGCCTTAAAGGATACCAAACGGATTGAATTTAATAGCGGCATCATCGACAAGCTGATTATGGCCTTTTGCAATTCACCGTATATAACAAACGAAAACTACGAAGATACTTTACACGAACTGATTGAAATGTTTTACGATTTCAAAAATGATACTTGGGACGTTGTTTCGGATGATGAACTAATCAGCTTTATGAAAAGGGCATTTAACGGGCACTGTCATGGCTCGTTGGAACTTCTTTCGGTCGAGGCTTTGTCGCAGTTGTCCAGGCATATTCACAGTGGACATTCTTTTGGAACGTTCAAATATCATTCGGAGGATCAGCATGAGCGTACTTGATATTTTGCATCAAATCAAGCCGGAGCAATTAAATTCAAGGTGTTACTTTCAGTCCCTTTTAGAGCAGGCACACTCTTGTGGTTTGTTATCCGACGCAGAATTATCTAAAATCCAAATGGAACTGCTGATAATTCTCGCGGAGCAGACCGACAAATGGAACCAGGGAAAAAGCAGTTCCATTCCCACTGAAAAGGCACAGGAGCTCTTGACATCCGCCATTTTTGTGATAGGAATACAGTTAAAGTCCTATCAAACGCCAGAAAACGCAGTAGAGGTTTTGAAAACAGAACCGTTGAAATCTCTTTTTGAAAAGGGGCTAAACCTGGTGCAGCGCAAGATAGCTATTTCACGCCATCGACAGAAACGTATAGCAGCTCACTTGCTTAACACGCCAAATGTGTACTATCGCTCCACAATCATTGATGGCATTAACGGTTTTTTCAAACTATACAGGCCACAATTTACTGCTCAGGAAATCCACATCACGGCTGATTATCCCGCCTACTTGGGCAGACCCAATTTTGACGGTATAGAGTTTATCGAACGATATTTGCGGTGCATTGAAGCGGAAAATGAGTTTTGTATGCACTTTGCTCCGCAGGATATACACCATCTGTTGTGTGGGCTCACTCAAGATTATCATAGTGTTCCCATGAACCTGTTTGAACCTGTATTTCTATCCGCGCTTGGACTTGCCATCTTACACCGCAACCCAGAAAGACTTGATTTGTCACAAGATGATATTGTTTCTCTCTATCAGTCTTTTTCTGAAAAATCAAATCAAGAAATACAATCTATTCTTGAAAATGCGTTTTGCGATTTGGATAGAAAGATGGAACTGCCGGAAATTTCAAAACGCTATATCCATTTGTGCATACCGAAACTTGCTGAAACTATCCAAAAATCAGTTGTCTTAAAAACTATGGACAAAGTATTTATTGTTCCGGCTTATCCAGAACGTGATCCTAAAATCACAATTTCTTACGGAGAACGCATGAACGATATAAAATATCAAACACTGCTTGATAGTATTTTACAAACGGATGGTAGTCAAGATAAAGTCAAATTGATATTGCAAGAAGTCCACTCGCTGGCAGACCTTTTGGATATTTTATCTGATGCAGAGCTATATAAGGAGGATTTTGAACTTTTAACGAATCTATTACCGACCCCAGTGTTTGCCTCTCTGCTCAATCAATATCCGAGTGATGATTTTTTAGATCGAGAAAGCGAGAAATTATTATATGCTGCGCTACAGAGCAGAAAGCAACAGATTTCTCCCGAAGAAATGCGACAGATAAAAAAAGTAACTGCCGCTCTAAAAAACGGAAATATTGATTGAGAATAAGACAGCTTGTTTTCCTAAGAAAACGCAATCATTACAAATACAAAAAAACGATAGCAATCATGCGTAAGCATACATTGCTACCGTTCTTTTCCACGATTTATTTTCTACGATCCATCCGCTCTCAATCATCCAATGCCTTTGACCATTACAACAAGCCCTGCCACTATGCCAATCACAAGAGCATGTCTCTTCCATGTTAAGCTCAGATATCCTATAAATTCACGTATTAAAGCATTCAACGTAAAATACCATTTTGTCTTTGCCCCAAAACCCACACATTTTATTCCCTGCTGCTTTGCCAAAATTAATGCTCTGAACACATGATACGCCGTTGTAACGATGGTAATTTTAGGGCTTTTTTCTCCGTCAACTTTCTTGAAAACAACAGATTCTCTTCCGTTGATACAGATTTTTGTTCCTTTATAATCCTATCTGCATCCACGCCTTTATCTATTGCATATGCAGCCATAGCATCGCTTTCCGGAATATCTTCCCCAGGGCCTTGTCCGCCGGACATAATTAATACAGCGTTGGGATTCCAATTCAGTAATTCGACTCCTCTTTCAATCCGGGCTGCAAGTAGTGGTGTGACCTTCTTTCCATTAATTCCAGATCCCAGGACAACAATATAATCCGCATTTCTTTTCTTTTTCAAATGAACAAGATTTAGAATAGCAGAAAGTGAATACATGGCCATTAATGATAAGACATACACTGCTAAAAAACCAATAATTACATAAAGGATTGTTCCTAATGTATTCTTTTTTAAATTTCCAATCATTGGCCAGACTGCCAGGTAGACATACAACAAGATAGAGAACAGCATCGATAATAAATTGGACGGTTTCACTCCTTCATGCCTGATCACCTTTATTCCCTCGATAAAAAACACGACAATCAAGGCTACCGGGAACACAAGCATACAGCCAATTGCCAAAGCAAACAGGAAAATCAGGATTCCAATTACCACATCATGTGATGCCAGCCACATGGAATAGTCAGATAAAATAAAGAACAGGGAAACAGCCAGACATATCATCATTAAAAAGAATGAAATCCCACTCCATAATGTTCTGGGTTCACGCACCATAATTCCCGCAAATATACAAAAGGATATAGAAAATATTAAAAATGTTAATTGCCACATACTTTCCTCTCTTTATAATAACAAAAATTTTCCACATTACCAAAGCTGGACTTATGAAATGATTTGGACAGGATTTGCAACTATAGCGTTCTCCATATCTATTCGAGTTTCCAGCTACCGGGCAATTCGCAACATCAGAATTTTACCATAACTCACCGTACATTGCCACAGAATAGTTGAATTGTTATTTGCCAATTTATGACACGCCTTCAAAATAATCGATTATATAAGCTGCAGCTCTGGAATCAATCCTCATAACAGACTGAACTCCAGGATTTTTATTCATCCCACAAACCGATACACGCTGCCAACAACAGTCTGACACTTATCCCCTGGCTCTTTCCAAACTGCTTCGTTGATTGTGGATTGCAAGAGAACCCAGATAAAAATTGTTTTCTTAAAAAGAGCCAACGAATTTGCATTATAACAAATTTGTCAGCCCTATATTTCACCAATCTGAATGTTGCTAGTTTAATATCTCTATGGCAATTTCTTTTGCAGTATTTCCAGTAATCGTTTCGCTTTGTGTATTGTCATCTAAAAATATTGCAAAATATATCTTCTTACTATTTTCCTCCGAAAATCCAACAAACCATGCTTGATCAGAACCAGAACCGGTCTTGCCATAAATCTTTTGTATTCCGCTATCCTCAACCAGCATAATTTCTTTCAAGGTACTAATATTTT